>Ga0105239_10002941_pt1 | contig 21253 bp, 19 predicted proteins | sample KBSC44metaG_FD_92761 | JGI IMG/M metagenome (GOLD analysis project Ga0105239, IMG submission 92761) | Corn rhizosphere microbial communities from Kellogg Biological Station, Michigan, USA - KBS C4-4 metaG | ecosystem: Host-associated > Plants > Roots > Rhizosphere > Soil | place: Michigan, USA... | reverse complement strand
TGGTGACGGCGTCGCTGTCGGGCGACCTCAAGCTTGCCGGCCGCCTGCGCCAAGCCATGACCTTGTCGGGCAAGCTCAATGTGCCGCGTGCCGACATCAACATTCCGGATTCCTTCCCTCCGGAAGTCCGCACCTTGAATATCCGCCGCCGAGGCGAAAAGCCGCCGCCACCGCCGCCCGCCGTCACGTCACTCGCGCTGGACCTTGCGGTGGCAACCACCGGTCCGGTGATCGTGCGCGGCCACGGCATCGACGCGGATCTGGGCGGACAGCTTCAGCTGAAAGGCAGTTCGGGCGCGCCGCAGGTCGGCGGCGGTTTCGAGATGCACCGCGGCACCTTGACGGTGGCGGGGCAGGTGCTGGACTTCACCACCGGCAAGGTGAGTTTCGATGGCAGCGGGGTACGCAACCGCCTCGATCCCACATTGAATTTCGTGGCGCAGACAGTCTCAGGCGGCGTCACTGCTACGCTGACGGTGACGGGCTATGCCTCGGCGCCAAAAATCGTCCTTTCGAGTTCACCGCAATTGCCGCAGGACGAAGTGCTGGCGCATCTTCTGTTCCAGCAAAGCGCCAAGCAGTTGACGCCACTGCAGCTGGCCCAGATCGCCCAGGCGCTGGCGGCGCTCAGCGGCATCAGCAACGGCTTCGATCCCGTCGCCTCGATCCGGGGCGGCCTAGGACTGGACCGGCTGTCGGTGTCGGGCGGCTCCGGTGTCACCACTGGCACGACGGTGGAAGCGGGAAAATATGTGGCGCGCAATATCTATGTCGGCGCCAAGCAAGGATTGTCGGGCGGTACCCAGGCCCAGGTGCAAATCGACATCACCCGCAATCTCAAAGCCGAAGCCAACATCAGCACCGGCGTCAGCGCCAACGCCACACAGGGTTCAGCTGCACAACAGGATACCGGCAGTTCGCTCGGACTGCGTTACCAATTCGAATATTGAGTCACGCGTCGCGGGTTACTTTTCTTCCAGGCGCTGGCTTGCTAGCACGCCGAAGCACAAGCCGGGTCCAATCGCGAAATTTTCCCTGTTATTGGCGGGGCTTTGGCCCAGAGACTGGTCTGCGTGAACTAGCCGGCCAACCAATATTTCTGCGGTATCTTGGTTTCGCTTAATGTCCGCGGCACACACTCGACACGCAGAAATCTGATGAATTTCATGGTCTTCGCCATGATCATAAACAGCAAAACGCTCGCACTCTGAAGCTCGTGTAGCCGAATTGACCGCCGCGCTTTGGTTCATTTACTGGATATATTTCTTGTCTTCTCAACGCGACTTAGCGATTTACACGACATATCAATTCAGCCCATCCCATCCTTCTGCTATACTGCCGAAAGCAGCCGTGTTCAGCGATGGGAGAACGTCATGATCGGCAGCGCCAAATTTCTTCATGCATCAATCGCTGTTTCCGTGGTCGCGCTGGCCGGTATGGCGCTCGCAATGTCTGCCGGCGCCAACACCGGCGGCATGTCCGGCGGCGGCGGCATGCCGTCCATGACCGGCCCCTCCTTCAATGCCGCCGCTGAGTATAAGAAGGGCCTCGACGCGCTCGACGCCAGCAACTTCAAGGATGCGGCCAAGTCCTTCGACAAGGTGTTATCGGTGGCCCCCAAGAATGTTCAGACGCTGGTCGCCGACGGTTACGCCCATGCCGGCATGCAGGATTATTCGGGCGCGCGCGACGCTTATAAGAAGGCTCTAAATGTCGATTCCAATCACATCATGGCCCGGCGCGGCCTGGCCTTAGCGTTAGTCAGCCTGGGCGACAAGGACGGCGCCTCGAAAGAACTCGGCGCGCTGAAGTCTCGCGCGCAAACCTGCGGCAGCACCTGCCCAGACGCTTCGGATCTGAACGCGGCGGTCGCCGCTGTCGAAGCCGCCATAGGCGGGCCCGCCGGCAAGCAATCCTCGAACGCGCCCGTGAGTCTGTTGTTCGCCAGCGCCAGGAGCGGCGATACCGCCTATGTCGCGGCCATCTCCTATGTCAACGAACACGACTATGCCCACGCATTGAAGGCGCTGGACCAGGCGGAGACCGCGTTCGGCCCGCATCCCGATGTGCTTACCTATATCGGCTACACCTATCGCAAGATGGGCCGCTACGAGATGGCCGAACGTTATTACCGCGAGGCGCTGGCGATCGCGCCCAACCATCGCGGCGCCACCGAATATTATGGCGAGCTGAAGGTGGAGCGGGGTGACATCAAGGGTGCCAAGCTGATGCTGTCCAAGCTCGACGGACTTTGCAGCTTCGGCTGCGTCGATGCCGAGGTGCTAAGGCAGTGGATCGCCAAGGGGCACGAATAGCCGCAGCTTTTCTCGCCTGTTTCTTGCTGGGGGCGGTCGCCTTCGCGGCTGTGCCTTTTCCCATCCGCGCGGCCCGCTGGATCGCGCCAGGTGCGCACAAGGCGAAGCTACTCTTGGAGAAGCCGTCGGAGTGTCTGGCGAAACCCGAGGCGCCGGATCTCGCCTATCTGGTCGAAGTCGGCCGCGCCGCCTTCAACACGCCGCTGCTTCTAGGCGGGCAGGCTTCCCGCGCGGGCCTTCAATGCGAAAGCTGTCATCGCGGCGGGCGCAACAATCCAGAATTCTTCTTTCCCCATGTCTCGGGCAAGCCCGGAACCGCCGACGTCACCACATCGGTCTTCAGTTCGCATCGCGGCGACGGCGTCGACAATCCCAAGCCTATTCCCGATCTCTCCGGTCCACGCAATCTGTTGAAGGTGTCGCGTGACCCGAAGAGGCCGGACCTGCGCAATTTCATTCGTGGCCTAGTGACACAAGAGTTCGACGGCGCCGAACCGCCACCTGCGGTGATCGAAGGCCTTGCCGCCTATGTGCGGAACTTGAAACCCGAAGCCTGCCCGAGCGATCCCATCCAGCCCATCAGCATGGAAAGCGTGATGGCTGACGCCACGCGTGGCATGCGCGCGGCGCAACAGGCGGCCGCCCGCAAAGATGCGCCCACGGCAATCTTGATGGTAGCTTCCGCCAGGACGCAGCTGGGCCTGATTTATGAGCGCTACCAAGCGCCGGCGCTTTCTGCAGAACACAACCTTCTGCGTGATGCCGACCTCGACCTTGCCTCGATCCAGAGTGACCTGCGCGCCGGCGACGCCGTGGCCGACATGCGCCTGGCACTGTGGCCGGCTCAGGCTGCTGCGCTCGTGAAAAAGCTTAAAGCGAATCAGAAGAAGTCGCTGTTCGATCCGGCGAAGCTTGCCGCGGAGCTTTCACACCGAATGGAATAGCGAAGGTCTGCACTATGCTAGAACAAGGTCAATCCGCTCTCGGGTTGGCGCTCAATTTCCAAGGTTCAAAAACCCGCGAAACTGAGCATTCAATCTGCCCTGGCAATGACGCGGGGCAACTCGAGGGACTTCAACTGGAACACCTTAGGGTCCATCACGCGGCACCACAAAGGTGGAACGAGCGCTAAGAGAATGCTGCCGGCATAACCAAAGGGAAGTTCGGGGGTCCCAGTAATGACCGATAAAACGTGATAGGAGACGTTTGGTCGGCGGTGGTGATCGCTATGGCGGCCCATATTAAATATGAGAAAGTTTGCCAGCTCATTGGACGAATTCCAACTATATGAATCAAGGGATGGCTGCCGTCCCTCGAGGGGCCTATCGCGAACCAATCCGTAATGGGCGATATAATTAAAGAGCTCCAGAACCACGATCGCAATCGCGCTTTCAGACAAAAAGAATAGCACTCCTGGTGCTCCGAATTCCGAGGCGATCGCGACATACACAAAGATCATCGCGACGATGTCTTGCAGAACGCGATTTGCGAACAGACTTCGGGCATGCGATGTGCAGCGCTTGCTCTCAAATCCCCACGCGTCCTTCCACTGGCCCGGCAGCGTGCGGGTTAAAAATGAATAGAAGGTCTCTCCCAACTTAGCCGTCGAAGTGTCACGCTCAGTGCCGGCCCAGCGATGGTGCCCATAGATATGAGAGATGCGAAATTGGCGGTTGCTAGTCGCCGTTAGCATAGCAAGTGCAGCGAACTGATCAAAACGGCGTCGGCTATGAGCCAACTCATGAGCGCACAGCATACCGAAAACACCGGCAGCAATGCCTACCGAAAGTGCGAGCACGATGATTGTCAATAAGTTCGATCTCGCCGCTACACTGACCGCCCAGATAATGACGGCGATCTGCAGGGGAATATATAGCAAGGGGAGTAGCCGAAATTCGCCAAAAACCGACGATGGGTACGGAGCGGCTTGAGCAGGAATCCTCTCGGCCAGGATCAAGGCGAGCAAGAATGCCATGATGTCCGCGAGAGGCCAAAGCGGCCCGGCAAAATAATAAAGCACAGGTATTCCGGCCAAAAACACGATGGGACTGGAATAGCGTAGCATGGGCCCGCCTCTACCGCGCCAAATAGCTGCTGGCCAACCGCAATCGGATAGCAGACGTGCAATGGGGGTATGAGCAAACCGCTGCCAAGTCGATTACCGCCATGGTTCAACGCTCCTTATCAAACTCAACCTCAACAGCTATCGTCACGATGTCCCCAATAACCCCGGCATAATTGTTCATGCCGTAGTCGGAGCGCTTCACCGTTCCGGCCACGGAAAAGCGAAGCTTATCCGCTCCTAAATCAGGCGTTCGAAGAGTAACATTCAGTGTAACGGCCTTTGTAACACCATGCAGCGAAAGCTTCCCCGTCAACTTGCCCGTGCTTCCGGAGATCTGCGTGAGGTCCGTGCTTTCAAAGGTAATCAATGGAAATTGCGCGACGTCGAAAAAGTCGGCGCTGCGCAAATGTTCATCTCGAGCACTGTTGCCGGTGACAATCGATGCGGGAGAGACATGAACAATCGCGCTGCCACTATTTGTCGCCTGCGGTTCAAAATGTAGAACTCCATCGAAAGTAGTAAACTGGCCTTGTGTCGATGACACAAAAAAATGGCCGATCGAAAACAGAACTTTGCTGTGATCTGCATTCAACGCATAAGTGCCAACGCTGTGTTTCGAACCATCTGACTGAGTGGTTTGTCCGGATACTGGCAGTATCCATATCCCGATCATGGCGAGACCGATTAGGCAGGGCAGCCCAACTACTTTGCGGGCGGTGGTCAACCGAATTGCGGAAAATTGTTGAAGCATGACACGCGCCTTTTTGCTGGATTGGAACAGCGCCGGTGACAAATTGAAGGGGGCGCCGACGCAATAAATCACGTTGAAAATCTCTATGGTGGGCACGAGAGCCCATATTCAAGCTTGCTTGAATTAATTTCAACATGCGTTCGCATCGCTTCGGGCGCATGATGATTTCGGCAGATCGCGACGCCTTTCCTCAACATGAAATCCCTAAAAATACGGCAGAAAATTATCTCGCGAGCGATGCACCACTTGGTACCAAATAGTTCGGCGATTATTATGCGCGGCACAACGCTTTCGTGCAGGCAAATGAGCATTTCAAAAAAGGAGCGGTGGATCGCATTAATTGCCCCACTGCGATAACCGCTCTGAGGTGGGCGGAACGCGCGTTCATGCTCGCGTCCGTCCACCACTTTTGCTGCGTAAATTTTATATCAAGCGAACGATCGGCCGAGCGTGTAACGGGGTAAATACGCCCAATTAATCTTCGCTTGTGTCAGCGCGATTGCGAACAGGCGGGCGAAAAGGCGATGATGGTCGTGTCGGAGTGCATTGACCCTTGAATAAGCCGTCACGGCGTCAGATCAAAGCCAGATATCGGAGGCATCTCATGGAGCCAGTTCGAGTTATGCTTGCCACCATCGCCGTAACATTTTTTACCTTCACTGATGGCGCGATGTCTCAAACAGCCATACCGATCAGTGTTTCTCTGACGAATTACGCTTTTACTCCAAGCGTACTCAATCTGAAGGCGGGGATCACATATCGAATGCATTTTACCAATGACGGATCGAAGGAGCACAATTTCAACGCGCCCGAATTTTTTGCCGCTTCGCAGGTGACGCCGGCCGATAGGGGCAAAGTCGAGGAAGGCAGCGTTGAACTTGATAGTGGTCAAGCAATTGACCTTACGGTTACGCCAAGTCGCGCGGGGTCCTACTCATTCGATTGCTCCCACTTCATGCACAGCATGTTGGGTATGCATGGCAAAATTGCAGTTCAGTAACTCGCCGGCAGAGATGCCTAAGCGGTGCGGCGAGCAAATGTCCGGTCTGGTGAAGCTTTGGACCTTTTCGTCAAGCCATCAGCGTGACGGTTTATGATCCAATTGTTACACCGATTGGTCTGGCGCAACCCCGAACGGCGGGCACGCAAGCTTCTTTGCTTCGCTGAGACAGAGGCAGACGGTGGCCGCGACTTGGTGCGCGCAGCGGAATTAACGCGAGATCCAACACTGCGGAAGTTATTTACGATTCACGCAGTCGACGAGAAACGCCACGCCGCGCTGTTCCGGACGCGGGGAGTGGCACTGATGCGCTCGCTGCCTTTCCGCTCGCCGACAGTGTTTCAATTTAACTGGGCGACCCCTGGTGAGCGCGGCCTCGACGATTTGCGGGTGGACAATCAGTCCGATGCAAATTTGCTCGCTTTTCTGCATTTGTCGGAAAAGGCCGCTGCGGGCCGCTTCGCGATTTATCGCGACGTGCTGCGGGACGATCCGCCGACCAATGCGGTGTTCGAGGAGGTATTGCAGGATGAAACATTTCATATGAAGTATACGCTCGCGCAGATTTCCCGGATCGCGCCGAATCGACGCCGAATTGTGCTGTGGCGGGCTCGTCTGGGAAGATTGTGGAACGCCTATCTGCGGATTATGTCGGCGATAGCAAGTGTGATCGGAACATTTGTCCTCACACTGCAATATTTCGTTTTGCTGCCACCTTTCGCGCTACTCGCCAAGCGGGCGGAGCGGCGTGAGCCGGCTGGCTGGAATCCCGTGCCGCCAGAGCGGGCACGGGCCCTTGAGAGTCAATATTGAAATGAAGATTCTTGGGATATCGGCCCATTATCATGACGCAGCCGCGGCGCTTCTAATCGACGGGATGCCTGTCGCGGCAGTTCAAGAGGAGCGGCTTTCAAGGCGAAAAAATGATGCCGCCTTTCCGATGGCCGCAATTGAGTGGTGCCTTGAACATGCCGGCCTCGAGCCCGATGCGCTCGACGCCGTTGTTTTTTATGAACGCCCGATGCTCAAGTTCGACCGAATTCTCAACTGCGCACTGCGAGCTTATCCCCACTCCTTTCGCGCGTTCCCCCAAGCGATGAAAGCCTCCCTGAGTGATAAGCTTTGGGTACGTGGCATTATTACTTCGCATTTGGGGATTCCCCGAAAGAAAGTTTTGTTTACCGAGCATCATCGTTCGCATGCGGCAGCGGCGTTCCTGACGGCGCCGGTGCGTGATGCGGCGATATTGACCGCGGATGGCGTAGGAGAATGGGCCGCCCTCAGCGTGGGTTATGGAAAGCGTGGGCGAGAGGGGACGGCGATTACACTGCTCCGGGAGGTCAGGTTTCCCCACTCCCTTGGAATGCTTTATTCCACATTCACGGCCTACCTTGGATTTGCCGTGAATGAAGGCGAATACAAGGTGATGGGCCTTGCCAGTTACGGACGGCCAAGCATGGCGGATGCTGTTCGCGAGGTCATCCGGCGGACATCCGACGGGGCCTTCCGGCTCAACCTGGATTATTTTGATTTTCATACGACCGCGAAACGGTCGTTTTCAAAGAAATTTGTCGAGTTATTCGGGCCTCCTCGAGATCCGCTTGAGCCGATAGAACTCGATACGGCGGATGGCCAACGATTTGCCGATTGCGCCGCAAGTGTCCAATTTGTCCTCGAGGAGATATTGGTCGATATAGCCAAGGCGCTTCATCGTGAGACGGGCCTGTCGGACCTTTGTCTCGGGGGCGGGGTCGCGCTCAACGGGGTCGCCAATCTCCGCATCCTAACCGAATCTGGATTTGAGCGAGTTTTCGTGCCGCCCGCTCCCGGAGATGCGGGCTGCGCGCTGGGCGCTGCGCTTTATGCTGATCGCATTCATTTTGGAAATCCGGATCGGGAGATTCCAGATCACCCATTCTGGGGTCCTCCGGTGGAACAAAATGCCCTCGCCAAGCTCGCCGAGGAAGACGGTCAACCCGTGGAGGTGCTGGACGAGCCCGTTCTCATCGAACGCATCGCGCAAGATATCGCGGAGGGCTGCATCGTTGGCTGGATGGACGGCGCGCTTGAACTGGGGCCGCGCGCACTCGGTCATCGCAGTATCTTGGCCGCGCCACACAGCGCTGCCGTGCGGGACCGTCTTAATCGCGATGTGAAAAACCGCGAGCAATTCCGGCCATTCGCACCAGTCGTCCCCGTCGAGGTTGCCGACCGATATTTTGAGCTACCTCGCGGCGGAAATCGCCTTGGGCGCTTTATGTCGGGCGTTTTTCCGGTGCGCCCGGAATGGCGCGAAAGGCTCGCGGCAATCACGCACGTCGACGGCACCGCACGCGTTCAAGCACTCGAGCGCGCGATGGCGCCCCGATTATACGCTCTCCTGGAAGCATATGGGCGGCACAGTGGTGTTCCGATATTGCTGAATACATCGTTCAATCTATCGGGCGAACCGATCGTAAATCGGGCGGTGGAAGGTTACCTGACTTTCCGCCGCAGCGGGTTGGACGTCTTGGTGGCCGGACAGACGCGAATATCGAAACGGGCAACGAGGAATGTTGCATGATTCGGAGGCGAGGTAAGTTTCGACGGGGCCTTATTGTTATCGGGAGCGCCGCCGGTTCGATCAGCGATCTGGCGCGGGGTATGTGGCGCAGCGGAGCAGCACGACGGTGGCTTCTGCCGCTTGCAATTTTTATTTGTGTGACGGGCGTCCTGCTTATTTTCGCTGCCAGTGTCGAAGCACTTGCGCCATTCATATATTCTATCTTTTAAGATATGCGTGCTTTTCGCGAGCTACTGGCTTGTCCTTGCTGCCACGATGCGCTGAACGTTGAATGGAGGTGCGACCGCTGCGGTGCGCGATATACAGCCGCGGATGATATCCCTGATTTGCGAATCGGCGGCGACGATCAGACCGACATTGTTCGACGGTTTTATGATCATGCGCCATTTCCAGGGTATCGCCCGCGAGACAGTTTGGAAGCATTGCGAGAGCGCGCGGGACGGAGCGAATTCGCGCGCATGTTGGACCATGCGATCGCTGGAGACGCACGAATTCTTGAGATGGGCTGTGGTACAGGCCAAATGAGTATCTATCTTGCGCGAGCGGATCGGATCGTTATCGGAGCGGACCTGACGCGCGCCTCGCTGCGGATGGGAGCTGCTGCGGCAAAGCGTTTCGGGGTAAATGGCGTGCAGTTCGTGGAGACTGATTTGCACCATCCCGGGCTGCGGGCGGGCGCATTCGATGTGGTCTACACATCAGGAGTGCTGCACCACACCGCAGATCCCCGCAAAGCCTTTGCATGCCTACGGAATTTTGTTCGACCCGGCGGCATGATAGTCGTTGGCGTTTATAATGCATTTGCGCGCATTCCACTACGCCTACGCCGGGCGATTGCGCGGCTGTCAGGATATAGGTGGATTCCATTCGACCCGGTGCTGCGTGACCGCAGAAATGAAGAGGATCGGCGAAGGGCTTGGTTGCGTGACCAATATCAGCACCCGGAGGAGCATCGCCATACGGCGGCGGAACTGCGTAGTTGGTTTGATGAAAACGGCATCGAATATGTCAGCACCTATCCGAGCCTAATTATCGGTGAGCAGAGACAAGACCTTTTTATGCCGGACGAGGATTATTGGTGCATTGAAGCATGGATGTCGCAAATCGGCTGGATGGCCAAGCTTGGGCATGAAGGGGGGCTTTTTGTAACAATAGGCCGCCGCCGATGACCGACATAGGAGCATGTGTCGAACCGGGTCGGTGGCTCCGGGTAAGCGTAGAAGCGATCGTGGGAGGTTTCGGCGCTTCGCTGCTGCTGGGAGCTCTATCTGCAAGCCAGGGCTGGTTCGATCGGCACTTTCTCCCCTTATTTTTTCTTTCGCGTGACACTTATGTGTTGGGCGAGGAGCTTGCCCGTATATTCGTCGCAGCCGTCGGGGCCGCTCTTGTTGTTTTCGTGCGGCCGATGGCGGGTCGCCTCGCCATGCAGGCATCACCACGTGAATTCGCTGCTGGCGGGATACGCATCTTGTTGGCAATAGCGATTGCGCTCTCCGTAAGTGAACTGGTGATGCGGCGTACTTTTGCGCTCGCGGCGGCGGAGGGCCCGGTTAACGAAGAACCATTGCGTCGAGCAGATGCCGCCCTCGGCTGGAGTTTCATTCCGTCACGCACGGCCCGAACATCAGTCGCCGGCCGTGAAGTCACATACGCAATTGATGATCACGGATATCGCATCCGCAATCGTGATACGCCGCTCGATTTCAAACAGCCGACGATCATTTTCACGGGCGAGTCGATTATGGCTGGGTTTGGCCTGAGTTGGGATGAAAGCATACCGGCACAAGTCGGGTCTCTCATGAACCTACAAACCGCCAACATGGCCGTATTTGGCTACGGCAACGATCAAGCCTACTTGCGCCTCAAGACGGAGTTGCCGCATTTCCATGAACCGGTGGCGGTCGTATCGCTTTTCATACCGTCACTTTTCGTTCGCAATCTGGACGACGATCGACCGCATCTAGGACCCCAGTTGTCGTGGCAGCCAGGTGCGCGCCGGTGGCGGTTACGCGCACTAATTAAATTTTTTATCCCCTATCATAGCGAATCGGAAATCGAGCATGGCATCGAAGCGACCCGGGCTGTTTTAAGCGCGAGTGCCAATCTTGCGCGAGCGCGTCACGCCGAACCCCTTGTGGTGGTACCTCAGTTTGGAGCGGAAGGGCCAGTTGAACGTATGATCCGGCACCGGGTTCTCGATGAACCAGGCATCGCATACGTGCAGGTTCGGCTAGACCCGAATTGGCGCTTGAGCGGCGACCCTCATCCCGACGCCCGCGCCGACCACATGATTGCGGCCGCCATCGCCAGGCGCCTTCAGCACTGATGCGGTCCGTGCGTACCAAAAGTAACCCGCTGCAAGCAGCGTTGCGAAACGGCCGTCGCTGCGGTTCATGCTATTGCGCGGAGGCGCTGTGGGCTAAGGCGTGAAGCTTGTATGGAAACGTCTCCGCAGGCTTTGAATATGCCGATGTAATGGCGGACACTGCTTCCGGTGCGATATGATCAAGCTGCGCTTCGGAGATTCGGCCCGATAGGAATAGCGAAACCGCACCATGGAGGGCCGTCCAGATCATAAGACCGATTGATTCAGCGTCCTCTTGCGAAGTGTCCGAAGTCTGATCAACGCAAGCGGCAAAGATTGATTGAATCCGCATCCCTTCCGGATGATTGTTCAAACCATATTGATTGCCCGCCCGAGACAGGTCGAACATCAATCTGTAATACATGTGCTCGTCTTTGGCGAATTGAATATAAACGCGCCCGAGAGCAGTGTTTCTCTCGGCGGCGGGGCTCGGTCTTGTTCGGATCAAGTCGAGCTGGTCCGCTAACCTGCAGAAGGCGCGCGCCCGCAGCACATTCAAGATTTCACTCTTGTCGCTAAAGTAGCGATAGGGGGTCATGGCGCTAACGCTGATTTTTTTACTCAGCTCGCGCATGTTAAAGCCTTCATACCCTGCCTCAGAGAAAAGCTGTTCTGCGGCAATGCAGAGCTGAGCGCGGAACTCGCTAATGGCGGTTGGGGTAAGGAATCTCGGCATACGGCCTCCTGAGGCGACGGATATCGAAGCCTTCAGGTCTAAGACGGCTGCGGGGGGGCAGATATTCCGTGGGGTGAGCATTTTTTTAGATTGCGCGCTCTAAAGCCAGCAACAGGAAATTTCGGTCGGATAGGGGCTGTCGGACCGGGGAGCCAAGATATGAGGTAAGAGTTAGGTCCACCTTCCAGACCGACAAATAAGTCGCCGAAATGCCGATTTCGAGGTCACCGGTGCCCGAATTATTCTCATAATCGATACTGGGGTCACTCGCAGAGTTGAAACCTAAGCCGAATAGGAGGTCGACTCCCAAATTGGGCAGCACCTCAAAATAATGCGGTTTGAATTCGACGCGGCCGCTGATCGCCCAGTCATCCTGTCGGGGCGAAAGACTCTGCAGTCGCTGCGTTGCCGACAAGAGACCGCTAAGTGCGATCTCGCTCGTAAAATCGGCGGAATCCCAGATTGATGTTGGCCCTATGGCCGCGACGCTGGAGATTAGGCCGTTAAAAGTATCGCCTTCTGCATAAGCGGGCGAATTTGTGCCACGAATAGGGGAAGGCAGATTGAGGAAAATGGGCGACAAATTCGCTAGCGGTGTATTGCGACGGACAGACAGTTCACCCGCCACGGCCGTATTCCCAACATAGCCGCTTAAACTGGCACCATAAAGCTCACTTCCACCCGGATAGACGGAGCGAAAACTTGTCGGATTTCCGGTCGTATTTCGCAGCAATTGCAAGACGGGATATTTGGAATCAAAACGCAACGCATAAAGTCCAAGATCGATTTCGTTCAGGCTTGCATGCAGCGAAACACCATATTGTCCGTTGTTGGTCGCGCGCGTGTCGGCGACGTGCAGGAGGTCGCTACCTGGCAGGAGGGCGCGTTCAGTGCCAGCACCCTGCAAGTCCGTGGTGCTAAAATAGCTTCCAACCCCTGGTAGCCTATCTGGCCGCCATTCCAGCTGGTAATAGCCGGCCAACGAAATCCCGCTGAGAGGTTGTAATGTGAACGAAATTTGGTTTACCGGCAGAAAAGTGCTTTTGGCATAGCCATCAGGAGTGCTGGCGCTTTTTACATAGTCGACCGGTGCTTGTGCCGCGGATATGGAATTTTGATTAAAAAACACGCTCTCGCCCCATAGCAAAGTTTGCCGCCCAATACGCAATGACAGCGGCATTCCGACGAGTTCGAGATTGGCGTAGACGAAGCTATCCGCAAATTCCGCATACTGGCCATCGATGTTGCGCGTTGCGCGGACGAATTTGTTCGAGGGCACCGAAATAGCGTTGACGGTCGGCGATCCATTGTCATTGCGTGCGTGGTAGACGGTATCGTACCAAGCAGCAACGCTGATCTGAGCCCCGAAATCAGGCTTTGTCAGGTCGAGTACTGACAGGAGATCTACGCGGTTGGTCATGAGCCCCGGCGCAAAGGCGCGATCGCCGTCATCGCCGTTGGGAAGCAAGAGAATTTCGGAGCTTGGCTCTTCAAGGCGCGTGCCAACGCTGTAGCGGAGCGTGTTATCCCAACGTATGTTGAGACCGCCTTGGTCGTACAATTGTGCCGCTTGAGCCGGAACGACGCCCAACAGACTTGCGGCCAGAGGAAAGAATGCCGGTCGGATCATGAAGGGTTGTCGCAGGACGCAGAATATACATTATATTGTCCCGTTGCTGACTATATGGGTCGCGATGAGGGCAGGCAATGGTTGGACGGCAATGCGACCGCTCCGCAGTTTTCGTGGTTTTCTCCTAGTCAGTATTTTGTGCGCGGGCCCGACGGCAGCGCAGGATACAAGCTTCCCGAAAAGCGAATTGACACCGATAGGTGCAACACGCGCGGGCAACGATGCAGGCACGATTCCACCGTGGACGGGCGGCTATACATCGGTAGCGCCAGGCTATGTTTCCGGCGCTCCTAGGCCTGATCCGTTTGCGGCTGAAAAGCCCATTTTCGCCATCACTGCGCAGAATTTCCGCGACTATGCGGACAAACTGCCGGAAGGCGCGAAACAGTTGTTTCGAAAATATCCTGATTACAGGATGGATGTTTATCCCTCACATCGCACAGCTGCCGCACCGGAGTGGGTCTATGACAATGTCGCGCGCAATGCGCTCAACGCGCGCGCTGCCGTCGAGGGGATTATTTACGGTGTACGAGGCGCAGCGGGCGGAATTCCTTTTCCGCGTCCCAACGATGGTTATGAAGCGATGTGGAACCATCTTCTCGCCTTTTGGGGTCCGGCGCGTGAGTTGAATGCCAGCACTTATGTCGTATCGGCGAATGGCACGGTAGATAAGACAGTCTCCTATCGTGAGATCGCTGATTTTCCCTATTACTATCGGGATGCGACGCCTGAGTCATTCGGCAACTACTATTTCAAAACCCTGCGCCTGACGAGTGCGCCGGCAGCCAAGCTGGGGCAGGGTTATCTCAATTGGCAACCGATCGATACCCGGCGTTCCAGCTTTGCGGCTTGGCGCCTCCTGCCCGGTGAGCACCGCGTGCACAAGGCGCCCGCTATTTCCTATGACGTGCCAGACCCAGATGCAGCGGGGTTTATCAGCCTGGATGAATATTACCTCTTCTTTGGCGGTCTCGATCACTATGATTTCAAACTCCTGGGAAAGAGGGAGATGTATGTCCCCTACAATAATAACCGACTCTATATGCTGCCGGTGCATGACGTGCTCGGACGCAACCACGCCAATCCTGATACATTGCGTTACGAGCTGCACCGCGTTTGGGTGGTACAGGGCACTCTTGCCAAGGGTCAGCACGATATTGTGACGAAACGGCTCCTATATTTGGACGAAGACAGCTGGTTTGCGCTTTACAGCGATGCTTGGGACGAAGAAGGGCGGTTGTGGAAATTTGGTCATGGCACAATGTATTTGATGCCTGATGTTCCCGCGATTATTCTTGGCAGCCAATTCGTCTATGACTTCCTGCTTGGCGGCTATGCGTATGATTTCGCCTTCAACGGCGAAGCAGCCGCTTATAGAGTCACGGCGCCGCACAACACCGCTCTTTTTACGCCCGACTCCCTGGCAGCTCGCTCGATCCGCTGACGGTCAGGTCGCCAATCCAGTATAAGCCAGGCTGGCCAGGCGTTGCATGGCGGCGGCCGAGACATCTCCCGCCATCACCATGCCCACTTGATCATCTTGCCAAATGCAAATTCGCAGCTTCGCGCGCCCGAACTGATCGAAACGAACGCGACCGTCAGAACGGCGGATATACAAGGTAAACAGACGGCCCGCATTGTCACGATAAAGGAGCTCGGCAGCAGAACCACTCACCGGCCCGCTATAAATTTGGATTCCAGTTAGGCGATAACCCAGCCTGCGCATATCCGGCACCCGCACGCGCGTGCCTACGATATCGCTAATCGTTGGGTCGAAGCTGCGCGCCTCGCGATCAGTGACGCTCTTTAGCGTTCCGTTGCTCGTCGCATTGCGTGCATCAAGTGCCGCCGCGACGATTTCATAGGCGGCACGGGGTTGGGTCCACCGATAGCTGTAAACCCCCAAGACGGCAGCGACCAAGATGACGGCCGCCATGGCGCCGATCATGCGCCACGAGTACTGCGGTCGTGGTTTGGAAGCTTCAAGCAATGACAGCCATTTCTGCGGCAAGGGCCGATCGCGCAGTGATCCGTAGACTTGCTGCAACAGCGCCTTGTCGGCTTGCAATGCGGCCAGCTTGAGTGCCCAGGCTTGATCGGCTTTAAGGCGGGCCTCGATCTCACCACGGCGCACAGCATCGAGCGCACCATCCAAATAGGCGTGCAGGTCGATATCGTCGATTTTCCGGTCGCCGCTCATAGCTTTTCCTTCGGTCCCGAAAATACAACTATGTTTTGCGTTGCACTTCCGTCCATTAGCTCTCGAACCCGCTCCCGGGCTCTGGACAACCGCGACATCACCGTTCCGATCGGGATGTTCAGTTCGTCGGCAATTTCGCGATAGCTGAGGTTTTCTAACCCAACCAGCAGTAGAATTTGACGTTGCTCAACAGGCAATGCGTCGACAGCCTTCAGAAAGTCGTGAATTAGGGCGCGGTCTTGCGCCGGTGTGCTCAATTCCAGGTGATCAACAAGTTCCATGACGTCTTGCTGTATTCCCAGGGTCCGTGACCGCCGCTTCAAGTCAACATAGAGATTGTACAAAATACGCCGCAGCCAACCCGGCAAATGCTGCAACTCCCTTAGTTGTTCCGAGCGGCGCAGCGCGCGCTCGACAGTGTCTTGCACCAGATCGTCCGCCATCGCGGCATTCCCAGCCAACGCCGTGGCATAGCGCCTCAGAGATGGAAGCTGCTCCTTGAGCGCTTCAATAAATGCCTCATGCATGGTCATGTCGGATTAAAGCGCGCCAATTGGAGAAGCTAGTCTATACCATTGTTTGCGTTGGACGTCCGACTTAAACCGATCACACCCTGCGACCTTTCCTGTTAATGACGTCTGCCGGCGGCTGCTTATTCCGTGCCTATCAAGAATGACGACGTAAGTGCGCACAAATCTGAAAGCGGCGCCGATCGATCGTTGCATTGGTTTGGTCAGCTTCAACAGCCGCAATAGAGGGAGCATGTCGCCGTGGAGCCCCGCCTGCGCCCATAATTTTACGGCAAAAAGACATGATCCGAAAACGCAGCAATTTGGATATGCCAGGTCGGGCGGTTTCGAGTTCGTCTACTTTTGATGAAAAATGGGCAGCATGACGCGAGGTCTGGGGCAAATCCACCCTGTTGGACCTACGGCATCTACGGTGATCGAGTGTCGAATACTGATCCGCTTCAGCGTCATAAGACCGGTTGGCGGGGCACCTATGAACGCACCGGCCAGACGTAGACAAGCCATATGGCTTACGTCGCCCTGGCCCGAATTGCCTATTATTGGGCAGTAAATACCCTGATATTCGCTTTAAAATTCCTTGTTATTCGGGCGCGCCGGTTAGGCGCATTGATGCCGAAAGTCCCATATTTTGGCACTTCCGGCCACCGAGCGGGCTTTTTCAAAGTCCGAAATTTTCACCCCGAGACTGGTTCGGGCAAAGTACCAAAACTTTCCCCGGTTTTTTAGCGCCTCGTGGCAGAGACTGGTTCGAACATCGCGAGAAATTAGGGCTTCAGCCGGGTTAGAAAGGCTTTAAAGGCGGTAACCCACGTCTTTCCGCCATCCTGCGAGTAGAAGATTTCGTAGCGGTGGGAATCCGTCTTTATATCGGACCAGACACCGCGAACCAGAATTGTGCGGCCTTGATAGACTTGGGTCGAAAACAGCTCCGCCTTGCCGTCGCTGAAGTGGCCGACAGTCGGCGCGCCATATTCACCGGTCGCGCTGTCGATATATTCCTGACCCCATTCGCCAGATTTGGGGCTGTACAGGAAGAAGGTGGCTCCCTCCCAATGGCCGCTTGGCCCATCCGCTTCGATCTCCTCGAGCCAGGCACGGCCGCTCCAGACGGATCGCGCCGTCTTGGTGCCATCCATGGTGACGGTCTGCGTGCCGCCATCGAAAGGGTTGAGCACCCGCGTGATGTGGGTGTGCCACGCGCCCTGCGCGAAATCGAAATCATGCGACCCGTCTCGAGGTGTTGCGGCGATGGCCGAGAAGGGTAGCCAGGAAAGGCAGCCAATAACTGTGATTGCCTGCCAGGATGCTAATGCTCTCATCAGGGCCTCCGTGAACTCTGAAGCGCCACGATGCGCATGGCTTAGAGGTCCCGAAAGATCCACTTCGAGGAATTTGCAAGGAGCCACCAAAGGCTAAATATGCCAACATCGCTTGCGACAGGCGCCCGGCGATGGCCGAGAGCGATTCTGTATTCGCTGTAATGGGGCGCCGGTGGCAGAACCTCTGTTTGAGATCAAAATCGAAAAGGCTCCGAAGGAATCGGGAAGCGCGACGTCGAGGTTATACCGTCAGCTCAAAGCGGCAATCGCCGACGGACGCCTTCCGGCGGGGGCCAAGTTGCCCTCTTCCCGAACCGCCCAGACGCTCTTCGGCGTTTCTCGCAACACGGTAATCGCTGTCTATGAGCGATTGCTGCTTGAGGGCCTTGCGGTAACCAAGCGCGGTTCCGGCACGTTTATTGCGCAATTGGCGACAGAGGCTCAATCGGATGAGGGCGAGGTCGCGAGGCCATTTCCTTACGACAGACTCAATAGTTTTTGGCTTAGCCAAGACGTTACACAGGCGATGGGATTCTGGCGAATGGCGGATGACGATCCGCTCCGGGGCCGTGTACGCAATTGGGCCGATCTTCGCCCCGCCGTCATAGACCCTCGTCTCTTTCCCCATGAAGTCTTTCGGCGCTCGATGATCCAACAATTGCGGAAGGTCGAGCGCACCCCAGGGGGAAACCGAAGTCCACAAGGCGATCAGGGCAGCTTTCGCCTGCGGACCGCGATCACGCGGCACATTGCAGTATCCCGAGCCTTAGTCTGCAGGCCAGAGGATGTGATTGTCACGTCCGGTGCGCAACAAGCATTCGACCTTCTCGCTCGCACGCTTGTCGGGGGTAAAGATGTCGTGGTTGCCGTCGAAGATCCTGGCTACCCACCGTTGCGGATAGCATTCGCGGCGGCTGGCGCGCGACTTGTGCCCATTCCAGTCGACGAACATGGACTGGTAGTCAGCGATCTTCCGCCTGACACGAATATCATCTGCCTCTGCCCCTCCCACCAATTTCCTCTCGGCATGCCTCTGTCGGCCGAGCGACGTGATGCGCTTATCACCTTTGCGCGCCGCAAAGGCGCAGTGATCATAGAAGACGATTATGATGGTGAATTTCGGCACCAAAACGTCCCGATTTCGGTGCTCAAAGCGCAGGACAGCGATGTCGTGTTTTACGTGGGCACGTTTTCGAAGTGCATGCTGCCGACCTTGCGGCTGGGCTTTATCGTGGCACCAAATTGGAGCAGGCCTGCGCTGATCGCAGCAAAAAATTGTGCGGATTGGCATACGTCGGCGCCGGTTCAAACGGGTGTAGCCGCCTTTATCAGCGAGGGGCATCTTACCCGCCATGTCCGCAAAATGCGGGAAATATATCGTAAGCGTCACGAATTAGTTTTGGCACGGCTGAACGAATTATTTGCGGACGAACTGAAGCCAATCCCGTCAAGCTACGGTATGCATGTCACCGCCAAGTTTCAACATGGCATTGATGCCGAGCCGATTGTGGATTACATGGCAAATCATTGCGTAAAATTGCACTCACTAGAGCGCTATGCTTTTGTGCGGCGCCCGCCGTCGGGTCTCATCTTCGGCTGCGGCGTTTGTGATGAGGCCGCGCTCGATCATGCGTTAAAGATTCTTCGAAAGGCGCTAGATTCTTAGTAGGGTGCCCTAGCTGGCGTGGCAAGATCCAGCGCGGGACGCCATCGCGAAAGACGCTCGGCGTCTGACCCTTGTTTTTTTGCCAGTTTGTTCTTTCTTTCTTTGGGCAACAGCGCTGGCACGACGAGAGAAATTCGGTTCTGATAAGGCCTGTCAAATTCCCTGCGAGAAATTCATGACCGCAATCGGAAAAATGGCGTTGGCCCTCGCTTTCTCGGGGGCGATCATGGGGTCGGCGTCGGCGGCCACCGACTTTAGCGGCACGTATCAATCCGTGGCGTCGAAATCCTCATGGAGCAATGGCGAGTTTCCCAAGAATTTCAGCCTGATGATTCAGGTCAAGTTCGAAGGCAACAAGCTCCTCTATCACTCCGTGAATGCGAATTCGCCGGCAGCGAACCTCGATTACACAGCGCCGATGGACGGGACGGTCGTTCCCATGACTGGCAATGCGCGCTTCAACCAGATTCGCGTCAAGAAGACGGCGCCAAATGAGCTTGAGATCCTGGAAATGAAGGATGGAGACGTCCTTGTGGCGGCCTACTGGGTGTTCGATGCCAAAGGCTTTGTTCGGCGTGGGGTGGGCAAAAATGCCGACGGGAAGGCCCACGAATATGAAGAGTTTTACGCCAAGCAATAATCGGTCTATGACAGACCTCGGGGTATTTTCATGATCCGTCGAAGCCTTGCCGTGACGATTGTCCCGATGTTGCTGCTGGGGACGCCCACATCGGCCGCGCCGGAGGACAGTCTGTCGCCTGCGGCGAAGCAATGGTGGGCGGATATTACTACCATCGCCAGCGATGCCAATGAAGGCCGCCAGACCGGCTCGGCCGGTTATATGCGTGCCGCCGATTATGTGATCTCGCGGATGAAGGCGGAGGGCCTCAAGCCCGCCGGCGACAAGGGCTTCCTGCAACAGGTGGCTTTCGAGCAGCAAATGGTGGACCAGGATGCGTCCCGCGCCACGCTGGTGAATGCGGATGGCTCTGTGTTGCCGCTCAAAGTCGGCGATGCCATCCTTATCAGGCCCGGTGGTGAGGCACGTCCGGAGACCGTGGATGCGCCCCTCATATTCGTCGGCTACGGCCTTGGTTTGCCTAAGCAAGGGTATGATGATTTCGCCGGCCTGGATCTGAAGGGCAAGATCGCGGTGGTGATCAGTGGTGGACCCGACAATATCTCCGCCCCGATCAAGTCCGACGCCCGCGCCAACCGCGAGAGCGAACTGGCCAAGCTGGGTGCAGTGGGCGTTATTACCCTGACGACGCCGCATCAGGTCGAGATTGTATGGTCCCGGCAGCGCCTGATCGCCCATCAAGCCGGGATGTATCTGGCCGACCCAAAGTTCCACACGGTGCCCGGCGGCTTCTTCACCGCCAGTGCGGACCCTGAACAGAGCGAGGCTTTCTTCAAAGACAGCGGGCACAGCTTCGCCGAGATGAGCGCCCTGGCGGACGCATCCAAGCCCGTGCCCCGCTTCGATCTGAAGCCTCGCTTCAAGGCGACGGTTGCCGCCACGCGCACAAAGCTCACCTCGCCCAATTTGATCGCCAAGCTGGACGGCCGGGATCCGAAGCTGAAATCGGAGTATGTGGTGGTGTCCGCGCATCTGGATCATTTGGGAATCGGCGAACCGATAAACGGGAAGCGGCTCTATAACGGCGCCATGGATGATGCGTCCGGTGTCGCCGCCGTTCTAGATATCGCCCACCGCATTGCGAAGGGCCAGAGGCCGCGCCGCTCCGTCCTGTTTGCGATCTTCACGGCGGAAGAAAAAGGCTTGTTGGGGTCGCGTTACTTCGCCATCAATCCTACGGTGCCGAAAAAAGATATCGTCGCCGATTTGAATTTCGACATGCCGCTGCCGCTCTGGCCGCTCAAGATGGTCTACTTGCCAGGCGAAACCGAAAGCACGCTGGGCGCCGATGCCCGTGCCGTGGCAAGCCAACAGGGCATCCAGGTGGTGCCGGACCCCAATCCCGACCGCAATGTCTTCATTCGGGCCGATCAGTACAGCTTTGTGCGCGAAGGCGTGCCTTCGCTGTTCATGAAATTCGGCTTCCTCAAGAATACGCCCGAATACCAGATCGAGCATGATTGGCGCGCCAATCGCTATCATTCGCCGTCAGACGATCTGGATCAGCCTGGGGTCTTCAAGGAAGATGCGGTG
>Ga0105239_10002938_pt1 | contig 21270 bp, 21 predicted proteins | sample KBSC44metaG_FD_92761 | JGI IMG/M metagenome (GOLD analysis project Ga0105239, IMG submission 92761) | Corn rhizosphere microbial communities from Kellogg Biological Station, Michigan, USA - KBS C4-4 metaG | ecosystem: Host-associated > Plants > Roots > Rhizosphere > Soil | place: Michigan, USA... | reverse complement strand
CGCCGCAACGTCCAGCTCTCTCTCGAGATGGCGATCACCGATCAGCTCACCGGCCTGCACAATCGCCGCTATATGACGAGCCATCTCGACAATCTGATGATGCAGACGGCGAAATCGTCGAAGCCGCTCGCCTTTGTGATCATGGATATCGACCACTTCAAGTCGGTGAACGACACCCACGGCCACGACATCGGCGACGAGGTGCTGCGCGAATTCGCCAAGCGCTTGGGCGCCAATATCCGCGGCATCGATCTCGCCTGCCGCTATGGCGGCGAAGAGTTCGTGGTTGTAATGCCAGAGACCGATGCCTCGTTTGCCTATGCGGTGGCGGAGCGGCTGCGCAAAAGCATCGAGACGACCCCCATCGAGATCAGTCGCGCACCGGGCAAGATCTCCATCACTATCTCCATCGGCATTGCTGCCTGGGAGGGGGAAAACGACACGGCCGAGGCGCTTCTTCGCCGTGCCGATCAGGCGCTCTACAGCGCCAAACGCAGTGGCCGCAACCGCGTGGTCGCCGACGCAGCTTAGGCTGTTGTTGTCAAGCTGTTGATTTACGACGCTTTGTTGAAGGATCGCGCGCGCAATTTCGTGCGCATCCCGGAATAAATCGTCCATGCGGTCGTCTATGGGAGAGTGGCGCTCTTTTTTTCTCGCGCCTCTGCAACCTTGACCCCGGGAACGCCCAAGGAGGGCCGCATGAAAGCAGCAACCATTATTGGTTTTGGACTTGCATTACTGGCAACGCCGGTTCTTGCCGCAACGACATTTACGGTCAACCCGCTGGTCGCCGACAAGAAAGGCGCCCCGAACATCGACCCAGACCTGAAGAATCCTTGGGGGATTTCACAATTCCCCGGCGGCGCACTTTGGGTTTCCGACAACCACACCGGGCTTTCCACGCTTTACGATCCGAATACCGGCGTGAAAGCCGGGCTGATCGTGACCATTCCGGGCGGCGCCCCGACGGGGCAGGTCGCAGTTCCCGGAGGCCATGGTTTCACCGTGACGGAAGGCAGCAAGTCCGGCTCCGCCTCCTTCATCTTCGCAACCGAAAACGGCGCCATCGAGGGTTGGAGCGGGAGCGTCGACACCAACAACGCGATCATCGCTTTCCAGGATCCGCAAGCGAACTACAAAGGCCTCGCCTGGGACTCCGCCACGAACCACCTTTTCGCGGCGAACCTCGCGGGCAATAGCGTGGACGTTTTCGACAACACGTTCACGAGGATCGCCTCATTCACCGATCCCAATCTGCCCAAGAAGTATGCGCCGTTTAACGTCGCGGTCCTCAACGGGCTGCTCTACGTCACGTTTGGCAAGAAGAAGGGCGACGATGCCGCCGAAGGCAAAGGGCTCGGCTATGTCGACGTGTTCACGACGGCGGGTGTCTTCCAGAAGACGCTCATCGCCAACGGCCCCTTGAATGCGCCTTGGGGACTTGCAATCGGACCGGCGAATTTCGGCGACTTCGCCGGCAAGCTTCTCGTCGGCAATTTCGGCGGCGAGGGCAACGTCAACGCCTTCGATCCCAGCACCGGCGCACTGGTCGGCACGCTGCAAACGCAGAACGGCCAGCCGATTTCGCTCGAAGGACTCTGGCAGCTCGACGACACCGGCAACGGTTCGCTCACGTTCTCTGCCGGCCTGAGGAAGGAAAAGCACGGTCTGCTCGGTTTGATCACGCCGAACTGAACCCCGCCCTACAGGGTTCACTTCGCCGGCTGCCTCCCCCCGGGGCAGCCGGCATTTTTTTGCCTGCAGACGCCAAAAAAAGATGGCCCGCCGAAGCGGGCCATCGCGCTCAAAGAAAAGTTGCCCTAGGCAGCCTTTTTGATCTTGCCGAGGATCTCTTTCAATTCGGCACCCGCGGCATTCAGTTCGGTGCGAAGCTCTTGCGGCCGGGTCGCGACGTAGACCCTGCGCTGACGAAGTTTCTTTTCCTCGGTCACCTCGGGCTTTTTCTTGAGCTTGTCGTCGATCTCCGTGCGCTCTTTCTGCAGCGCGCTGAGTTCGTTCTTCAGGCTCGCGATGCGGCCCGCCAGATAAAGCCTGCGATTTCTCATATTTTTGGCTTCGTCGCCCGCCTTGGGAGCGGCCTTACCCGCTCCAGCACCTTTTTCCGCCATGCTCACACCTATCTGCTGCTGTCGTCCGGTGCTTTTAGGACATGGACCGCCGCCCCGCAACCCGCGAGAGAGCGGGGGACGGCGGTCCTGCTGTGTACCGGCTCGCCGGTTGGGCAGACTCCCGCCGTCCATCGCAGGATATTGACCGGGGTCAGGCTGCGCGATTGTGCTAAGGTCCGGGAATGCAAATTGATGTTGTGTCCGACACGGTCTGTCCCTGGTGCTTTATCGGCAAGCGAAGGCTGGCGCGTGCGCTGGAGATGCGGCCGGAGATTGCCTTCGATGTGCAGTGGCGGCCTTATCAGCTCGATCCCAACATCCCGCGCGAAGGCGTGGATCGTGCGAGCTATATGAAAGCCAAGTTCGGCGACGGGCCGCGCGTCGCGGCGATGTCGGAGTCGCTGAAGGCTGAAGGATTGCGCGAAGGCATTTCCTTTGCCTTCGAGAAGATCGATCGCAGGCCCAACACGATCGACTCGCATCGCCTGATCCGCTGGGCCGCGGTTGCCGGCATACAGGATTCGGTGGTGGAGCGGCTGTTCGCGGCCTATTTCCTGGAAGGGCGCGATATCGGCGATCCGGGCGTGCTCGAATTCCTCGCGGCCGATGTCGGTATGGATTCGGTCCAGGTCGCGGAACTGCTTGCGGACGATACGGACCGCGCCGCCGTCGAACGTGAGGCGAAGCTCGCCGGCGAAATGGGGATCACGGGTGTGCCGACGTTCATCTTCGCGAGCAAATATGTGATCTCAGGAGCGCGCGAGGCGGAAGTGCTTGTGCAGGTGATCGACAAGGCGCTCGAAAACGAAGAACAGCTCAGCGCGTGATCTGCACCATCACACTGTTCGTCGCCGATGTGACCTCGACCTCTATCACGCCATAGCGCGGCAGCGTCGTGACTTTGCGCACATGGATGGGAAGCAGCGCCTGCACCACGGACTCAGGCGACGCGGGTGGCTTCGCGACGAATTTGGTCCTGAGAGCTTTTGCTTCCGAAGCGGAAGGTTTGAGGATCACGAGCTCCGGCTTCGACCAGCCGCCGCTGTCCACCGCACCGTTCGCGGTAATCACGAGATGATTGCGCACGATTACCGCACTCGCACTGTCCACGCGATAGATAAGCTTGGGCGCGGCGATCGCCTGATCAGAAAGCAAAATCGCCGCAGCGGCGGCGAGCGCAAGCGTGCGCATTGAAAGAGCTATTCCGTCTGATACCTTCGATCCGCGTCTAGCCAAAAAATGCGGCGCAAATTTGATGGGAGAGCGCATGGGTCCGTTGCACGGAATTCGTATCGTGGAGTTTGCCGGGATCGGGCCCGGGCCCTTTGCAGCAATGTTGTTCTCCGACATGGGCGCCGAGGTGATCCGCATCGACCGCAAAGGCGGCCGTTCGCCCGCGAAAACCGAGATTTATATGCGCGGCCGCAAGGCGGTCGCCCTCGACATGAAGAAGCCGGAAGGTGTTGAAGCCGCGCTGAAGCTGATCGACAGGGCCGACGCCCTGATCGAAGGGTTCCGCCCCGGCGTGATGGAGCGGCTGGGCGTAGGACCGGACATCTGCCTCAAGCGCAATCCGAAACTCGTCTATGGCCGAATGACGGGTTGGGGCCAGACGGGACCGCTCGCGCAGGCCGCAGGGCACGACATGAATTACATCGCGATCACCGGCGCACTGCACGCGATCGGTCCGAAAGACGCCAAGCCGGTTCCGCCGCTCAATCTCGTCGGCGATTTTGGTGGTGGTGCTCTCTATCTGGCATTTGGTCTTGTGTGCGCAATCCTGGAGGCGAAATCGTCCGGCAAGGGGCAGGTGGTGGACGTTGCGATGTCCGATGGCGCCGCATCCCTGATGACGATGTTCTATGCGATGACCGCATCAGGTTTCTGGAAGGACGAGCGCTCATCCAACATGCTCGATGGCGGCGCGCATTTCTATGATACCTACGAGACGAAGGAAGGCAAATATGTCTCCATCGGCTCCATCGAGCCGCAGTTCTACGCCGAGCTGTTGAAAAGAACCGGCATCGACGATCCGGCGTTCGCGGCGCAGATGGATCGCGATGCGTGGCCGGCGCTGAAGGAAAAGCTTGCCGCGAAGATCAAGACCAAGACGCGCGACGAATGGGATGCAATCATGCAGGGTAGCGATGTCTGCTACGCGCCGGTCCTTTCCATAGCCGAGGCGCCGAAGCATCCGCACAACGTTGCGCGCAAGACCTTCATCGAACTCGATGGCATCGTGCAGCCCGCGCCCGCGCCGCGCTTCAGCCGCACGGTCGCGGAAGTGCAGGGGCCGCCGCAAGGAGCGGACAACGCGGCCTCGCTTGCGGCTTGGGGCTTCTCGCAAGGCGAAATCGGCGCGCTGACGGCAGCCGGCGCGATCTGAGCGCGCGATGAGTCTTCCAGGGACAGAGGATCGCCGCCGCATCTATCTGATGCGCCATGGGCACGTCGATTATTTCGCGCGCCATGTCGTGGAGAGCGGCGCCACCCATGCCGTGACGCTGACCGTGCGCGGCCGTAGCGAAGCCGAAGCCGCAGGCAGGGCGTTCTCCCATATCCGCTTCGACCGCGCGGTCTGCTCCGGCCTGCCGCGCACGAAGGAAACGGCGGAAGCGGTGCTGGCGAGCGTGCCGAACGCGCCGCCCCTCGAAATCGATTCCGATCTCGTGGAAATCCGCGGTGGGAAGCTTCCACAAGCCAAAAGCCGCGCCGAATTGATCCGGATGATGAATGTCTATTTTGCCCGCGCGCACGAGCCCGGCGCCACCAATCACGAGGGCGGCGAAGTCTTCGCCGAAGCACAGGCGCGTGCGGTGAACGCGATCGAGCGCTTGCTGGAAGGCAAAGACTGGCACACCGCACTCGTCGTGGCGCATGAAGGCATCAACCGCCTGCTTCTAAGCTGGGCCTGCGATGCGGGTTTGCGCGCGATGAGTTCGTTCGAACAGGACACCGGCTGCGTCAACATCATCGACTTCGATCTCGGCGGGATCGGCAATGTGCGCCGTGCGCTGGTGAAGGCAGTGAATCTCACGCCCTACAATTATCTCAAGCACGGCATGAATCTGACGAGCCTGGAAGCCATCATGCAGCGCGATGTGAAGGACGTAACCGTCTAGATCGCAAGTTCGCACCACACTGGCACGTGATCCGATGGCTTGTCCCAGCTGCGCACATGCTTGTCGATGCCTGAGCCTTTCAGCCGGTCCGCAGCCTGCGGCGACAGCAGGATGTGATCGATGCGGATACCGTGGTTCTTCTGCCATGCGCCGGCTTGGTAATCCCAGAACGTGTATTGGTGCGGTTCGGCGTGGCAGACGCGAAACGCGTCGGTGAGACCTAGATATTCAAGTCTGCGCAGTGCGGCGCGCGATTCCGGTTGGAACAGCGCGTCGCCCACCCAGGCTTTCGGGTCCCAAACATCATCGGGCTCCGGGATGATGTTATAGTCGCCCATCAGCGCCAGCGGTTCTTCCAGCGTCAGCAGCGCCTTCGCACGCGCGGTGAGCCGCTCCAGCCAGCCGAGCTTGTAGGTGAATTTCTCGGTGCCGATGGGGTTGCCGTTTGGTGCGTAGATCGACGCGACCCGGACCGTTCCCGTCTCGCCCGGAACGATGGCCTCCAGATAGCGCGCGTGGTCGTCGCTATCTCCACCGGGGAGCCGTGGCGTCACGTCTTCGAGCGGACGCCGCGACAGGATGGCGACGCCGTTATAGGTCTTTTGCCCGTGGACCGCGCAATTGTAGCCAAGCTCCTCGAAGGCCGCGGTTGGGAAATTCTCGTCGACGCATTTGATTTCCTGGAGCACCACGACGTCCGGGACAGCCTCTTTCAGCCATGCGGTCGCGGCCTCGAGCCGGACCTTGATCGAGTTCACATTCCAGGTTGCAAGTTTCATGGCAGGGGCCGGTGTGCTTCGCTGCCAAATTAGACGTCTTCCGCCAGAGCCGCTACGGTCGCGCCGCCGCGTTCAGGGAAGGGATGATGTGGAAGCGGGTCGCCGCCTATGGTGCGTTTCTGGCGTTGGGCACGTTCGCGCTGCAATGGCTCGACTACCAGCGCCTGGCGCGGGCCTATCCGGGCGACATCTATATGTTCCTTATCGCGGCTGCGTTCCTGGCGCTGGGAGTGTTTGTCGGCGTACGGGTCTTTGCCCGTCCGCAGCCGGAAGCCTTCGACGGTAACCCGCAGGCCCAAGCCAGCCTCGGCATCTCTCCGCGCGAATTGGCGGTTCTGCATGAGCTGGCGGCCGGGCGTTCCAACAAGGAAATCGCGGCGGAGCTGAATGTGTCTCCCAACACGGTCAAGACTCACGTCGCGCGGCTGTTCGAGAAGCTGGGCGCCAAACGGCGTGCGGACGCGATCAATCGCGCCCGCGAACTTGGGATTGTCCCGTGAACGGGCTGGATTCGGGGTGATTTCGTCCCAATCATCCTTTCGGGCGATTGTTTTTGCGGGTTGCGGCGGGGTTGATGGCGGCTCAGTCTGCCAACAAGGGGATGCTCATGTTTCGCAAAATTCTCATCTACGGCGTGGTCGCGGGCCTGATCGTCGGCGTGCAGCTGTCGGCCATCGTCATCACGATGCACGACCACGACAGCCGCTACGGCATGCTGATCGGCTATACGACCATGCTGATCGGCCTGAGCACGGTGTTCGTGGCGATCAAACGGCACCGCGATACCGACCTCGGCGGTGTCATCGGTTTCTGGCCGGCGCTCGGCCTGGGATTGGGGATCAGTGTTGTCGCTGGCATCTTGTATGTCGTGTCGTGGGAGAGCGCGGTTTCGATCACACATCTGGATTTCGCCGGCCATTACGCCGCGGCGATGATCGCCGACAAGAAGGCGAGCGGGGTCAGCGCCGCCGAACTGGCGAAATTCACCGCCGAGATGGAGCAGTTCAAGATCCAGTACGCCAATCCGCTCTACCGCTGGCCGATGACCTTCATCGAAATCTTCCCTGTCGGCGTGCTTGTGTCGCTGGTATCGGCCGGTTTGCTGTGCAACAGCCGCTTCCTGCCGGCAAGACCAAGGGCGTCAGGTGCGCCGGCGTGAGCGGGCAATCAGCTCCGAGGCTCTGGTGCCCAGATTTCGAGAGATGACATAGAAACTCGGCGTGAACAGCAGCCCGAAGATCGTCACTCCGATCATGCCGAAGAACACTGCAATTCCGAGGGCCTGGCGCATTTCGGCGCCGGGTCCCGTGTCGATCACAAGCGGCAAGGTCCCCAGGATAAAGGCGACGGATGTCATCAGGATCGGGCGGAGACGCTGATGGGCCGCGTGTTCCGCCGCTGCCTTCCGGTCCAGATTGTCCTGGTCTTCGCCGCGCTTCGCGAACTCGATGATAAGGATGGCGTTCTTCGCGGCCAGGCCAATCAGAACGACGAGCCCGATCTGGGTTAGGATGTTGTTGTCGCGTCCCATGACGTCGACGCCCGAAATGGCCGCCAGCAGGCACATCGGCACGATCAGGATGACGGCCAGCGGCAGTACGAGGCTTTCGTAATTGGCCGCGAGCAACAGAAAGACAAACAGAACCGCAAGCGCAAAGACGATCGCCGCGGTATTCCCGGCGCTCTTCTGCTGGAGTGCCAGTTCCGTCCACTCGTAGGAAAATCCTTGCGGAAGCAGCTTTGCGGCGAGGCGTTCCATCGACGTGAGCGACTGCCCGCTCGAATAGCCCGGCGCGGTATCGCCCTGCAATTCCGCCGATGGATAGAGATTGTAGTGCACGACCCGGTATGGCCCGCTGTCGTTGCGCAAGGTCATCACCGCGTCGAGCGGGACCATCAATCCGGACGCGGAGCGCGTCTTCAACTGCCCGATGTCACCCACCTGATCGCGATAGGGCGCATCGGCCTGCGCCGTCACGCGATAGGTGCGGCCGAGGAAGTTGAAGTCGTTGATGTAGGTCGAACCGAGATAAGTCCCAAAGGTCGAAAACACGCTGGCAACCGGCACACCGAGCTTTTCGGCGCGCTCGCGATCGATATCCGCGAACAGGCGGGGCGTGTGGGTGCTGAACGTCGTGAAGACGCGACTGAGGCCTTGCGTCTGGTTTGCGGCCATCATCATCCGCAAGGTGACGTCCTCGAGGGCTTTGTAGCCTTTGCCGTTGCGATCCTCGACCAGCATCTTGTAGCCGCCGCCGGTCCCGATGCCGCGCACGGGTGGCGGTGGCACGAGCAGAACCGCGCCCGCGGTGATGACCGAGAGCTTGGCACGGAGCTTGTTGGCGACCACGTCGGCGCTGTCGCGTTCGCTCTGCGGCTTCATCGCGACGAACATGGCGGCGGCATTGGGCGCGGAGGTGAATGTCGCGCCGTCGAGTCCCGCGAATGCCACCGTCGCGCGCGTGCCGGGAACGGTGAGTGCGATCTGTTGCGCCTGGCGTAGCACCGCGTCAGTGCGCAGAAGGGACGAGCCCGGGGGCATTTGGATGATGCCGATCAGGTAGCCCTGATCCTGCGCCGGGATAAAGCCCGTGGGCGTTTCATAGAACCGCCAGCCCGCAAGCGCGATCAGGACGACATAAGCAACGCCGATAATGCCGAGGGCGCGAACGGCGCGCGCGGTGAGGGCGCCGTAGCGTGTCGCCAGCCAGTCGAACCCGCTGTTGAAGCTGCGTGCGAAACGCTGTGGAAGGCCACGCCAGCCTTTCGCGGCTTCGGCTTCTTCTTCGGCAGCACGCTTGGGCGCGAGGATCAGCGCGGCCAGGGCGGGCGAAAGCGTGAGCGAGACGAAGGCGGAAATCGCCGTCGCGCTGACGATAGTCAAAGCGAATTGTTTGTAGAACTGTCCTGAGATGCCGGGAATGAACGAGGTCGGCACGAACACGCCCATGAGAACGAGCGCGATCGCGATCAAGGCGCCCGAGACCTCGTCCATGGTCGCATGCGCCGCTTCGCGTGGCGTCATGCCTTTTTCTTCGATCAGGCGCTCGATGTTTTCGACGACCACGATCGCATCATCGACCACGATGCCGATGGCGAGCACCATTCCGAATAGCGAGAGATTGTTGAGCGAGAACCCGAGCAACGACAGAGCCGCGAACGATCCGACGAGCGAGACGGGAATGGCGATGATCGGTATGAGCGCTGCGCGCCAGCTTTGCAGGAAGATCAGCACCACCAGCGCCACCAGGATGATCGCCTCGAACAAGGTCTGCTCGACCGCGGAAATCGATTGCGCGATGTATTCGGTGGGGTTGTAAGGGATCAGATACTTCATGCCGGGCGGAAAGTTGTGTGAGGCTTCATCGAGCTCGGCCTTGACCGCTTCGGCTGTGCTGAGTGCGTTCGATCCCGGCAACTGCGTGATGGCCATTGCCACGGTCGGCTTGCCCGAGAGATAGGCATTGATGCTGTAGTCCTGCGCGCCCAACTCCACGCGCGCGACATCGCCGAGCCGGGTCAGGCGTCCCTGATCGTCGGTTTTAAGGATGATGTTGCGGAAATCCTCCGGGCTTTGGAGGCGGCCCTTGGCCTGGATGCCGAGCTGGAATGCGGTGCCGCCCTTGTTGAAAGGCGGTTGCCCGATGGCGCCGGCGACGACCTGAGCATTCTGTGCGGAGACCGCGGCCACGACCTCGTCGACGGTGAGATTGACCTCGGCGGCGCGTCCGGGATCGATCCAGATCCGCATGTTGTAGTCGCGCCCGCCGAACAGGCGTGCGCCACCGACGCCATGGACACGGCTGAGGCGATCCAGGAGCTGAAGGGTGGCGTAGTTCGAGAGATATTGCTGGGACAGCGATCCGTTCGGCGACACGAGCGTCGCCACGAGCAGCAGATCCGGAGAATTCTTGGCGACGGTCACGCCGATCTGGCGCACCTCGACCGGCAGGCGCGGCTCGGCGGTCGAGACGCGGTTTTGCACAAGCACCTGCGCCTGATCGACGTTCGTTCCTTGCGCGAAGGTGACGGTGATGGTGACGACACCGTCGCCGGTTGAGGACGACGACATGTAGAGCATGTTCTCGACGCCGTTGATCGATTCCTCGAGCGGCGTCGCCACGGTTTCGGCGAGGGTCTCTGCCGTGGCACCCGGATAGTTCGCGGTCACGACGACGGTCGGCGGCGCGATCTCCGGATACTGCGCCACCGGCAGGTTCGGAAGCGCGATGATGCCGAACACGACGATGAGGATCGACAGAACACAAGCGAAGATCGGCCGTTCTATGAAGAAGTGGGGGAATTGCATCGCGCTAACGCGGGGTCGCTTCGGCGGACGGCGGCGCCGTGAGGGGGAGGGACCGGGGAGACGTGTCGGCCGCTCTGGCTTTTATCTGGACCATCGAGGCGTCCACCTTGGCGCCAGGCTGAAGGCTTGCGAGGCCGTCCAGAACGACGACGTCCGAGCCCTTCAAGCCGCTCTTGACGACGCGCAGACCGATGACGAGCGGGCCCGTTTCGACCGCGCGCTGGGCGACCGCGCCGTTCTTGTCCACCACATAGACCAGCCGCCGCGTCTGATCAGTGACGATAGCTTCGTCCGGGATCAGCATGGCTTCGTACGCGCCTGAACCCAGAAGCCGCGCCCGGCCGAACATGCCCGGCGTGAGGAACCCGTCCGGATTGGCCAGTACCGCATAGGCTTTGATGGTGCCGGAATGAACGTCGATGGCATTGTCGACAAAGGCCATGTGCCCGCGGTGCGGATAGCCTGTTTCATCGGCGAGCTGGATTTCGACCGGATTGGCGGCATAGCGCGACGACCGCCGCTCACCTATGACGTCCTGACGCACGTATTTGAGATAGAAACTCTCCGCGCCCTCGAACGCGAACCAAATCGGGTCGAGTGTCACAATCCGCGTGAGCGGCGTCGTGTTGGCGACCACGACATCGCCGATGCTGACCTGGCGCTGTGAAATCCGGCCCGCCACCGGCGCGCGTACCGTCGTGAATTCGAGATCGAGGCGCGCGGATTCGAGCGCCGCTTTCTGGGCTTCGGTATCCGCAATCGCCGACCGCGATGCTGCAACGCGGGACTCGTAGACTTCGCGGCTGAGCGCGTTCACCTTGACCAGCTTGGCTGCATCCTCCGCCTGGAGCGCGGCATTGGCCTGCGCCGCGCGCGCTTTGGCGAGATTGGCCTGGGCCTGAAGATAGGCCGCGCGGAACGGGCGCGGATCGACGATGAAAATTGGCTGGTCGTTCTTTACATCCTGACCGTCGCGAAACAGGACTTGCGTGATCGTGCCGGACACGCGCGGCGTGACGGTGACATCCTGCACGGCCTGGAAGCGGCCGACATAATCATCCCAGTCCACGACGCGGCGCACGATGGGATGGGCCGCGCTCACATGCGGCTTTGGTTGCGCCGGCGGTTGTGGCCGACAGCCGGCGGCCAGCGCCAAGGCCAGGACAATGAGCAATCGCCTGGTCAAGCGTGGCTCCCCTCACTTCACAATAGCAGCCAGCCCAGGACCCGGAAATTGTCTCAAGGTCTAGTCCGGCTGTCCAGCCCGTCGCCGCTGCTTAATCAAACTGTCAAACTTTGGCGGCGGCTTCCTTCTGGCGAACCGGAAGCTTCCAGTCCGGACGGATGAAGTGGCAGGTGTAGCCGTTGGGAATCCGCTCGAGGTAATCCTGATGCTCCGGCTCGGCTTCCCAGAAATCGCCCGCAGGCGCGACCTCTGTCACGACCTTGCCGGGCCACAGCCCCGACGCATTGACATCGGCGATGGTGTCGAGCGCCACGCGCTTCTGCTCCTCGCTCGTATAGAAGATCGCGGAGCGGTAGCTCGTGCCGATGTCGTTGCCCTGGCGGTTCATCGTGGTGGGATCGTGAATCTGAAAGAAGAATTCGAGGATCCTGCGAAAGCTGATCTTCGCCGGATCGAAGATGATCTCGATCGCTTCGGCATGGGTACCGTGATTGCGATAGGTGGCATTGGGGACGTCGCCGCCGCTATAGCCGACGCGCGTGGAGATCACGCCGTCGTAACGGCGGAAGAGGTCCTGCACGCCCCAGAAGCAGCCGCCGGCGAGAATCGCGCGTTCCGTGGTCATCGAATGTCCTCCACCTGGTTGAGATATTCGCCGTAGCCCTGGGCTTCCATCTCCTCGCGCGGCACGAACCGGAGCGAGGCGGAATTGATACAATAGCGCAAACCGCCGCGGTCCACCGGGCCGTCTTCGAAGACATGCCCCAGATGGCTGTCGCCATGGGCCGAGCGCACCTCGATGCGCACCATCCCGTAGGATTTGTCCTGAAGCTCTTTGACGTTGGACGATTGGCCGGGAGACTCGATCGGCTTGGTAAAGCTCGGCCACCCGCACCCGGAATCGAACTTGTCGGAGGACGCAAACAGCGGCTCGCCCGAAACGATATCGACATAGATCCCGGGCTTCTTGTTATACAGATACTCGCCCGTGCCCGGCCGCTCCGTAGCGCTTTCCTGCGTCACCCGATACTGCTCCGGCGTGAGCTTGGAGATTGCGTCGTCGCTTTTGTTATAGGCCGTCATCGGAGGGCTCCATTCACGATCATGACACGTCTGCTGAAAAAAAAGAAACTTTCGTTCCCAATATAATCACTTACGCCTCTCCCCCAAAGCCTTGTGGGGTAAAAATGAAAAAAGTCGGGATCGCGCTGAGGTGCCCACTCGTTTTGACCAACACGCATTTTCACATCGATCAAGCTTGTTGCGCCTTTCGGAAGCGGGTGGCGCTCCATCTACTCAATAAACTTGAACCTGATGGCAACTAGGTGGCAGCTATCTAGCGCTCACCGGAACCAAGTTCATGGAGAACCCGTAGAATGACTTCGCAAACGCCATCACCGCTTCGCTCCAGGTGCCGTCTGGTGGAAATGGATGCCACGTATCGATGTAGCCGGCGTTACACACGCTTTTGCCAGCGGGGGCGGGTTGATGAAGCCCGGCCTCGAGCCATGATCATCACTGCAAGGGGTAATATTCTCAGCGCAATGGATATCGATAGAGCAGGGCGCGTGCAAAGGACCCTCCTAGCGACAGTTACTGTTATCGAGAGTGCATGCGTCACGCTGCAGAGCAGTCTATCATAACTGGTAATTATCGATAGATGGCCCTGGGGGGCGTAAGTTCGCTCGTTACCAAGCGTATGGTCGGGAAGATGGCCGATGGAATTCCGCTCGATAAAGACGCCGGTATCGTACCGAGGCTTCCAATAGGCGATAGGCTTGCAGTCTGGAGAACAAGAAAGAAGAGCCAATGCGTTACCGTTATTCGATCCTGCTTTCAGCACTTCTTGCTGGGGTTCCTTCCGTAGGGATGCCTGGCACAGTGACGAAGCTGACGCATCAGCCGCCGGAGCCGGTGGAGTCTACCTTTCAGCTCACGGACGGAACAGTTCTGGCCTATGGCTTCGGGCATAACTGGTGGAAGCTGACACCCGACAACGTTGGCAGCTATCTCAACGGTACTTGGACGCGGGTGGCGGGCTTGCCTGCAGGTTATGTCCCGGATGCAATGGCGGAAGGAGTATTGGCCGATGGCCGGGTTGTGGTCGCCGGCGGCGAATACAATAACGGCGCGTTCGCTTTCACCAACAAGAGCGCCATCTATGATCCGCTCGCCGACACATGGACGGATATCACCCCCCCGGACAGTTTGATTCCTTTCATTGGCGATTCACCAGCGACGGTGCTTCCGGACGGAAGGTTCGTGATTGGCGAAAAGTTCAAGAAGAAAGTATTCGGGTTCGATCCGAAAACGCTTATCTGGTCTGAACTTCCATCCGCACACAAACATGATTTCAATGCAGAGGAAGGATGGACCTTGCTCCCAGACGGCTCGATCCTGACTTATGACGTAAAGTCGCACCCGCAGTCGGAACGCTATTTGCCTGACCAGGGAAAATGGGTCGACGCCGGAAGCACGATCGTAGACCTGCGAGGGGCAGAGAATTGTTGCGGCCACTGCATTCCTTATGGCCCTAAACAAAAGTGCTACGACCCTCCCGGTGAAGTGGGCGCGGCCATCCTGCGTCCCGACGGCACTGTGTTCGCAACCGGGTCGATGCCAGAAGGCGAGTCTAGAGGACATACATCCATCTACTCGCCGCCGAGTAGGCTGGAAGCAAAAGGCCATTGGACGCCGGGACCGGACTTTCCCATAGGGGATGACTCATTCGATTCCCCGAGCGCGTTGTTGCCGAATGGAAATGTGCTCGTCAAAAGCTCAAGAGGCTATCTCTACGAGTTCGACGGCACGACGCTGACACGCGAGTTGTTCTTCTCCGGCTTCCCAATCCTGATGGTACTTCCAACGGGCGAGGTTCTGGTTGACGGCTCTGCGGTCTACCAAGGAACAGGCAACTACCGTCAATCCTGGGCGCCAACCATCAGCGAGTTTCCAGCATCGGTGCAGCGAGGTTCAACGTACAAAATCTCCGGGACGCAATTTAATGGCCTTTCGCAAGGTTCCGCGCTCGGCGATGAATACGAGTCGCACACCAATTATCCGCTGGTGCGCATAACCAATATCGCGTCGGGCCATGTATTCTATGCCCGAACGCACGACCACAGCACGATGGGCGTGGCGACGGGACATACACCCGTGTTCACCCACTTCGATGTACCCGCGAACATGGAGACCGGTGCCGGCAGCCTCGAAGTGGTCGCCAACGGAATTCCTTCCAAGAGCGTTTTGGTTGCTGTGCAGTAGCGTCATAATGCTCCGTCGGGAAGTCGTACCAGGCCGCTTTAATTGTTATTCGTGAGGCACGAGTTTGTTGTGTCTTCAGCTTAATTGGCGACGCGGAGCACGCCACGCTTGTTCCGTCGCGCTACATCAGCGGTAGTCGGCGCGATCGGTCCGCGCTCGTGATATCGGCAAAGCCGACGGTTTCGGCCGGCTTGCGGCGGCACTTCCTGTTACTCCCCAATTCAATCGAGAAATTGGAACGGATGACTCATTCTTGGCCTGACGGGGCACCACCTGCCATGCGGGTGACGCAGGCTGGGGTTGTCGGGTTTTGAACTAGCATTGACCGCACCAGGCGCATCAGAGACCCTGCCGGGTCGATCCGGCGTTCGCCCGACGGCGTGGTGATCACCTACTATCAGAAGGCGCGCCAAGTAATCGGCCGCCTCAAGCTCGAAATACTTGATGCGTCTGGCAAGACGGTTGCCACGCTTCCGGCTTCCAACTGTGGTCGGCCCCGGAAGTTCGCCTACGATACGGAAAGAGCTTCTTGTCGACGAACTCGATCAGGTCGTCGCCGGTCAGCGCGTGATCGTGATCGAAGGTGCCGTCCTTCTTCTTGGGGGCAGCCCATTTACCCCAGCGATATTGGCCCTCGATGATGTTGGAGTACGGCTTTCCCGCGAGTTCAGCCTTCTGCTTCCGGTCATCCTCCAAGTCGTCGAGGTATTTGAGGAACAGCATCCAGGAGGTCTGCTCGGTATAGTCGAGTTCGTCGTGCAGCCGGCCTCCTTCCAGAGAACGTCATCGATATTCTTGAAGGTCTGTTCGAACATTCCCGCCCCGATTTGAATGGTAATTCGGTAGCAACTCAGTGGCACCGCGAGCAACGGTGAAGGTGATTATGAAATCCAAGCTGTAGCCCTGGGCGACAGCTAGCTGGCGGCGGGGGCGTTGTCACCCTAGCTCCTAAAGTCTCTCAAATGATTGACTTAATTGGTCGGAGCGGCGGGATTTGAACCCACGACCCCCAGTCCCCCAGACTGGTGCGCTAACCAGGCTGCGCCACGCTCCGTTGCCGTATCGTCCCGCGCACCCTCTGGTCTGCCGGGTTGGGTGGCCCGGGGGTGGCGAAAGGCGGCGGACTATATGCGGGCGGGATTGATGCCGCAACGCAAAATCCTGTCCCCGCGTGCCTAGGGCGCGAGCCCCGCTTGCCGAAGCGCCTGGGCCCCGTCTTCGTTCACTTTGCGCGCATCCCACTGCCCGTCGCCCTTGTCCTCGATGAAGATGTATTCGCCGGGCTCGACGATGCCCAACTCCACATGGCGGTCGGGCAAGATGACGAACAGGTTCCGTCCGACATAGACGACGACCTGGCCGCCGCGCGGCAGCGAAAACGCCGCGAGCGATTTGAGTTGCGCGTAGTAGGGCTCCGCGCGCCACACATCCGGATGATCCTGATCGACATTGACGTTGAATCGCCGCCCGTCGAGATCGAGCCACAAGACCATATGGCAGCGCTCGGGCTGCCACTCTTCGCCGAGGTTGCCATCCATCAGCCAGACGCAATGGAAGTGCCGGCAGACCTCCGGCCGCGTTTCGCGGATCCCGCAACCCTGGCCGGGAATGCAATGCGGGCACATCACATTCATCGGCTTGCCGAGCGGCACCGGCACGTCCATGACTTTGCAGCACAGCGTGCAGCCGTCGCAGCTCCGCGCCAGCGTGAAGGGGCCTTGCGGTGTGTCGACGGTCAGTCCCATGCCGGGCTCATGGCGTTGCGCGCTCTGCCGGATCGATCGGCCGGATCAGGTTGACGAAACCCATCCCCTTATCCTCCTGCTGCACGAAGCCGAGATTTTTGCAGAGCTTCAGCGAATGGGCGTTGTCATAGCGCACTTCCACGCGCGCCGCGCGGCCCCTGGCATGCCATTCGTCGGCGACCATCTCGATATAGGCGGTTCCGAGACCTTTGGCCTGATGCTCCGGCAGCAGCGCGAAGTCCACGAAATAGACGGTCGCGCCTTCGTCGTGCTCGATCAGACGGCCGATCGGCACGCCATCCATTTCGATGATGGAGAATGCGGCGCCCGGAAACAGCGCGCGATTGTTGGTGGACTGCGAGCGGTATTGAAACCCGACCATGGTCTCGATCGCGGCATCCGCTAGACCTGCCCGGCGCAACGGGCGTTCGGTGTGGCTGCGGAACAGCGCGAGCAGGAATGCGTCGTCCTCCGGGCGTTCGGGCCGCATCGTGACGGTGCCGCATCGGGTTTCATAGCATCGCGACACGTGAAACACTTCCTTCAGTCGCGCCGATCGGGCAATCTCATCCCATCACGCGAGAGGAGGGGCCCGATGGCCGACGTGTTTCTCGAATATCATCATTTCGAACCGCTGGTCGGCAAAAACGTGACCTTCTCGAACTGCCCGTTTACGTTTCCGCTCGTCAAGATCGTCAAAAGCCAGAAGTTTTACGAGGGCGCCAAGCGCGATCCCTTCATGTTGATCTTCCGCTCACCGAAGCTGGAGCACTACATGACCGAGGGCATGCGGGAATGCACCTTCGAGGACGGGCCAACCTACTCGCTCTATATAACGCCCGTGTTCACGCCCGAGCCCGAATGGCAGGACTACCAGGCCGTCTTCAACTGACGCCCGCTCAAGTCTGCGAGGGGAAGATTCCCTGCAGCGCGATGGACATGTTCACACAAAGATACGGCATCAGGTTGGTGTGCGGCTGGCTGCCGCCATTGTTCCCGATCGTGCCGGGCCAGAGTGTGTTGTTTGGGGCCGTTGAGCTGTAAAGGGCGATCGAGAAGTTCCCGCCCGGGTTCGCGACGCCATTGCCCACACCCATCACCGTGTTGGTGGCGGGAGCCGCGACCGTGCCATTGTTGGCGTCGCCGTTCAGAAAGTGATTGTGGGCCGCCATCGTCGAGATGTTGATGGTCACGGATTCCGAGCCTGCGCGTTCGCCCAGCGTATAGCCCGCACCCATGGAGATCGGGACCCGGCTGCGCAGGTCGGGCAGGGCGAAATTCACGCGCCCGTCGCCGCCAAACGTCGTGCCCAAAAGCGAGAACAGGGCCTGGTTCTGATTGATTGGCAGAAGCTGGCCGTTGGCCAACGCCCAGCCTTTCGGGGCGAAGTTGAAGGAGAATATCTCGATCTGGGCCAAGAATGGTGTCGACACGGTCTATCTCCTTCGGATCACGGGCGCGCCGGAAAGACGCCCTGCAACGCAATGCAGAAGTTCAGCGTCAGATAGGGCTGCATGTTTTCATGGGGCAGGCTGCCGCCGGTCACCGTCGCCGTCTGCGGATTCATGAATGTTTGCGGGCTGGCGGTGCTCAGATAGTTGCCGGTGTAACTCGCCTGCTTGCCGCCCCCGCTTGTCGCCGAGGCGAGCTGGTTGCCGGCGGAGGTGATCGTCGTCCCCGCCGTGCTGAGGCCATTGAAAGAATGTGAGTGGAGCGGAAGCTCGGTCTGGATGAGGGTCACGCTAGGTACCCCGGTTTCCTCGCCGATGAAGTATTGCGTGCCGCTGGCAGAGCTTTGGCCCTGGCAGACCGCGGCTTTGCCCTGCAGGTCCGGCAGCGCGAAGGTCGATTTGCCGTCGCCGCCATAAAAGGTTCCAAGGAGCGAGAACAGCGCCGTGTTCTGGGAGATTGGCAAGAGCTGTCCCGCGCAGAACGCCCAGCCTTTCGGCGCGAAGTTGAACGCGTACATGGTGATTTCGGCAACGAATGGCTGCGACATGGGGTTATCCGTTTCGCTTGCGGTGGTTGACGGGCGTCAAGTCGGCGTCGGGTAAACGCCGAACAGTGAGATGACGTAGGTAACCGTCAGTATCGGCTGGATGTTCTCGTGCGGCTGGCTTCCGCCCGTGCCGCCGACAATGGAAGGCGACATCGCTTGCTGCGTGCCGCCGCCGGCGCCGTAGCAGTAGAGCGATCCGCCACCCGGCACCGTGGCCGCCTGGTCCGCGAAGTACGTGCTGTTGGTGACTTTGTTGCTATTGCCACCGGGGGCGCCGGTAAATGTCAGCACGTTGTGATTATGCTGCGGGATCTGCTGTGTGGTGAGGGTCACCTGCTCAACGCCGCCGTTCTGGCCGATAATGTAGGTCGACAGGCCCGGGCCCGTACCCATATGGACCGGTACGCGGCCCTGGAGATCGGGCAGGTTGAACGTGCTTTGCCCGTCGCCGCCATAGGTGGTGCCGATCAGGTTGAAGAGCACATCGTTTTCAGAGATCGGAATCGTCTGACCCTGACAGATCATCCAGCCCGCGGGCGCGAAGCTGCCCCCGAACATCAGAATCTGGCCAACATATGGCTGAGACATGCGCCCTCCTTCGACACCCTATCTTTCATTAACATCAGGGTTTGCTGTTTACAATCTCGTCGGGAATGCAAAAGCCCGTTGTCGCGGCGGCTGTTGCGTCGCGCGTTTTGCTAATCGCCTCTTATCGTTGGCGATTGAGGCGAGATGGTTAAATAGAAATTCTATTTGAATAAGCTTATGCGTTTCTTCGACGGGAACCCAAAAATATGGGGCCACGGCTGTGTACCCGCCGAGTTTGCAATTCCTTGTGGCATCTTGGCGGCGATGATATGAATGCGCGAAGGTCCGAAGCTACTGTTGGTAGCGGCTGGATGGGACGACCAGCTGAACATCGGGCGTGACGCACAAGCGTAAAAGCGAAGGGGTATGTTATGAATTCCACGCGTGGCCGCAATGACGGCTCTTTGCTCAATTTTGCCATGCAGGATTTCGGCGCGCTGTCGGGCGTGGGCGACCGGGACGTCGCGTCGATCCGTCTGGTGATGCCGGAACTGGTTGAGCACACCGCTCCTGCCACGCAATCCCATAGCAGCGCTGCCCAACCCCAGCAGCATCGCGTTGCGGATCACGACCTCTCCGGATTGCAGCGGACTGTCTCTCACACCGAAGACGCGCGCGATCACACTTCCGCATCGTCCTATGCGCAAAGCGATCACGGTAGCCACCAGGTTTTCGTCGATACGTCCAGCGCGGCAATCATTGCTCCCTCCGTGAATGTCCAAGGTGGCGTGTCGGGCCTGTTCTCGATGTCGGGTCCGCAAGCCTTTGCCGGTGCGTCCGACATGTCTGTCTTCGTCGCGGCGCCGCAACTCGGTCTCGATATCTCCCATTCGCGTCAGGGCGATTTCAATTTCGACGCCGCTTCGCATGGCGGTGGCAATCCTCATATTTTGCCACCTTCGGCTCCTGTCGCGGGCCAGCTCTGGATCGGTGGCGCCGGCGACGGCTTGGGCAATCCCGACGGCCATTCCGATTTCCGCATCGAGCATCTGGACTCCGACGGCCTGTCCGACAGCCAGATCATCGAGCAGGAGCAGGCTGCCAGCGGCATCAATCAATCGGTCGGCCTGGACACGTCGGCGGGACTTTTCTTTTCGCTGAGCGAAGACTTTCATCTGAGAGTCAGCAACATCAGCACGGGTTCGGTCCTGTCGGACACGGTCGTCGCCAGCACCGTCGACCAGGACGTAATGAACTGCTTCGCGGTGAACCCTGTCACGAACACGATCTTCGCGGGCCTGTTCGGCTACGATTACCTCGCGGACGGCGGCGACATCATCAAGATCACGTACAACCAGACGACCGGCGCGATCGTGAATCCCTATAGCTGGAACGACACGACCCACTCCTTCTCGATCAACCTCAACAACGTGCTGATCGATTCGACATCGACGGGCCACGTCTATGCCGACGCGCGCGCGATGTATTTGAGCCACGACGGCAGCACGCTCTACTACGTCGACGACAATGACGCCGATCCGGGCAATTTCTGGGGCTTCAAGACCAACGGCGTGTTCAAGGTGAGCACGTCCGGCTCGGTCGGCGGCGGTAATGCGCCAACGCCCACGCTGTTGTCCAGCCAGGCCCAGTTTCCGGTCAATGACAGCAACGGCTACATCACCGGGCTCGCGGTCGATGAAGGCCGCGGCATCATCTACTTCACCACCTCGAGTTCGAGTCCCGGCGTGAACACGTCGCAGGACGCGATCTGGTGGATGCCGATCGCCGGCGGCACTGCCACGAAGATGACCATTCCGGGCGGCGTGTCGGTCTCCTATCCCGTGTTCTTCGGCGACAACATCGAAATCGATCCGAAGAGCCATGTCCTCTATTACGCCGATCAGACCACGGGCGAGATCGTGCAGTTCATCCTCTCGGCCGACGGCCACAGCTTCGCGAGCGCCACGAACTTCGCGCTCTTCGACAGTAACCACACGAGCGACAACGCCTATGCCAACTCGATGGTGTTCGACGACCTGCCGACGCTGGCTTCGCTCTCCGCGACGACAACGGAAGCTGTGCAGGGTGGTTCGGCGATCACGCTTCTGACCGCAGCGGCATCGATCACCGACGTCGACAACGTCGACCTCAATCACTTCACCATCACCATCACCAACGCGCAGGCGGGCGACAACCTGTTCTGCAACGG
>Ga0105239_10002936_pt1 | contig 21278 bp, 19 predicted proteins | sample KBSC44metaG_FD_92761 | JGI IMG/M metagenome (GOLD analysis project Ga0105239, IMG submission 92761) | Corn rhizosphere microbial communities from Kellogg Biological Station, Michigan, USA - KBS C4-4 metaG | ecosystem: Host-associated > Plants > Roots > Rhizosphere > Soil | place: Michigan, USA... | reverse complement strand
CGTTCAATCTCGGCTATGTCGGCGAAGACAATAAAGAGCACACTCCAGTGATGCTCCATCGCGCGATTTTAGGATCGCTCGAGCGCTTCATCGGTGTTTATCTCGAGCACACAGCTGCGCACTTACCAACTTGGCTTGCGCCATATCAGGTTGCGATTTTGACCGTGACGGACCGTCAATTGGCTTATGGACGGGAAATTGAATCTCAGCTAAAAGCCGTAGGCTTAAGAGCGTCGCTCGACGAACGAGGCGAGAAATTGGGTTTCAAGATCCGTGAAGCACAGGCGAAAAAGACCCCTTACATGTTAGTGCTAGGGGATAAAGAATTAGAACAAAAGACCGTGTCGGTTCGTTTGAATAACGGCCAGATGGTCAACTTTTTAAGTTTAGATGGTTTTATTAACTCAGTTACAACCGAAGTCCGTGAACGTAGTTTAAAAAATCTCGTTACGGCACAAACCTAACCTAGGAGGCATCCCATTCGTCCATTCAAACCCAACTTTTCAGGCCCCCCGCGTACGGGTGGTGGTGATCGTAACAGAGATCAAGGTCGCTTCGGAAAGAAGAAACGCGATGACGGCGGCTTGCGCGTCAACGATGAGATCTACGCGGCCCAAGTTCGTTTGATTGATGAAAATGGAGCCATGCTCGGAGTGATGAGCTCACGAGAGGCTTTAGGCATCGCCCAAAATCGTGGTTTGGATTTGATCGAAATCGCTCCAACTGCGACTCCACCAACTTGCAAAATCATGGATTATGGCAAGTGGAAGTATGAGAACAAAAAGAAAGAAAAGGTCGCGAAGAAAAAACAGACCGTTATCACAGTTAAAGAAATCCAAGTGCGTCCGCGCACAGACGAGCATGATTTAGCAGTGAAAATGCGTCACGCGCGTCGTTTCCTGCTTGATGGCGACAAAGTGAAAGTGAACTTACGCTTCCTGGGTCGTGAGCTTGCGCACCAAGATCAAGGCCACAAAGTTCTTAAAAAACTTCAAGCGGCTCTGCTCGACATCGCAATTGTCGAAACGCCTCCGAAAATGGAAGGTAAGCAGATGTTCTTGTTGCTCGCTCCAGATCCAGTAAAAGTAAAAGAATACCTCAAGAATCAGCCGAAACCGGCTCTTCCAACTGATGAAGAGATCGAAGCTGATAACAAAAAAATGGACGAGGCCGAGGAAGCTTAAACAGCTCCCGGCTTTTGCCTTCACGGGGTCAAGCCCCGCAACTCTCCATTCAAAATTGACACTATCTGCCATCTGTAGAGAATCCTTCTCGGATTCTCAAATTTTCCCCCATTTCCCTATGTAGGAGTGAAACATGAAGATGGTCAGTGGTGTTGCATTGGCGCTAGCGGTTGTGACTGGTACTTCAGCTTGGGCAGTTGCGCCTCGCAATCGTTACACACGCGAAATGATGGCAAAAACAATCGAGACTCTTCGCGCGGACAGCATGTGTGAAGGCTTAGATGTGCAAATCAAAAAGTCGCTGCAAGATGCAGAAGCGCAGCTCAATTTGACTCCTGGAACGATCGGCGATCAGGTTGCAGATCCGGATGGCAAATCGATCATGAAGTCTTGCCATGAGACTCTCGATCTTCTTGCTTATTTGGATCGCGCGGTGAGTGGATCGCTGGTTCGTTACGGCGTGAGCCTTCAGATTGGTGCCGAGCTGAATTTAGGTAAAAATTGGCTGCCGTCGCTCCGTATCTTTGGGCCGAACATCGGTATCTCTGGTTCAAAAGGGATCTTGACGATGACCGGTGATCGCGTGGATACGCGTTTGGTGAGCACGCTCGGTTTTGTGCCGATTTCCATTGGTAAAGGTAAAACGCTTCCGATTGAGCCAACTGTATATGCAATTGGTTTCTGGGCGCGAGGGGGCGTACCAAGTTTTGCTGACCTCGCAGGTGATTATGTTCGCATTGGTTCAGACTTTCCAAATCCGCTCTCGAGTGCGATGAAATTACGTACCAATACAGACTTCGAAATCATGATGAATACGCACTCGCCTGTGTATGCCTTTATTGTTCCGATGGTTTTTTCATATAAATTTTCTGGTGTTGAATCGCGCGGCTCGGATTTACATGCGGGCGTCACTCGTCTTTTCATCAGCAATACAACAAAAGAGGGCCAGCGCCCGGACGCAAACGAAGAATATTATCCGACGCTTCGCCAAGACTTTAACGAGCTCGAGAACAATCCCGATGCAGTCGGTCTCGCGCATTGGCTGAAGTCTTACTTGCCATGGGGCTCTTCGAATAAATAGGTAGAATTGAGTTGTGACAAAAGTCGCGATCGCTTTCTTTTGTTGGCTGTTCATCGGAGGGTCTTGGGCGTTCGCTCAGGATCCTTTGTGCTTTAAAGATATCTACGCCGTTCCCGAACCTCTTGCGTCTGTCGTCGCCGAACTCGATCAAAATCAGCTGCCAGAATTAATCCGTGTATTAAAAGATTCGCGGGTTGAATTTCGTATCCTACCGTCCGAACGTTCTTTCGAAATCGAATGGAAATACAGTTTGATTCGCAATCGCTACACGTTGACGGTGACGGGGCAAATTCAAGAGGGCGAGCGCGAGCTGGCAATTTGGCAAACCGCTTTGGCTCTCAGTCAAATGCGTCGCTATCAAGGCTTGTTTCAATATGGCCGTCCGCTTTGGCAAACGCGACCTCTCGATGATTCCGATTTGGATGTTTCGCACGAAGATCTTAGCGACAAGGCTGTAGAATACTTTTTATTTACGTATCCAAAACTTCGTCGCGAGGCTTTGCTTGAAGATATGGCGACGATGGATGTGGCGCTCTATGAGCTCTATCAAAAGTTACAGAAAACTTCTGCGGTTCAACTTCCGCTGGATAATAAAGATTCGGCGCGCTCTCCGAAATTAAGCTTTGTCGCGTTTATGATCTATTCTTTCACCGGCGCGTTTTCGAATCGCCATCAGGTGAATGTGCAAGACCTTGCTGCGAATTTTAATGTGACGTCATTGAAAGAGCGACTCCGCCAGAGATTTGGTTGGCGCCTCGTTACGAATTGGCACGAAATGCATTTCACTCGCGCCATTATCTTTGCCGCGGTTATTATGGTTCCGATTCACGCTTATCACGGCCGCTGGGTTCCATTTTTTTTAGCGAATACAAATCCGCAGGAGCTCGCAGACGCGATCAATAGTAACGAAATAACGAAAGAACGTGCGCTGGCCGAAGATGTTTTGGCCGCGATCGATGACACGTCAGCCTCCGAAGAAGATCGTCGAAACGCGCTTGAAGCGCTAGATGAGCTTTACAAGAAGGCTCCCGACGCTCTAAAAGATACTCGAGCCGAACAGGTCGTGCGTCGGTTTCGCTCTGGAAGTTAAAACTCACACGTTGAAGGTGCCTAGTGAAAAACTTTAGAATTCTTCTTCTCTTTTCTGCTCTAATGTTTGCACCTCTCGCGCAAGCTTACTGGTGCGAACAAAATCTCACGTTCACGCAAGATGTCGACTTGCGACTCTACAATGACAGTTGGGTGATTCTTCAGAGTCGAAATCCTGAACAAAAACTTCAATGGCTGAGTGAACAATTCGATGGTGAAGATTCGTTGCGTCCTGAACATGTGCTGGCGTATTTCGACTCATTACACGATTCCGATGGTGGTTCGTTGATGAGCTTACTGATGGGCATGGAAGTCGAATCGATGCGTTTTGCGCGTCCGATCTGGTTTTTTACTGCGCGCAATACCCTGACTTTGCCAAAGATCTCTCGTGGCGATATTTCCGCACAGAAACTTGCCCAGTACTGGCGAGAGCTCTGTCGTTCGACGATTGATTTTTATGTGCGTAGCCATCAAAGGGAGTTTGGTTCGAGCCAATTTATTGGCGAAATGGGTCAACTCGGAACGCGCCTTCAAAATTTTCAAGATCAAATTTTGAATCACCTTGAGCCGTCTCTCATCCAAAGTCGCGCTCACTGATCAAGATTTCTTAAAGGCTCCATAAGTCGACGCCGATAATATAGATATGCGTCGGCTCTTAATCTCACTTTGGATCATCGCATTTTCGTTATGCGGCTGCGATCAGGCGCTTCGCAATATTTTGAGTCTTTCGAGTACCAGTTCATCTGGAGGAACGACTTCGCCAATTGCTAATTTCTCTTGGATCGGCGGAACGTACACGCCACAGTGGGGTTGGCTCACAGGGCATAGCTTTTATCCGTATAACTATTCTCCCGCTTATTTCGGTGGTAACACGGCCATCGCATTGGATAGCGTGAATGGCTTTATCTATGCGACCAACGGTTTTGATATAGTGATGAAGTTCAACCTTTCGACGGGAACGTTCGTTGGGTTGATTGGCCGAATCTACGGAAGTTACGGAACTTGTCCGCAGCTGGGTGCTGCATCGGGTTGGTGCACGGGTGGTGTGGCGACCGGAGGCAATAGAGATGGCGAATTCAGTAGCATCGCATCGATTGCCGTCGATTCGACCAATGGATTTTTGTACGTCGTTGACCAAAACAATTATCGTATTCAAAAATTCAATTTATCCACGGGAGCTTTTGTTGGCGCCATTGGAGTCACCTCGGCAAGTACCGGCACTTGCCCCGCCAGTGGCACGACCACGGGTTGGTGCACGGGTGGAACATTCGTCGCCGGTAGCGGTGATGGCTCTTTCAGTTTTAACACGTTCAGTATCGCGGTCGATCCAACAAACGACGCGATGTATGTTGGTCAGTATTCCCGACTCGACAAGTTTACGTTGAGCACAGGAGTTTTTGTTGGCTCTGTCGGAAAAACTTCCGCTTCCACTGGAACTTGTCCGGCGAGTGGGTTTGCGACTTCATGGTGTACGGGTGGAACATTCGTTGTGGCGAACGCCGATGGTGGGTATTGGGACTTTGGCCAAATGGCGGTCGATGCGGCCAACAATCTCCTTTACATCAATCAACCTAATTATCATAAGGTGAGCAAGATCACTTTATCGACGGGTGCCTCAATTGCTGCAATCGGCGTGACATCCTCTAGTACAGGAACATGCCCTGCGAGTGGGCCAGCAACTGGGTGGTGTACGGGTGGATTATTTACGACAAATGCTTCGGACGGTGGATTTGGTCGCGTGGGTGGTCTTGTCGTCGATAGCGCCAATGATTTGATGTATGTCGGCGACACGAGTAACGGCCGTATCGACAAAATTGTTCTTTCGACAGGGGCCTTTGTTGGCAGCGTCGGTAAATTGAGCAGTACCACAGGTACTTGTCCAAGCTCAGGTGCGGCTCCGAGTTGGTGCACGTGGGGGAATTTCACGCAAGCCTCTGAAGATGGCGGCTATAATAATCCCTACATGATGGCGTTGGATTCAGCGCACTCTCATCTCCTCACCGGTGACTTCTATCGTGTAGCGGCCCTCAATCTTTCGACAGGCGCCTTCGTTGCTGCAATGGGAACACCAACATCGGGTGAAGCCACTGCAAGTACTTGGACGAAAGCAAACGAGAACCTTGTTCCAAACCAGGGTGCCGGTGACGGGCAATTTGATTATGCAACAGACGTTGCTGTCGATTCAGTGAACGGATTTTTCTACGTGCTCGACGGGAACAATTCGCGCGTCGAAAAATTTGATCTAACGTCTGGAGCATTCATTGGCGCAATTGGAAATGTGATCGCGAGCACCGGTACATGTCCCAATAGTGGTGCGACAAACGGATGGTGCACAGGTGGCGATTTTCAATCGGGCTCTGGCGATGGGATGCTCGATTACCCGCAACAGTTTGCTCTCGACGTGGCTCATGATGCACTCTACGTGGCGGATCAGAGTAACGGACGCGTGCAAAAATTTGTCGCGTCTACAGGTGCAGTGATTGGTTCGATTGGAAAAACTGTGGCCTCTACAGGAACTTGTCCTGCGAGCGGAACGGCCCCAGGTTGGTGTACGGGCGGAGATTTTTCTCCTGGTAGGACCGATGGTCAATACTATTGGGTTGTCAGCATCTCTGTTGATCCTATCAATGGTTTTATTTATGTCGGCGATTCGAGTGACAAAGTCAGTAAAGTGAATGCATCAACAGGAGCATTTGTTGGCGCAATTGGCGCAACGAACGCGACATCGGGAACTTGTCCTGCGAGTGGTGTCGCTTCCGGTTGGTGCACGGGTGGTTCATTCACATCTGGCTCGGTTGATGGCGCGTTTAGAAGCTTGCAAGGAATGGGAATCGATCCCATTAACGGCTTTCTTTATGTTGGCGATGGTTTTAATGGAAACATTCAAAAATTCAATTTATCGACGGGCGCATTTGTTGGCGCAATTGGACTACTCTCCGCAACGTCTGGAACTTGTCCCTCGAGCGGCGCGGCTCCTGGATGGTGCACCGGCGGCACATTTTACTCAGGAAATGGTGATGGCGCATTTAATTCCATGGGCGGAAGTTTTGCGATCGATGTGGCCAACAATGCTTTGTACATCGCCGACGGTTCCGATATTCGCGTGCAAAAAATCAATCTGTCCACTGGCGCCGCGATTGGATCCATTGGTTTTGCAACGTCAACAACCGGAACTTGTTCGCTCGGTGGCAATGCGACTTGGTGCACTGGCGGCTCCTTCAATATCGGTGCTTATGTTGATGGGTCATTTGAAAATCCGATGGGAGTGTCGATAGACTCGTCGGGCCATCTTTATATTGTCGATGACAATCGTGTCGTGCGGATGACGCCTTAACCGCGTTTGATTTTCTGCAAAATTTCGTTCGCACGTTGAAATGGCAATGAGTAGTGGCCTTCATCATCGAACAAAGTCAGCTCTGCGTTGCCGTGTTTCTCATGCATCCACTTTGACATGCGATGATCGAGCAAGAAGTCACGGCGGCCATGATAGTACACGGTTGGGATTTTTCTTAATGAGTCGGTATCGCAATACTTGCTCAACCAATCTTGATGATAAAGCTTTGCATCGTTGACGATGCCTTTTGGTCCTTGCCTTCGTGCTTCGGCCATTGAAGCGAGCATTAAGCCGCGATTGGCGGGATTGCTAAGAATGTTACGATCCGCCTCATCCAACATCGCGATAAAAGTTTTTAAGCGTTCGTTTGGATTGAAATTACGAAGAGCTTTGTTCACGAGCCAATGAGCCGCAGGCACCGGGAACCATCGACCAATCATCAGTCCGCGCTGTTGAAACGGCGTGAAGTATTCTTTGGTGACCGAGTTGTAGGGGCTAAGACCGCAGACAACGACGAGCGATTCAATATCTTTGGAAAATCGTGAAGCCATGAGATGTGCCCAGGGTGAGCCGCCCGAGATTCCTAAAATATGAAAGCGCGGAACATTTAAGTAGGTGAGAAGGTATTTTAGATCATCGAGATATTCGAGCGGCGAACCTCGTCCAACCGTTTCGCCGTAACCCGGTCGATCGGCCGCAATCAAAAAGATTTTGTGTTGCTCGAGAAATGGCAAAAGACCGCGCGCTTGCACGTGTGATCCAGGGAAGCCGTGAAAAAATAAAATCGGCGTGTGGGTCGGATCACCCCAAGCGGCATAGCGAAGAGAAAAGTTTTTATGTTTAAAGATTTTGGTCTTCGACATTGGATCTCGCACTCTACATTCTTGATACAAGTCTGACAATTGAAGGACCTCGACCGTGCTTTGCTAATGATATGAGCGCAGTACGGATTCGTTCTTCCTATGGTAAGACGCTAATATGGGGTTTGCAGCATGGGCTGACCAAACTGGACCTCCGGAGCATGCGTTTGAGTGGGCGCTACTTCGCTTCACCAATCCAAGGTAATTCCTTACTTTTAAAATGTCGGCTGCGGTTGGAATGGTTGCGATGCAAAAGTTTTTTTGCCGGTCCATCGCTGAGACAGCAGTTGGAAGGCGTTCTTGCCGAACTCGAATTCTCACCGGCTGATGAGTGGAACCCGTCGCTCATCGAACCGCCGACCTCCTCATTACCGAATGATCTTTTCTCCCTTGAATTGTTTGTGATCCCCAGTCCGCGTGGTTTTGATTGGTCCTCGCCACGCGGACTGTTTTTTTCTCTGCGCAATTATTTGATTCGAACGCGCAATCACAAAATCGGTCATGCGATGGTCGTATTGAGTAAGAACGGGCGCGCGGTGGTTGCGACGGGCATGACGGGCGAAACGAATTGGCAAGTGATTTGGGATTTATTGGTTCACTGGCGCGGCCTTGATGTTTTGTTTCGCATCTTTCGTGGTCGTCTTGAGCAGCACGAGTTTGTTTTGCGCGATATTGAGAAGCATAAAGCGAGCGGCCACATTGAGCAGATGCGGTTTGCACTCAACTCGGAACAATTTGACCGCTGCGTGCAGCACTTGGAAGATTGGTGTGAGCGGGGACGTTATCGCAACTATGGACTCGCTTTTGATGCGCTGACATTGAATGGCGCGAGCTGCACCTCCTATGCTCTTGGATATTTGAAAGTCGCAGGGCTACTCCGTGACGAACACGAGCGAAATTGGGTGCGGACTGTGCAGATTCCAAAGCATTATCTCAGCGCTCCCGATCGTCCATTAGGTTTCTTTCGTCTCTTATTTCTCTTTCTCACCGAAAGTCGCTGGAAAGTGGCCTCCAGCCAGGATTTTCAGACACTACGGTTCTGGGACCCAGATTTGATTTGCCGCTGGCTCAATCGGCGCGACGATAGTCCAGATCCCGTCTCACACAGTTCATGTTTACCTCCGCCATTCTATAATAGAGGGGGATTAACCCTGTCGAGGTGAGGAAGCAATGTTGAGACATTTTTCGATTGCGTCATTCTGTTTGGTCGCGGCTGTCATGCTGTTCTCAACCCCATCGTTTGCAAAGTTAGTACGCAAACACGTTGTTGAAAATCCAACCGCCGATCTCATGACTTATCAACAACTGATGCAATTAACGCCCGCTCAACGTGTTGCTTACATCAAAGACGTCCGCGAAGTTCTTGTGTTGCTCGAGAAGATGGAAATCAAGGCAAGACAGCTGAGTTACCAGTCGGCAGAAGCTTCAATCTTGCGCGAAAAAATCTCGGCTATTGCAAGTTTACTTGCAGCCGTTCCTGAAGCGCTCGCCGAACAGGATGATTTTATTCCGCCCGAAAAAACCTATGTGTTTCCAGTTTTGAAAGGCGATGAGGGATGGAGTTGTGCGGTACCGACGACCGATCGTTATCAACCGAACACGTACACGTTTAACCAAAAAGTAGGAACCTGTGTGCGCGAAGGTTCGCTTAAAAATTCGTTGAATATTGTCAAAACTGATTATGGTCCTTTTGCAACTGCGACACCGAGAACTTGTGATGCGCATGAAACTGCCGTCTACGTGGCTGGGGACAATACCGATGGCGCTTCGCAGGTCAGTTCATACTGCGTTCCGAATACATCATTGAATCAAATGAAGCATGCGCGTGCGATGGCGCTACAAGATCCAAATGCGCCTGCACCTTCGACGTCATTGATTTATCAAAACGACGGCTTGAGCTTCAAGAAAAGTACGACGGATATCACATTGGGCGGAGCGGAGTTACAAGTGCGCCATGGTCTTGAAAATGGTGATACGGCGATCGCCGTAGCACGCGTTGACCGTTTTCAAGAGATGGAGCATCGGACGCCACAAGCTCCGGCGCCAGCAGCTCCGCCGCCAGCGGCTCAGCCGGCACAGGACACGCCTGTAGCACAACAACCACCACAACAGAACGGCCCGAAAGTTGTGAAGACTGAAAAAATCCCGGGCGGACCACAAGAAGTCGCTTTGAAAGAGGACGCTCAGAAATTTAAACAAGATGCCGGCCCGGCGGTCGTTGAAAAACCAGCTGCACCTCCGATCGTCGCAAAGAACGAATGTAAACCATTGCAAGCGAATGAAATGAACGGTGCACGCGGGCAGTGGGCGAAACTAAAAGACAAAACTGTTTGCATTAACGCCGGCAACTTTTTGAACTACTCAGAAGTTGCGGAAGGAAAATGCGATCCCGTTCATAAAGCGCAGAATTATCCCGACAATCTTCTGTACGTGACGCTCCAAGGTTCGCCGATGAAAAATCAGGCGCGCGGATGTGGCCCTTATGAAATGTGTGCGCCAGAAGTATTCTGTGATTCCAGCGCCAACGAGAAAGATCCTAATGCAAAGATCACAGTCTTTTGCGTTCCATTGAGCGGTAAAGACGACGATTACAAAAACAAAGCTTTCACGCAAATTTGCAGCAAAGCCACCAATCAGAAAAAGTGCGACCCGATGAGCATCAAAGGACCAACACAAGAGGCCTGGAAACAGCTCGCGTCCGATTACAAAAAGAATCATGACGTTTTTTGTGCCGGCACAAGTGATGACAACAAGAACTTCAGAAATTTCTTCTGTTCAGAGTGTAAGGCAGTTGCGGATCGCCTCGCGAAGTGGACAAGTGTGACAGCATCGCTCGCGCCTGCGGCTCCAGCGGCACCGGCTCCGGCCGCGCCTGCAACGACGAAGTTTAATAACTACAATATGCCGGGTGGTGGTTTCGATTCATTGAAACAACCGGGCACGTCGCAATAATTAGTTTTCTAAGACGATGTAGCTATCGAGAAGCATCAGGCCAGCTGGTAAATCGGCTGGCCAAATACCTTGGGCGGATGACTCCAGAAGCCCTTTCGAATCTTGAGCGACTTGCATCAACGTCACATTGAATCCATCCGGATCGAGAATCTTTAACACGGCTTTTTTCTGAGTTTCATCAACACTCATAATTTGAATCAACATCACTGCATGTCCGACCGAGGTTTTTGACGGATCTGAAGATTGAAAAGTAAGTGCTAAAACCGGCGCGAAACCTTTTGTGATCGAGGAGTTGAGATCGTTCAATGTCGTGATGAAAGATGATTTCGAGTCACTCGCAGCTTTCATTGCAAATCGTGCATTTTGCCCAGCAATCAAATCATTCGCCATATCGGCAAGATCTTGAAAGCTGATTCCTAAATCGGATTGATAGCGTGGCAAAGAGGGGTTCAGTCGCGACGGTTTCGTTCCATAAAAGCGCATCAAGCTTCGGTATCTATCGTCGTTGGTTTTCCCCGGTAAAGTCAGTATCGATTTTTTGAGATTTTTAGGGGCTAAAATCATCGCATTAAAGAATGAAATGGGGCCACAATCCTTGTCGAAACGTAGAGCTTTCATTTCAAGAGCATGTTGATCAAGCAGTTCCGAAAGCGTTTGTGCGCTGACAGAAGTGCCCAGAAAGGCCAGTAAAATAAGGTGGCTAACAAACAAAATCGTTCTCATATGACTCGAGATCTTATTGAGCAAATCCCGAGCCATGGCCCCAGAAGTGACGTTTTTCGTCACCCATCAATATATTAGGGAACGCGTTCCAGCCTTAAGGGTGACACCGAAAATGGTTGATAGCGTAAGAGGTATTTTGCGCCGCTTGGATCCTGAAACATAGCGATGTCGCGATCGCCGGGAATCGGGTGAAAGCTTGCGACGGGGCGCACGGTTCCGACGGAGGCTTGCACGACCACCTTAGTAAATTCATTCACAAAATGCTGACCAAGATCGGCAGTCCGAAATGCGTAGATAAAAGCGAGGTCCACCATTGGACCAAAGAACTCCGACATATCGGGACTCATTAATTGCGCCACATCCATTGCGGCTTTCGTGAATATATCACTGAATTTATTTATCGGAGAACGATGAGCCTTGTGCCACGATCGATAAAAATCAATCGCGTGTTGCCCCGGAAAACGCGGCTCTTTCATAGTGGTCGAAATCGGGTGGCTGGCCAAAAACTCAATGGATGTCACACCCATTTCATCGGCAAGATTTTTAGCCGTCTTTCGACTCAAATAAGCTTTCAGGCCGCGCGAATCGGTGATTTCAACTTCTCGATCACTGGTGCGGACGCTTTCAAACGTAAGTGGAAACAGTCCGACTTCCCATGCGGGATTGAATTCGTGCAAATCGCTCTCTTCGCATTCGGTGACCTTGCCGCTACGAAATTCGTAATAATGAACTCGCGTCCAACCCACGATCGCAATAAATCCCGAAGTATTGCCAGCCGAAAAATATTCGATTTTTGAGAATGGTTCTTTGAGTGGAATACGTGCCTTCACTTGTGGCGCGACACGCGAATCTTTTCGATCAATGTATGAAATCGTAAAATCCGCGTGGGCCGAATCGTAATCAATCGCAAGGCCTTGCTCGGCCGCTTCTTTCGCCATCTCGGCATCGAGAACATGATAGCCATTCGTTTTGCTGCCAAACGCGTAGACCAACTCGGAACGCGCAAACTCAGGCAAAAGCATTTTCCATTGCGGCTGAAAAGCGCTGAAGTCCAATTTATTTTCACATGTCTTTTGTTGCGAAGGCGAGTTTTGCGAAAATGCTGGCGGCAAAATGATTTTCGCTTCGTCTTTAGCGAAAACATAAGAGCTAACGGTCAATGCTAAGGCCAGCATCGGCAGTTGGAACAGACAGCGAATGTGCATGTCCGTATTGTACAGCTATTTCTGGCTTTTCCAATCCTTCTGAAATTCTTTTTGGGTCGAAAGAATCTGATTCATTAATCGGCCGCTACAATCGAGATCATCGTCTGAAAGTTCTTCATGAATAAACTCAGGTTTAAGCTCGCCGCGGTCAGTATAAGAGCCATGAGCGAAGACTTGGGTTCCAATCAGGGCATCGAGTGTCGGGCTTAAACGTTTCTTAATCCAAGTCCGCTGATTGTTGGGACCTTCAATGTAATATTGTTTTCTGTGAGTCTGTAGGCCCACATCGGAATTGAACATTCCGGTGACGAGAACTGTTTCTGAGCCGTTGGTTTTTTCCCGCTTCAGTTTTGCGACTTCGATCGAGCGGCCATCGTCACGAATCCAACCCTCGATCTCGACATAACCTTTCAGAAAATCGGGAGTGTATTTTACAATAGGCCCTTTTAGCGCAAAATGCTTTTCACCTTTGAAGGTCGTAATCACCATTTCAGGTTGTTGGCCGTCTTCGAAATGAATGTCGCCGAAATAAAGAATCCCATCCCGAAAAACTGTCAAAGCATGAGGTTTTGGGCCCATCGATCGAAACGTGACATCAATGAGTTCATCGCCCGCAGTACGAGCGGTGGCCTCTTGACCATCCAGCTGCTCTAAAAATTTAAGAGTGGAGTAGTTGAAATTCAAAACACTTAAGCGGTACGTCGATCGAGTTCGAGTCTCTGTTATACGAGACTCGGGTTGAACGATTTCGTCAGAAAAGGTCAGTCGGAAAAGCCCGAGATGATTGGTATAAGCCGCAAACGCGGAGCTCGACGTGAAACTAGCGAGCATAACGAAAATCCAAACGGTCCTAACCATGCCCGAAATTTTTCACATTTTATCAGGAGCAACAATACCCAAAAGTGCCAGCCCATGTTGCAAAACCGCCGTAGTGAGCTCAACAAGAGCCAGGCGTGTATCCCGCTGAACGCCAGTCGTCGTTTTAATCGGGCACTCTTTGTAAAAACGATTAAACAAGCGACATAGATCAAACAAATACGCTGCGATAGCAGAAGGGCGATAGGTCTTTTCTGCCTGCAATACAGATGCGTTAAAATCACCAAGCTTAATTAAAAGTTCTTTTTCGAAATCGGTTTCAAGCAAGACTTCTTTGCGCTGTTCCGGCTGACCGACTTTGTCGAGCACGCTTTTGGCGCGCGCATGAACATACTGAAGGTAGGGGCCGGTTTCGCCTTCAAGCTTTAACCAATCTTCCATCACAAATTTAATCACGACGTTGGCATCAACTTTTAAGAATCCATATTTAAGCGCGCCAAGTGCAATAATGCGCGCCGTGTCCGCAATTTCTTTATCCGTCCACTCGCCACGATAGTTGTTGAGGTAATCATGGATCACCTTTTGTTCCATCGTTTCGCGAAGCTGCGACAACTGAATGCCGTTTAAATTTCTTGAACTACAAGGTTTGCCATCAGGAGTGGTGACAGATTCATACGACAAATGCAGTGATTTCGCAGCTTGCGGATAACCCATCAGCTCAGCGGTTTTAAACAACTGCTGAAAGTGGAGTCGTTGCCGAGCATCGACCACCACGATCGAGCGCGTGACGTGCTGATCGGCAAATTTACGGCGAATGAGTTCTAAGTCTTTGGTGAGATAAAGACCATTGCCATCGGATTTAAGGTACATGGCAAAGCCCAAGTTGTATTGATTGAGATCAATGCCAATTGCACCTTCGCTTTTTACAAAAAAGCCGTCTTTAAATTTTTGTAGGACCAGCTCGCGCGAGGGTTCGTCGCACTCACTTTCGTAAAACCAAATATCAAACTTCATTCCGAGCCAGTCGTAGACTTCACGGAGTTGCTTCAGCGACCACTCTTTGGTTTCAAGATAGAGATCGTAAGCGGCACCTTTTTTCTCTTGCAGCTGCTTGAGGACCGCACCGATCTCGGTTTTGATCTTTGCTTCATTCGGCGTTCCAGCCGCCGCTTTTACAAAGTCGTCCGACTCGGCGTAAACTTCACCGAGCCAGTCAGCCTGACGCTCCGGATGTTTTTTCACTTCCTTATACGCGTCAAACTTTTGCGTTTGGATGTACCAAAGCGATTTCGCAATATGCGCGCCCATATCGCCTGGGTAGGTACAGCGAACAATGTCATGGCCCGCGTATTCCAGTAAGTTACAAACGGCATCGCCGTACACCATGTTCCGCAAGTGACCGACGTGAAGCGCTTTATGTGTGTTCGGCTGCGAGTATTCGACCAGGATTTTTTCGCGCTCAACGGGCTCGAGCAGCGGTTCTTCAAAATATTTTTCTGAATGAATCGAATCGTTTAAAAACGCGCCGAAATCTTTAAGATTGGCGTGAAAGTTCAAGTAACCGTTCACCACATCAATTTTAGCGATAAACTTAAGCGGCTGCTTTTGAATCAGGCCCGCCAAGTTTTCAGCGATTTTGATCGGACTGCTACGAAACGTTTTAGCCAATGAATGACACGGCAGGGCCGCCTGACCGAGTTCAAATTTTGGCGGTGTCGTCATATTCGCGAGGAGCTGTGCTGCCTGTATTTCTGGTTTGTCTGGATGAGATTCCCGCAATTCCTTTAACGCAGAAGTAACCAGAGTCTTAACTTCTTGAAGGAATGGATCTTGGTAGGTTTGTGTCTCTTGCGATTTTACGTTTAGCTTAATCAATTCGTATCAGCCCTAATTATTAATTTAGTTAACGGGCTATTTTGCTCAACGGCAAAAAGCCTAAATGGTGACTTAAGTTACATGTAATTAGCTTATTTTCCTATTTGCTTAATTCCTAAATTCCGAATTTGGTAGCTTTCAAGCGCCTAGCAACAAAGGTCATTTTAATATCGGCCGGTTCGTGTCTGGGCGACTTCGATCGCGAGGATTAGTATTAACCTAATAATATTAATTAGTTATCAATACTTTAGTGCTCGATTAAATCCGCATTTAGCGCGAATTGCTTAATTGCATATTCCTAATTGCATATATGTAATTAGGTCGTTATATCTTTCTCCATCAAAGATCGTCTGTAAAGGCTCCGAAGTATTCAGCAATTCCGCTGAGACGCCTTGAGGATGGGAGAAAAGATGAAACAAAAGACCCACAGCGGGGCTAAGAAACGCTTTCGCGTCACCGGCGGCGGCAAGATTAAGCGCAGCAAGCGTGGCATGCGCCACTTGCTCTCAAGCAAATCTTCTAAACGTAAACGTCAGTTAGGCACAGACACATATGTGCACACAGCGAACGAGTATCAAGTCACTCGTTGCCTCTTGCCATAAGGAGTTGAGAAATGCGCGTTAAAGGTGGAGTCGTTACTCGTCGTCGTCACAAAAGATTATTGAAACGTGCGAGCGGTTTTTACGCAGCTAACAGTCGTGCTTTCATTCACGCCCGTGAGAAAGTCGATCGTGCACTCGCGTACGAATACCGTGATCGTCGTACTAAAAAACGTGAAATCCGCGCTCTTTGGATTCAGCGGATCAATGCAGCTGCTCGCCTCAATGGCACTAGCTACTCGACATTGATTGGTGCTTTGAAAAAAGCCAACATCGATCTCGATCGCAAAGTGTTGTCAGATTTGGCGATCCATGATGCTGCCGCATTCACGCACCTGGTGAAACAAGTTATCACCGCATAATGGAAAACGGGGAGTTCACTCCAGTGAGCGACCAATGTTCGGAAACTAGCGACCAATTCGAGCGCAGGAAGGGCGATCATATTCGCCTTTCGCTCGATGACAGGGTTCAGGCCCAAGGGTTGTCTGGTTTCGACGAAATAAGCCTCGTGCATGAGGCTTTACCAGAGCTCAACTTCGATGAAGTTGAGCTTTTTTCTTTTTCCCTCGGGAAAAAAATCCCAACGCCTTTTTTAGTGAGCTCAATGACTGCAGGTCATGCGGGTTCTGTTGATTTGAACGTTCGTTTGGCCAAAGCGTGTGAACGTCGTGGCTGGCGATTGGGTGTCGGTTCGCAGCGACGCGAGCTCACCGATGCAAATGCATCGCGAGAATGGAAGAACGTTCGTAAAATGGCGCCGAAAGTTCAGTTGCTCGGCAACCTCGGACTTTCGCAATTGATTCAGACGCCGGTCGATCGCATCCAAAAATTAGCCGATGATCTTGAAGCGTCTGCGATGTTTATTCATCTCAATGCTTTGCAAGAATGTTTGCAGCCAGAAGGTACGCCGCAATTCAAAGGCGGATTAAAAGCGCTCAAAAAACTGGTGCGTGAACTCTCAATGCCAGTGATTGTGAAAGAAACGGGTTGTGGTTTTTCAAAAGCGACACTCGAAAAATTAAAAGACACAGGCGTTGCCGCCGTCGACGTGAGCGGTCTTGGTGGAACACATTGGGGTCGTATCGAGGGCCTTCGTAATCCTAGTTTGCAAACAGTCGCTGAGACGTTTGCGAATTGGGGAATCTCAACCGTCGAGTCCGTTGCGACGGCCGTTGCATTGAAACCTAAATATGAAGTTTGGGCTTCGGGTGGCGTTAGAACCGGCCTCGATGCTGCCAAACTTTTTGCGATGGGCGCGCGCACGGTTGGTGTGGCGAAACCGATTTTGGTCGCGGCTCTTCAAAGTGAAGAGGCGCTCGATAGTCATATGCAACTGATCGAACACGAATTGAAGATTGCTTTGTTTTGCACAGGTTGCCGAAATATCTCTGAATTCAAAAAGAAAAAGGTGTGGAAGTGGCACAAAAGTTCACAGGCAAAATAACACCGTCGAAGCCGGCCGACATGTTTGCTGGTTTTTCGAAACTCTCGCGTGAGGAGCGTTTTGATCGTTTGCGTGAGATGGGCGCGCTTTCTAAAGATGACATTTCATTTTTGCGAGCAGGCTCTCCACTGAGTGTTGAACTAGCTGAGAAATTTATTGAGAACGTCATTGGCTATTTTCAACTTCCACTTGGTGTTGTGACGAATTTTATTATTGATGGGCAAAGTTACGTCATTCCAATGGCAGTTGAAGAAACTTCGATTATTGCAGCGGCGAGCAAGACTGCAAAATGGGTGCGTGAACATGGTCGCATCACAACCGAAGTTGTTGGCCGTGAGATCATCGGTCAAATTCAAATCGCGAAGGTAAAAGATTTTTCGAAACTTCAAACGAAAGTGCGCGAGCAGGCTTCGGCGTGGGTGGAGCTGTCGAATCGCGATGTCGCACACGGTTTAGTGAAACGTGGCGGCGGCGTGAAGTCGATTCGCTTGCGTTCGGTCGAGCGCGGCGACGGCGGCTTAATGGCTGTCATTCACGTGCAAGCGGATGCCTGCGATGCGATGGGTGCCAACATCATCAACCAAGTCTGCGAATACTTGAAGCCACTGGTGGAAGAAGTCAGCGGCGAAAAAGTCACGATGTGCATTTTGAGTAACTTAGTTGATACCAAAGTCACTCGTGCGCGCGTTGAAATGTCAGGCCTTGATCCAGAACTGATGGAAAAAATCGAAGAAGCTTCGCTCTTCGCACTGCAAGATCCTTATCGTGCAGCGACGAACAATAAAGGTGTCTTGAACGGGATTGATCCGATTTTGATTGCGACAGGTAATGACTGGCGTGCGGTTGAGGCGGGAATTCATGCTTATGCCGCGCGCGATGGCCAGTATCGCTCGATCACGCGCTGGAAACGTGACGGCGAAAAACTCGTTGGGACTTTCGAGGCGCCGATCATTCTTGGCATCGTGGGCGGTGTCACGACGTTGCATCCGACAGCCAAGATGAGTCTTAAAATGATGAATATTCAAAGTGCCGACGAGTTGTCGCGCATTTGCGCATCCGTTGGTCTGGTACAAAACCTAGGCGCTTTACGGGCTCTCACAACGGTCGGAATCATCGAAGGCCATATGAAACTCCATATCAAAAATCTCACGCTGGGCGCTGGCGCACAGGAAAAAGAAATTCCGTACGTGCAAAAACGTCTCGAAGAGATTTTAACTTTGCATAAGCGCATTTCACTGAGCCATGCGGTTGAGGTTTTGCGCGAACTGCGAGCGAACCAAACGAGACCGCCGCAAGAAAGTCAGACATGATTGAGCTGCTGGTTCCTAGCAAAACATTTCTCGTCGGAGAATATGCCGTTTTGCAAGGGGCACCGGCCCTCGTTGCAGCGACGAATCCTTGTTTTCGGTTTCGCGCGGAAAAAACCTCAGAAGAGCAGAAGTCATTGTTCCATCCGGATTCGGCGGCGAGCCGATGGTTTCGCCAGAGTGAAATCTTGCTCAAAAAATGGAAAGTAAATTTCGAAGATCCGCATCAGGGAGCGGGTGGTTTTGGTGCCTCGGGTGCGCAATTTGTTTTTTACCATGCGCTTTCGACTTATCTCCAATCACAAAAGCTCTGCGATGATGTGAATGATGTTTGGCAGGACTACAAAGCTTGCGAAACGACGAAAGCCAGTGGCGCCGATGTCGTGGCACAAACTCTCGGTGGCATCGTACATCTGACGCAAGAGCCATTCGAAGCGAAGAGCTACGATTGGCCATTTGATGAAACCGATTTTGTTATTATCCGTACCGGTCAAAAAATCGATACGCATACGCATCTCAAGCAGGGCTTGCCATCGCTTGAGGGTGTCGTTGCGGGGGCCAAACTGAGTACAGAAGCCTTCTTCATGTCGAATGTGGAGGCCTTTGCTTCTGGCTTGGCCATTACGCAAAAAGAGCTCACCAAAGCCGGACTGCAAGCGGAGACGACGCTTGCGATTTTAGAGAAGCTCAATGCGGCGCCAGGCGTGCTGGTGACCAAGGGCTGCGGCGCAATGGGTGCCGACACGGTTTTGGCCATTATTGACAATGAGTACCGCACTGAGTTTTTTCACGCCTTAAGAGAGCTCAAATTGCATCCGATTGCGACGTCACTTGATTTGGTACACGAAACCAAATTAAAGATTGAACCATAATGTGGAAATCGCACGCTCCCTCCAATATCGCGCTCATTAAATACATGGGCAAAATTAAAACGGCTGGCAATCGTCCGACGAATCCGTCGCTGTCGTATACGCTTTCGCACTTCATTACCGAAGTGCAAATTGAAAAGGCGTCAAAAGACAGTTGGGAGCCACTTGAAAAAAAAGGTTTCTATGTCCGCCTCAGTGAACATGGTCGCGAGCGCTTCTTGCAGTTTTTCTCCGATTTAAAAAAGCAGTTTAAAATTAAAGGGAACTACGTGATCCGCTCGGCCAATAATTTTCCGAGTGATTGTGGTCTTGCGAGTTCGGCTTCAAGTTTTGCGGCACTCACTAAGGCCGCTTATGCGGTCGCGCAAGACGAAGGCGATGTGAAGAAAATGGCGGCGAAAGATCTTTCAAAGATCGCACGTACCGGTTCAGGTTCTTCTTGTCGTTCGTTTTTTGTGCCGTGGGCACTTTGGCAAGATGAAGGTGCTGAACCAACAGAACTGCCGTTTGGAGATATGCTTCATCAAGTGGCGGTGATTGAAGAGAGCGAGAAATTGGTCTCTTCGTCGGAAGCGCACAAACGGGTGAATTCAAGTTTGCAATTTGAAGGTCGTCCTGCGCGCGCCGAAGTTCGCTTGAAAGAATTGATGCAGGCCTTGCAAAAAGAAGATTGGAAGGCCGCTTTCGAAATTACCTGGGCCGAATTTTGGGATATGCACGCTTTGTTTGAATCGAGCCAGCCCTCATTTGGATACATGGCCGCGGGTTCAATGGAAGTCCTCAATATGGCACGCAAGATGTGGATGGCCGAAGGCGATGGTCCATTGGTGACAATGGATGCAGGACCCAACGTGCATTTGCTTTATCGAAAAGATCAAAAAGACCTCGCCAACAAATTTCGCGAACAAATCGAAGAGACAGATTCATCGACAAGAGTGATCGGCAATGACACTGAAAACCTTTGAAGGTCGCACCTTCGGAAAATGGATTTTGTCTGGTGAGCACACGGTAATTCGTGGTGGCCCGGCGCTGGCGTTTCCGCTGCTCTCTAAAAGTTTGCATCTGCAGTACCATCCTTCTGAATCCCCACTCCAAGTTCATCTTGAAGGCACACATGGCAAAGAGTTGCTCGTGCTTTTTTGGGGTGTACTTGAGCAAGCGCTTGAAACGCTTTCGATTCACTTAAATCAAATCGGTGGCGAGATGCGCATTCATAGCGATCTCCCTATTGGTGCGGGTCTTGGCGCGTCCGCCGCTCTTTGTGCGGGGATTGGTCTTTGGTGCCAAGAGCAGGGCATGGTGAAGCCCGACAACGTTTATGAATTTTCGCGCCGCTTAGAAAACATGTTTCACGGCGAGAGCAGTGGAGTGGACATTGCCGTTTCTCTTTCAGGAGAGGGATTGCGTTTTGTGCGCGGTGAAGAATTTGTTCCGGTGATTCCGAAATGGAGTCCAAAACTTTATTTGTCTTATTCAGGCCAAAGAGGTGTCACCTCTGAATGCGTGAACAAAGTCAAAGCGTTGTTGGCTTCGAATCCGTCGAATGGCGAGCGCCTGGATGAGCAGATGAAAGAATCGGTACGCATAGCAGAGAAAGCTTTGATGTCCGACGAAGCGGAAGGTTTTAGCCAGCTCAAAACCTCATTGCTGCTCGGTCGTGATTGCTTTGAGCATTGGGGTTTAATCCCAGCTGAGTTTCAGCGCCACATCCAAGAATTGGAAGCGGCGGGAGCATGGGCGGTAAAACCCACTGGCAGCGGTGGTGGCGGTTATGCCTTAAGTCTTTGGCGTGATGAGCCGCCGGCGTCTATTAAGCCCCAGTTAATTCCACTCGAGTTTCTTCGCTTCTCCCGTACGAACGTCTAGAGCAGCGCTCGCTATATTTCTCAAATTTCACTACAATTTTTGAGAAGAGGGGTGAGCCATGAAACATATTATCT
>Ga0105239_10002931_pt1 | contig 21307 bp, 29 predicted proteins | sample KBSC44metaG_FD_92761 | JGI IMG/M metagenome (GOLD analysis project Ga0105239, IMG submission 92761) | Corn rhizosphere microbial communities from Kellogg Biological Station, Michigan, USA - KBS C4-4 metaG | ecosystem: Host-associated > Plants > Roots > Rhizosphere > Soil | place: Michigan, USA... | reverse complement strand
TGTAATAGGAGAGCGCACGAGGAAAGGAAGGCTACTCTCAATGAGCAACTATGAGTGATTCATCATCATTGTGGTTGTTGTTCTCCAAGTACAAGTGAGTGCAAAGTGAAAAGAGAGAGAGGGGAGTTGTATCTAGGTTGGCAATGTACCCGAAAAGGGCAAGTGCGGCCCGTCATGTGACACACCTCCCATCAGGCCCATGATGGACGCCCCGATCACAAACCATCGGCGGCCGAACTTGTCAGAAAGAGCTGTGAAAAGGAAGGCAACAGAGGAGCAGAGCGTCCACACCAGCGAGAATTGGCTGGCGTTGGGGCTGGGACCGATATCTTCATTGATGAAGACGATCACCGACGTGGCTGGAATAAAGGCCCAGAAGGTCGCCGTGACGCTGATTGAGATTGACATAAGCCCTCCAATCAGAGCAACTCCAGAGAAGTAGCCCTTCTCTACATGCTCAATGTCGGTCGAGAGCTCTGCAGAGTGCTGGAGATCTTCGAGATGCAGAACATCCACGTCAGCGTTGACGTCTTCTTTGACAGGAACGGGACTAATGGCAGCCATTTCGCATATAGATTATGGATACCTGGCAGGTTCAAAGACCAGAATACAAACACGATGAGATGGATATGTCCAAGATCTTTCGACGGCTGGAGGCACCCTAGATACATGTAGCTCGCTAAGCAAGTCTGGGGAACAGGCATATCCTGGGGGCGCCCCGTGGGGCCCCAGAGGTGTGCAGATGTCTTAATCTTAGAACTGGATGTCGCTGAGCCACGACATCCACGAGAAATCCAGATTGCTGGAGAGCATGTCTAATGAGCAATCAAGCTTTCCCCACAGCAACTGGTCTTCCCTTCTGGTAGATCAGATGATCATTAGCTCGAAGGTTTCGACCCGAGCCCCAGTCGTGCTTCTTCGACTCTTCACTGAATTACTCGATTGGGTGTAGCACCGTTCAACTATTAGAGTGGAGTGTGCCGAGTCAATCTCCCCATGGGAACGGCCTCGGGCCTAGATCATGCCCCTTATGCCGGGGCCTGATCAGGGTAGCGAAGAGAGAGACTATTCCCGTTGGTGAGAGGCTAGAATGTTCAGTCGTCCCATGCTACAGTATTAAGTTGGGACCATTATTTGTGTCGGTGACGATGTTTGAATTTTATGGCTCGGATGCTTACATGCTCTTTTAGCTTAGACTCTGCCGCAAAGTTATTAACTCCCTCAATCGAAACTAAATGTAGAGGACTTACTTGATCCAGATGGATTTGGGTTCAGTATAATGGCGGAGTGCATACTCGCCCAACTCTCGTCCAATGCCACTCATCTTGAAGCCACCGGTCGGAGTTTGCGGGCCCACCATGATGGCGCAGTTGACACATACGCTGCCTGCCTGCATCTTGGAACTGACACGGAGGGCGCGGCCAACATCTTTTGTATAAACCGATCCTGCGCATGTTTTAGAAGCCAAGATTCAAGATGATGAGCTGCTCGATTGGACAAACCTGCTAGCCCATACGTCGTGTCATTAGCCAAGCGCAATGCCTCGTCCTCAGTCTTGAAGCTTCTGACGCATAACACGGGTCCGAAAATCTCCTCCTTGTAGGCAGGAGCATCGGTTTCGGGGTTGATCAGTAGCACTGGGGACATGTAGAACCCATTCCCATCGTAATCCGGTCCAGCCTTGACGATCGAGCTGCCTTTGCTACCTCCCTTGATGTATGCCGAGACTTTGTCGTATTGGGCCCGGTCGACCAGGGGGCCATACGTACTGTTCACGGCTTGAGGGTCACCACCAATGCCAGAGGCCACTCCGGAGAAGGATTTCTTGAGCTTCTCGAGGAACTCGTCCATGATTGATTCGTGGAGATAGAGACGCGAGGATGCGGCACAGACCTGGCCTACATCATGTGTCAGTATGCCCGGCTTCTCAGTTTGGATAAACAGCCCGATACCCACCAGTGTTTGCCGTGATGGCGATGGTCGACCAGAAGACTGCCTCATCGATTGCTGCATCCTCAAAGACAATAGCAGGGCTTTTCCCACCCAGTTCCAGAGTGACTCGTTTCAGGTTGCTTTGGGTGGCTGCCTGTTGAATTTTGCGACCCGTGGCTATCGAGCCTGTGAAAGAGATCTTGGAGATTCTCATGTGTTTTGCCAAAAGTGCTCCCGTTGATCCGTCGCCTGCATTTGGAGTTAGTGATCGCAATTCAGAGAGGCTTTTGATTTGCAGCACCAGACCTACCCGGTAGGATCTGGAAGACTCCAGGCGGAAATCCTGCCTTTTCGATGAGGTAGCCCACCGCCAATGTGCCGAGGGGTGACTTTTCTGATGGTTTGATGATGATCGTGTTACCTGCAGCAAGGGCCGGTCCAGCCTTCCAGGCAATAAAGTGAAAGGATCCGTTCCACGCAGTAATGCCTGCGCAGACGCCGAGTGGCTCATGGCTAACGACTCGAAAGAAGCCAGCCTCCGCGGGATATGAATCGCCTTTGATCTTGTCGGCCCATCCTGCATAGTCTGGACCGAGTCAGCAACACTGAAACCTGTGTCGTCCGCGCCGGGATTCTCACAGCGTAATATATCGCCAACGAGTGGGAGAGATTGCTGGATGGCGCTGACAGGAACTCCGCTAGCTTGGCTCTCCAGCATGGACAACTCCCATGCATGCGCTTCGATCAGATCTGCTAACTTGTTCAAACACTGCCCTCTCTTAACGCCAGTAAATTGCGACCAAGGACCAGACGTGAATGCTTCGTGGGCATGCTGGACGGCCACATCTACATCCTCGGTGTCGGCTGATAGAAGCTGCACCGGGATTTTGCTCTCGTCCTTTGGGTTCTGTAAGTCTAGAGTTCGACCGTGACATTGCTTCCACTACCGAGCTGTCAGAATCAAGGAGCGAAACTCGGGCGGTTTTCCTTAGAATACCTGATTTCCCACAAACATCCCCGAGGGGTATTCTGATTCCTTGAATAACTTCTCCATCTAGCAATGCTTTCGAAAGACTTGTGTATGCCAAAGAGAACCCCGTGTGGCAGTTACAAATGACTGTCCCTGCGGTTCTTAGATGACTTGATGCAACTAGACAAAGACCATCAAGGATTGATGGTGGCCATGGCGCTAAGATAGGATCGTGTTGTGTCGTAGTGGAACGCTCTTTTTGAGCCCAGTCGATGACTCTTCCTCTGAGGCCCACAACAGGGTGGGGCATGAGCACCCATGTTAACGATTACTTATTCTGGAAATGGGCGATATTATGCAGCAACCCAATTTGGGGCATTCGACAAGACGCAGATCAGCCCATGCTCGATGGGTTGAAACTTAACCGTCGCAAGCGCTCTATCTTGGAAAGACGGTTACCATGCAGCAGCCTGACCATCAACAGCGATGAAGGCCGTCCATGTAGTGAAGGCAAGTCGCGAAAGCCTGGTCACCACCACAAGTTAGGCTCAAGAGCAAGATACTGACACGTGGGATCACAGCTACACGAGCCTCTGGAGACCCGGACCGACATCGAAATTCCAGAGCCCGGCCCGGAGGAGATCCTCGTCAAGATTACTGCAACGTCCCTATGTGCAAGTGATGTTGCCGCTTGGGAAGGGGTTGCCAGCACCCAACCCCCGTTTTGTGCAGGCCACGAGCGTCAGTAACGCGCAAATCTCAAGAACAGACTGAAACTGATGGATGGAAAAAGCTGTCGGTGTGGTTGAAAAACTTGGACCCGGGGTTATACAGTTCCACATCGGGGACCGAGTCGGCTTTTTACCACAAATTGGACCTTGCTGTGAGTCCCTGCCGCTTTGATGGGCGAAAAAGAGACCTCTGTTCACCAACTTACAGATTCATGCATTTCTTGCAAGGAAAAAATCTACAATACCTGCGCGAGCCCGCGAGGCAGAATCGGTTTCAGCCTCGGGTACGGAGGCTTCTCCGAGTACTCGCTGGCCAGTGTACCGTTGACGGTGAAAATTCCTTCTGGGCTGGACGATGTCGAGTGAGTCAGCGTTGCTCGAAGACAAAACTGTAAGTGAAATGCTGACAAATGGGCTTTAGAGCTGCACCGTTGCTTTGCGCCGGTGTCACAGCCTACGGAGCACTGAATAAAGTGTCGCGATTTCAAGCAGGAGGAACGAAGATCAGCATCATAGGCTGCGGAGGTGTTGGTGAGAAGTCATTATGACGGTGAATACTTCTGGAGTGCTCACCGGAAACAAGGACATCTCGCCATTAAGTACGGCAAAGCCATGGGATACCATGTTACAGCCTGTAGGTGGATGCCGAATTCCTGTCAAGTGTGGGTTGAACTAACGCTTGAGATACAAAGACGACATCAGCGACGATAAAATTCAATTTGCCCTGAAATGCGGTGCAGACATAGCTCTCAATTCTTTGACAATTAAACCAGGCCAGCTCCAGAAGACGGCAGCCTGTGTAGTCATCAGTGCGAGTCCCAAGGCTTACGACCTCGCTTTTCAGTTGGTCTCTCAAGGTGGGCAAGTTGTAGCCGTAGGGGTTCCTCATGGCCCAATATCGGTCGATGGTACGGTTGTGAGATCCTTGGATAAATGCACGACTGACTAACACCGGCCACAGTTCTTGGAATGGTCATGGGGAGAGTGTCGTTTATAGGTGAGGCGCCAGTTCCCTCCATCGTCCTCTGGAAGTACAAACTAACAGCCACATAGCATCGTGCCAGGGGACGCCCACCGAGCTCGAAGAGGCCTTGAACATTGCGGCGGAACGTGGTGTCAAGCCCGAGTACGAGCTCGGCCATTGGAATCAAATCAACAATGACTACCAAAGGATTAAGGAAGGGAGATGCTTGGGGCGTATTGTTTACCGCTTCGGCACAGAACAAGTAACGGAAGGACGAGTGGTCAAAGTAGTTGACAGATCAACGAGCGAACATTAAAGCTGCAACAAATCGTCCGTTCCAGCGGAATTCAATCATGACCACATTCGTCTGCATGACATATATCAATAGATAGCCAGTGGTGGAACCGTTCTGACTCCTGTCCTTCAACACAACCAGCCACCATCTGCGGCATACGCTGCGCCAGTGACGAAGCTCGCATCACTTGAGATCAAGAATACGATAATGTTAGCAACCTCGGACGCCTGGCCCATTCGATTCAACGCCTGCTGGGCAGTCGGCAGAGTTCCGCCGCGTTTTCTGACAAGGTCTTCAGTCATTGGGGTCGCGATTATACCTGTGGTGAATCAGAAGTGTTCTGTCACAGCTCTCCCACACTCTCGCTCGTAGCACTTACCTGGCAGCACTGCATTGACTCTAATATCTGGATTCTCGCGAGCGGCGGTTCTGGTCAGCCCGAGGACAGCGTGCTTGCTTGCAGAGTAGCTTGCACAGCCTGGAAACCCTGTGGCTCCCGCAACACTGGCTATGTTGACCTGTAGCACTGTGTCAAAAAGGCAACACAGCAATCGGCAGAGAATGGTGGCAAGGCACTTACAATAGCCCCTCCAGCGCTGATATGTTTCAGCTGTGACCGTAGACTGTAGAACATGCCCGTTCCGTTGACGGCCATCACGAAATCCCATCCTTCATCGGTTTCCTCCGTGATGGGGTGATTCTCTCTGGCCACTCCAGCGGCATTGACGGCACCGTCCAATCGACCATACTTTTGGACTGTATTTTCGATCCAGGAGTTGACGTCTTTACTGTTCCGCACATCTATCACCGTGGTTAAATGGTCGAGGCTACCGTTGAGTTTCGAGAGCTTCTGCAACGACTCTTCAAGTCTGACCGCGTTGTTGTCCGCCAGTGAAAGGACAGCGCCTCGCGAAGCGAGCTCTTGGGCCGTAGCAAATCCAATGCCTGAAGCACCGCCGCTGATGGCAATCTGCGTCGTCCGTACCTTAGCCTAGACTTCCTCTGTGACGAGATTCTCACTGGTGCATGTGAACTTACCACTTTTCCTTCAAAGGACGCCATTCACAACCCGCTGTTGTATTTGTGCACGATGGAAGTGGAGTACAGCCCTGTGCATTTATTGCTTCTCCAGGCTATAAGAGAAGACTGGACTTTTGGTTGTATATGAGCCGAGCCATCCATCTCGGATTTCTCTCCAACGAGCTTGTCGTGACAGTACGACGCCAGATTCTGACCTTCTTCCTCTTCCGAGGGATTCGGAGTGACAGCAAATGACGCTCACGCTCCGACTACCTCTCAAGCCATTGCTTTTAATCGGCTGACTATCCACGGACACCGCGTCCCCCTAATATGCTCTACAGATGAAGCCCAGCGCAAAAAGTCTCAAGCTCTGTTTGCCCCTCAGGTACAGGCTCTCGTCCTAGGTCCACTTGCTCACTATTTTACGGCGCTCGAGAGAATAGTTGTAGTCCAAATCTTTGAGGATAGTATCCTTCCGTGTAGGTTTGTGCAGGTATTAATCATTGTTTAAGAAAACTTTCATGCACCCTTCTCTACAATAAACCCTTGCCATCCTTGCAGTTTCTCTCGGCAGGTAGCTTCATACTGCTGAATTCCACCTCCATAAGTCAGGACCTCACACTTTTTGCCAGGGATATTGGCGCCATTCCACCACGAGTTGGTCGAGTTCATCAGTGAGCCTGCCATCATGTTGGTGATCAGGTTTTTCCATTCATCCTCTGCAGCGGTGGTTGGCTCGATGGACTTTGCGTGTTCTCGTTCAAGTTTCTCAATCATCTCAAAAATGAAGTCAGATTGGCTTTCGATTATGGTTGGCCCGTTCGAGAATGCCGTGGGAGCTAAGCACGGCGTTAGCTATTAACAAAGAACATTTAATACCGCGAGAAAGATACCTTGTGGACTGTAGAGGATGAAGGCGTTGGGAAAGCCGTTCATCAAGATTCCGAGGTAGGTGCGGACACCGTCCTTCCAGATATCTTTGACATCCATACCGTGCTTGTTCCGGAGCCCCATATTTGTCAAACTGTGTCCAGAGATCTTAGTAAACGCGGGCCAATATACTGGGGAGGGCAAAATATTTGCTGTTTCAGGATAGGCTTCAACTTACGACCCTGTAAAGCTATCAAAGCCTGTGGCAAGAACAACCAAATCAAAAGCCCTCTCAGTATCGTCTGGACCGAGAACGATGCCATGCTCGGTGAAGGTCTTAATAGGGTTTGCATTGAGATCCACAATATCCACATGCTCCATGTCGAGACATTCGTAAAAATCTCTTTCCAATGGTGGTCTTTTGGTGCAAATAGGATAGATAGGCTCCAGGGGCGCCACCAGATCTCTCTTGACAGGATTGCTCATTCGAGCACGCACTTTCTCGGCCCAGAAGTTGTAGACTTCACGATTAGCGTTGGGATCGACGGCAACGTCGTGGTAAGTCCCAAGAAGGAAATTGAATGCTCCTCTCGCCCAGAGTTCCTCGAAGAGCTGCTTACGTTGCTCCGGCGTGTGTGCGGATAGATTGCACCCAGCACTTTGAATGGGGAACCCTCCGACGGACCGACGGCCCTCTTGGAAGAGGGCTGGATAGTATGCTCGAAGACTCTCCTGCTCCTCTGCAGACAAGCTGCGTTGACGCATAGGAATACAGGTGCTAGGTCCTATTCCAGCTCGTTAGTATCTTCATGTTAGTACATTACGTAGGACTCACGGCGCATAAACATAGTCAAAGAACCCTCCTCCACCGTCACCTTGGCAAGCTCTTGGACGATTTGGACAGCGGTGGCCCCAGCGCCAATCACAGCCACTTTCTTCTTGCGGCAGTCCACGCCCTCGGGCCAGAAACTGGAATGATAGACCTCTCCTTTGTACTGGCTGAAACCAGGTAGATCTGGGCAATATCTCTTGTGTAGAAGACCTGTTGCCAGGATCAGGTACTTCGCTGTGGCTCTATGACCTTTAGTTGTGCGGACGGCCCAGATGCCCTGGTCTGCGTCGTACTCGGCACTGCAAACTTCGGCGTCGAAGACAACATCTTTCCGAAGCTGTAGAGTTTTGTCGAGATGCGCCATATAACGCCGGAGCTCATGGTGATCAGGGAATCTCTGCGTAAAGTCAAAACTCTTGTATGATTCGGGGACGTTGAGTTGATAGAAGGGGAACTCCGAGTCCACTCTTGCCCCTGGATATCGGTTCCAGTACCAGACACCGCCAAAGTCCAAGCCGGCCTCAAATATTTTTGCTTTCAATCCGAGCCTGCGTGCGCGATATATGGCAGAGATCCCAGAGAAGCCTGCACCCACGATAATAACATCCTGATGCCCATAGACTTTGGCTTCGGGAAGCGTTGGATTCTCGGTCACGCCGTTCGAATAAGACGGTGGCGGAGGAGCTCCTTTTGTTTTCTTATGAGCCTCGAACTCGTAGATGTTGATGTGGTCATCTTTCACCAATACTGGTTCGGGTGCAAGGCTCTGTTGAGCAACCGTCTGATCCGGCCGGCTCTGAAAATGGTCTGCCAGAGCGTGAACAGGGTGCAATTCATTTTCGGTAGAGGCCATAATTTGAGCGCTTCTGGGGGAGACGCCGTGCGGTGAGAGGGCTATCGTATTCGCCGAGCCGATTATGACTGTAATATCGCGATGTCCGGCTCATGTATGCACGCTACGAAACGGCTTCACGATGGGTAACTCGTCCCCGTCAACGCCTGGATCCGGAAGGGTATTGCTTGCTGTTTGCCCAATTCGGCAAGCGGGCTGGAGTCGACGATCCACGACAACGGCCCAGGCCCCGAGTCTTTATCTTTCCGGGAACTCGGCTACAGCTGATTCTGCTTGGTGTCCTCCTCGACAAGAATGTGGTCCACACCATGTTCCCAATGGGTCCAATGTCATAATGACACTACCTTGTGGAGCACTTAACCAACCACCCATTTATCGATGAGTCAACGAATATCTCAGTGAACAGGCTCATGGCTCCTTGGTTACTCTATATACAGATTTACTAGGTATCCTGCGGCCGTACTTAAGGAGATATCGGCCGATAAATAGCTAATTCATTGTGCCCAAGGACCTTATTGGCATTAACTAGCCACAGACCACTATGACGCCCACCGGTAGTGATATGTTGTTAATTTATCGCCCTCTGGTAGTAGGCCTACGTTTCTCCGGTAAGCCGTGCTCGTATACACGCCTAGGACCAGAGCGGCTGGCCTGAGAGTAGTAAAACTGTCTTCTCTGTGGGGAGCAATAGCTCGCGACGCAGGATCCATTAAATCAAGCCTATAGAATAGACGGTAGAGAACTGAGCAAGTAAAATGTGCACAGGATGAGCCAAAGCGCGTCGCGTTGGAAAGTACTCCACAAGGTGGTGTATAACGTTAGAGAAGGAGTTTGTGTGTCACTGCCTTTGTTGGGCGGCGCTCCACAGTCTGCCGTGCAAGCCTAGGTCCAAATACTGCTCTTTTCGGCCACGCCTTCAACATGTCCCAATAGTACGGTAATCTCTCTTTGATCTTGGTGGCCTGATGACTTGCATCCATAATGGCAGTCGAGACTTTCGACTGAGCGGGCCATTTGTCCCACCAGAGGGCTTGCTTTGCTAGAATGTCGCATGTTTCTCAGCCCCAACACATAGAAGCAAATTACACGGTGCCCGTTTCCCAATGCCTTTGTCCCTTTCGCGGAAGATACGAGGTTGTTCAATCGTAGTTTCCACCGCCTTCATGATGGAAAAACGGTTCTGCTTGCGGCATGCCCAAGGGAAAGAGATACATGCCCATGTCGTCCATACTGTTCACCATCAATGCGTCCAAACTCTCTTCGCTAAGCGACTGCTGGTAGGGTTCTCCGCCGGCATCCCAAGCAAGTCCCCCACGTGCCTCGGTCTCGTCTGCTGCATGCTGATAAGTTGCATGGTGTGTCGAGTCTGGGACACCCATTCGCAAGTTAGACGCAGGCTGAAATTCGGTATCTGCGGTCGACGATTGTGCACCGCCATAAGCAGGCTGACCAGGTTTGTCGCCGACACCAGGATCACGTCCCGAGCGACCAGAAGCTCGAAGCGAACGATTTGTCTCTGGCTGGCGGAAATTTAGCACCGATGTCATGGCCCTCCAGTTTGGAGAAAAGGTGTCAGGCACCCTCTTCCCATGTTCGCGACGTGGACCAGTGCCTGGCATCCCGAGCTTGCCTGTCCTGCGGCCGTCTATCGACGTGCAGGGCGGCAGACTCACAGGCTCGTTTGTTGTGAGATGTTGCGGAACAAATACCAATGATGCCAGCTCCGGATAGCGTTTTGAAAAGGGCGCCAAGGTGGAATAGCTTTCGAGATTGAACATCGCAGACTCGAATGCTTCGTCGAGTTGCAGGTCGGAAGAATCTGGGGCTAGTTTTATGATGGGCGACCCTTGGCAGCCGATATTACGCATCTCGAAGTTTCTGATAAGGTCGAGCATCAGTTGTTGTGGTTCATATCGGTCCCAGTGCTTCACCAATTCCTCTCGCAGTTCGGGCCTGCCGGTTGCGAGATGATCAGTCAATGGGCGCTGCAAGATTGGAAGCACGCTTTCACCTACCAAACTAGAAAATCAATAAATGAAGGATGATTGTGCATGAACTGGGTCATCCGCGGCCGATGCCACGGAGGGCATTTGGCCAGGTTCTCATACGTTGGGAACACCAGGAACTGCAAGCAAGCACCTCAGCTGAAGAACACCACAATGATGCATGCACCGCACTGAGTACTTACACTGTAGAACCTGTATTGAGCCCAGAACATGGTGACGTACTCGGCATCGGTCTTGAACAGTTCGCGACATAGTCGGACAGACTCGTAAGCACAGATGGCCACCGCTCGTTGCTGCCGTTCCAGCTCTGGAAGGTGAAGCTTGGGAGGCTCTCTGCTCGGGCTCTGCTCGGGCTGGTCAAAGATGTTTTTATTTTGTAGTAAATGTTCGAGAAGTGTTTGGTAAAATTCCTCGGTTGCGATGCATCTCTGCACCCTCTCTGAAAGACAGCATCAGCTTGGACAGTTTGCTGGGCGGCTAATCGGGGGAGTAGACACCTTTGGATAGACTGTAGGGGGCTTTGTCCAGACTGAAACGCTCAATCAAAACCTCGAACCCGGAGGTCCCAGTGCCGCTAAAGAGCTTCCAAGTCATGACATATTCCAGTAGTTTTTGATTTGACAAGGCTTCGGAGGATTTCTGCCCCTGCGACTGGTGCGAGAGCTTTTGGCAAAAGCTGAAGACTTCACACAGAACAGACTCGTTGCTTAAGCAATCTGAATCTGCCGGTATGGCCCCGCATGCTCTCGTCAGCCAGACTTGGTCATGTTCGGTGCTGGCTCGAGGCTCGCCCTGTCGGCAACTGTCAGGTTCCCTGTTCTCATCCCCGAAGTTCCAATCGGTTTCCGTGTCGAATGTCTCGTCGGCCTCGAGCATTTCCCTTCCTGCCAGGACAAGGAGCTCGGTCTTCGCTTGGTATTGGGCCAGTCTAGCTTGGAGCCGGGCGTTTTCTTCTCGAAGCCGCCTGATCAAGGTCCCTTGCTCGCCTGTGAGCACCAACTGGAGCTGTTCCTCCAGCTCGGCCGCCGTCAGCTTCGATTGCTGGCGAGCCTTCTTTCGGTGCCGTCGATCGAGCCATCTCTTCTTCTCGAGCTGCTTCTGGCTGTACTTATCTTTCCAGCTTGGCTTGTCCATCCTGAACCGTGCTGTTAGCCGGGGCAGTGTGAATGAGGGAAAGGTCGCAGGTTTGGGGGTTGTGGGGAGGAAGAATTGGTGGAGTTCGCAAGTAGAAGCCGGGGGTTTGTGGGGAAACACGGGACGCCGGGCGGGGTGCCAGCCGAGGGCAAGACCGTCACGACCCCCCATGATGATATCGGTGTCTCAGCCAGAAAACCACCCATTCACTCTGTACGCATATGATCGCCTCGGCCAAAGCCAGCGTTGGGACCCCTTCGCTGTGCCGGATTGCGGATCTGGGTCGACACGGAAAAGGCGTGTCTCGACCAGCCCCCAGGCCCGGGCGTGGGAACTCCTGCGATTGGCTATCAATTCCGCACGCTTTCTATTCGCCAGTCTCGCCAACGAGATTTCCGATGAGACCTCGATCGAAATGGGATTTGGCTCTCAGGGGAGAAAGGAGGCGGTCATGCGGTAACCCCTTTCATTTCCTCGACCTTCCTACAAATGCTCGGTCCTGTTGATCGAGGAAGCCCCATGTGAGTGAGGTTGTCACACCAGTTTGAGCAGAATGCCGTACACAAAGGAATACCTCGAAGTCAGTTGCCCCCCCCCCGTCTCACGTGCACATCCAGAGCCAGCTAGATGACTGACATGAACAACAGTTTGAGGGGCAAGTGGGCGGGCGTGGGCAGACGCTGCTGAAAGGAACGCCAGAGCAGATCCGAGCCATGACCTCTGCGTCGGCACAATTCCTCGGCTCTCTGGCACCCGCTATTAAATCCACGGCGGTCACCAGCGAGGATGGGCAGCACAACGGCCTCAAGTATCGCATATATCGCCCGCAACAGGGCAACGAGCTACCCATCGGCGTCTGGGCTCACGGCGGCGGGCTCATGATTGGGGACCTCGACACCGACGACCACTTGTGCCGTGTACTCGCCGAAAATGTGCCCTGCATCCTCGTCAACGTCGATTATCGCCTTTCTCCAGAACATCGAGTTCCTACCCATCTGGAAGACGTGCGGACCCTGTGCCTTTGGGTAAGCATTTCTGAAGTGCCCCAGATCCCAAACATCCGTTGACGCACTCGCCCTAACTAACATGTCGCTCCAAGGCACATCAAAACGCGCGGCAATGGCGAGCAGATCCCGACAGGATGTTCATAGGAGGTGTTTCCGCCGGGGCAGCTTTGGCGCTCCTGGTAGCAAGCGACTTTGCTGCAGATCACGCAACGTCGACAATCATCAAAGGCGTCGTGGCGTTGTGCCCTTTTACCGTTCATCCCGACAATATCCCAGATCAGTACAAGCACCTGCACAAATCCTACGAAGAGAACAAGGTTGACGTTCCATTCATTGACAAAGAAGTGATGGAGAACTTCTTCCACCACGCAGGTGCGCTCCCAGATGACAAACGAACATTCGTCGCCCTCGCGACCGAAACCCACAAACGCTTTCCTCCAACCGCCTTGTTCAGCTGCGAATATGATCCCTTACGAGACGACGCCTACGTGATGGAGCATGCACTGAAAGCTGAGAGCGTCCCCACACAGCATGACCACTACAAGGGGCTTCCACACTGCTTCTGGGTTTTGCCGATGTTGCCGGAAAGTAGCAAACTCGAGATGAATGTGGTGGACCGAATTCGCTGGCTGATAGAATCAATGAAGGCGGCCCATTGACTGGAGAGAGCGCCTGTCCAAGGATTGGGCTGGATTAAATAACCCAAGAATTTTTTCGAACACCCCCAACAGAGAGTTAGCACTGTTAACTTAATCCTTCAGAATGTGAGGCTTTAAAGCCGAGCTTAGAACAGTAGTTTTTTTGCTGCTCGTCTATTTTTCCGCCACTGACCTGACCTGTCTTGACTCGCTTGTTGCTATGTACAGTGCTCTCCTGCGACACATGCAGTATGCCCTCTTATGAGTCTAGAGACTAGCTCTCCTGCGACATCAAGGCGACAGTTGCCCGGTGCTTGATCGCCTTCCGTCGACCTGGTCATCCCTAGCTAGAATGCGTTCTCGTTCATTATAAAACCACTGGATTTTCGTGAGTCAGCAAACGGAACACCATGGGCACAAGCCAGCGACGGGGCTTTCAACGTACTTGTCACAAACCAGATTATGAGCATTGACCAGGCTCATTTGAGGACTGCAAAGTAACACTGCCGCGTCTCCGATCTCGCGTGGCCAGGCCTTGCGCCCCTGTCTCGCCTCATATTTTTCCCAGACGGCGCGGAAACCCGAGTCTGGATGGATGGTCAGACCTGCTTCCACCATAGGCGTCCAAATGAAGCCGGGAGATATCGCGTTGACTCTGATGTTCTGCGCTCTAGCTTCGAGTGCGGCCTGGTCACCGTTTTAGTTGGTGCTTTTCGAGTAATTAAATGATGCTAGGAACTCGTGTCCGCGAGGTGGGAAAAGTCCGGCAGACGAATACGACGAGTGCGCGATTGAAGTCTGACGGAGAAAGAAAACTCACTGCTTTTGTGAGACCGACAACTGCATGCTTGGATGTAGTGTAGGCTGTCGTGGATGCACCTGCAAGCATCGAATTGACAGACGCGCAATTGACAATAGCTCCACGCTGTTCGAAAACTCCATTCTCGCTATACACAGACAATCGATCTAGTCAGCTTGGGGGGGGCTGGAGACAAACACGACCACGATCAAGGCAGCTCGACTTGCCTCGGCAAAGGATCTTGTTTTCCCATTTGCAGAATCTGATGCTTCGTGCAAAGAAAGACGCCCACGGTATTGACGCGAAGACAACGCTCGAGCTCTGCAGCATCTGTGTCCGCTGCTGCGGTCGTTGGACCGGAGATACCTGCAAAGTTGCTGGGGAAGTGAGAGAAGACCTCAGCCATTTGAGCGACGGGGAGGCCGAGACGAACTTACGCAGCAAAGTCAATACGACCGAAGGTATCGACGGTCTTCTGAATCGCACTTTTGACTTCGTCTTCTTTTGATACATCGCATCTTATCGCGAGGCACTAGTACAATTACTCAAAAGTCAGCTGTGGCCATTACTTGAGATCAGACTGCTGCATTGTCCGTACCTCAGCTCCCAACTCTTTGATGGCGTTCCTCGCCGTTTCCATCTCGCTTTCAGGGAGCACATCTACGATGGTGACGCCAGAACAGCCTGCTCGAACAAAGGAGGCTGCAACGGAGTTTCCAAGTCCTCTGGCACCACCAGTGACGAACGCGATCCCGCGAAGAAACGTAGATCTTGCGACAGGCATGACCGCTGATGTCCTTTCAGAGTTTCTCAAGATGGCCTATTGTCGTCGTGAAGCGGCAGTGAACTTGTATTCTGCAGCACTGCTTTCGACAAAGGTGGGATCTGCGTGGAAATAGCAGGTTTTAAATTTCCGTCGAAGACGGTATTATATCGCTTTGCGGATGGTCGATCCCTGTCCCAAAACTGGGGACTCGGAATGTGGTCCAATCGCCGAGGGCCAGGATAGGGAACTAAGTAGAGTCCGGCATCCGGAGCAGGGCTGGTTGTCACACAGACGCGACATCCTCTGCACAGCGTCCTCTTGAAGTACAGCAGGGAGGGCGAGAGAAACTGAACTACTGGGCCGACGGACGGAGGAAAACTGCTTCGCTGCTATGTCTGAGCTTGATTGCGGAATTTCTATGCGAGGCTATCTATGCTTTCTCAATTCACATCCAGCAATGCCCAAGCAAGGTTTTTTTTAACAAGCCCCCCCAGCATGGTCGTCTCAGAAGCGTCAAATCACAACTCGAATGGTATGTCGGCATTTCGGATGTAGGGCGTCATTCTAGCAACGTTCTTCGTTGCCTGCGCCTCTGTGAGTCCGTTTCCCAAGAAGGACCACTCATTGTCTGTCTTGTAGCGAAGGTCGTAATGCTCCCACCGGACCTTTGAGATGGTCATATGATAGTGTAGTGACTTTTGAGAAAGCGGTCAGCTGCTTGTTCCGAGACCAGTCGAGTTGGGGCAGAACTCACCGAACCAGCCCAGACCCAGACCTTGCCGCCGACCACGTTATTCTTGTACCAGCTGGATTGTTCCGAGTCAGAAAAATGGCAGCACAGCGATACGGACTTTAAGCATCCATCTCACCTCTTGCAGTCTTCCGAGAACACGGAACGCTTGTGCCACTCGTCTGGAAGGTTTCATCAATAAATCTCCTCGTCACGCATGGGCGCATGGCCACTTACCCATGTGCTCATAGAGACTTTCCACATGCTTCATCTTCACTTCCATCGCCTTGATGCCATCCTCCTGCATGCGCTTTATGCATTGTACGATGTAGTTGACACAAAATTCAATCTGGCATGAGGTGTCCAAAGTCAACACTCCAGCAAACGCTGTCGGCATCATTTGAATAGATACGTACCGAGATAAGAGCGGTCCCTGCTGCCCAATTCCCCCTGACGCCATTGACCACGAAGTAGTTGGGAAACTTGGGCACTGTCATTGCGAGATAGACCTTGGGTTCGGGATTGAACTCGGCCGCCATGTCAGCGCCTTCTTGGCCGATGATCGTACTTGGCACAAAGGTCAGCCAGCTGGTCAAAGGGATGGCACCATTTGTCTTACAATGGTGGTGCAAATGCTAGGTTGAAACCTGTTGCGCAGATGAGGACATCAACTTCGTGCAGTTCTCCCGAGTCATCGATCAACCCTTTGGGCACAACTTTGGAGATTTCGTTGTGCACGCAACGAACATCTGGTCGAGTTTAGACGCGCAACACCACCTTGGCACGACAGTAGACTTACTGGGCTGCACTAAAGCCTCGAGGTATCCGTCACCAGGTGTCAATCGCCTACCTGAAGAAACACGTTAGCCCTGGTGGATTTTCCGGGGCAGTGTCCTGCTGCGCTTTCCAGGGATGACTCACATCCAGGAGACCATTCGGGTATCAACTTGGCCTTTAGTTCTTCGTTTCCTGGCCCAAGTCGTCGAAGCATCTCCTCCCTCATCATGGTCTTGGCAGCATTCGAGAAATCAGTGCCCCTGACGAACATTTCAAACAACAAATTTCCCTTGGCCTCTAGAGTTTTGCGATACTCTAATAAGTGGGCAGGATCGTCGCGGAAGCGCATTTTCTCTTCGTCGGTATAGTGATACTGCGCATCTGGACGACGAGACTCCTCTTCGTTGGTTGATTGCTTTTTGTCTGACTCTAGAACATCGCCTCCCACGGGTGGAGATATCCTGCAAGCCGGATCAGCGTGGATTTACGGTCTTGACGGTCTACGCACCAGGTACATGACCGCATGAAGGCTGTGACATGCTTTGCAGCTGTTTAAGAGGTCAGTGATCGCAATTTGCTGGGTAGAGATGACCGGAGCGTGCTAACATTTCCTTACTTGGGGCAGAATCTGGATAGCTGAGGAGCCAGTCCCGATGAGGGCTACCTTTCTCCCATCCCAACTGATAGCTGTGATGCCAGATCAATATGTTGGTGGCAAAACGGTCATTGCTCGAGGATGGAGCCTTACACTCGTCCCAGTTAGCACTATGAACCAACGTGCCTTCAAAATCATGTAGACCAGGGATGGAAGGCCCTGATAAGTTTGGTTAGCGACATGCCGCGCCGGCGTGCGATGGTCATTTCTTACACCGCCAGCTGTTGAGGAAACCAGTTCCGTTGATCAGAACGTGACATGACTCCCGTTTTACCTCGTCTCCACATCGAACGTCGACGAGGTCTTGCTTCATGTGTCAGTGGAACAGCCGGAATTCTGCTGGACAGTACGTGCTTACACATTCCTTGTCCTGCATCCCATACTGCTCGTTCAACCTTCGAATTCAGCTTGATGTACTTGCGGAGGTCGTACTTGTCGGCGAAGTCTTCAAAGTATCCTCTGATCTCTTTGCTGGATGCGTAGAAGCTGGACCAGTCCGGTTTAGGCTCGAAGGAATATGTATAGACGTGGGACGGCCTGCTTTCGTTAGCGTCGAAATCTGCGATTTCTTTTTACCGTCGTCCCCTCACTCACACATCGCATGCACATCCTGGATATCTGTTCTCGTACCTAAGATCGACTCATGCTTAGAACGATCGGTTGTTGGAGAGTAGCTGGTGTCAAAACACTCACCAAGTCCCGGCAATGTGAGGGTTTCTGTCCCGCGTCAGAACGGTGGAGTCAGCATCCCGTCACGGTGCAAAGACTCACTTTTCGAAGCAGACCAGCTCGAAATTTTGCAATTCTTTTTGCACCTTGTATGCTGCAAGGAGCCCAGAAGCTCCAGCCCCGACGCAAAAGATTCGTACAGGCGACGGCTGCGAATGCCAGCGCTCCTGTACTGTGTAAGGTTGATGAGGCATCCTGTGAAGTGGAGGTAGTCTCAGGAATTGCTAGATTACAGACTGGGACAGGCTCGTCAAAATCATTGTATTTAACACTGCTAGCCTCGCGACCACAGGAAAGTTCGCGGAAACATGCTCTGGAGGTGGATTGTGCATGTCCTTACTTACACGGAATCTTGGCCAACCAGCGGTCTCCCGTGTCTGCTGATGGATGTCGTTCCTGGTCTCTCCCGATTTGGATTGGACAATCTTCCGAACCTTTCACACATTCCTGCCGGAGAGCTTCAGACGCGGCTGGTGCGCTTACCCGTTGCACAAGGTCCGGCATGGTGGTTCCCGGACCAAGGGTCTACGACCTTGTTCTGCCAACAACTTCGCTGCAGGTATAGTTAAACTGCATTACACGAACCGAAACTACCAGGCAGACAGCCATGACCTTTGCTAGGGTTGAATTATTCTTTGGCACAACGGCGAACTCAGGTCGATCTGCGGAGCTGTGAGGAGACCCGCAATGCTTAATCAATCTCGGGGAAAATGTCATTTGGCAGAATGAAGTCGGTAAGGTTGAATTCCACAGGCTCGAGGCCGGACATTGAATCCAATCCCACGTTGAAATCCAAGGTGTCACTTCCAAGGCTCTTGGTGGTCTCAAGCATTGAGCTCGAGAATTGCTCCTCGGAGGACGACAACTGGGACAGCCGGTCGGATGTGGAACTCGGTGTTCGTTCAACGGCAGCGGTTATCTTACTCAGGCTTGAAAGAGCTCGCCGGGTAGACTTTACCCCAGGGGCAATCAATTTCAACAACGCAATGCCCTTCTCAAAAGCACGAATTGCCTGCGTCTGCAACGGTGAAGGATCCGTAGGTAGCAGAATGACACCGGCCAGCGCAACAAGCGCACCATGGATGTACACGGTGTAAGCGTGTCGGTTGCTCGGTATGTGAAAGACTGAGTTGTGGTGTTTATGCGTCAATTCAACCATATCGACCGCGATCTTCAGTGTGATCCGGTAGTGCTTTTCGCCGCCTGATTCCTGGAACAACGCATTTCGCCACATGAGCAGTCGTAGGTAAGCAATGTGCTGTGCCTGATTAGTTGCATGCGCTTGAATTGGAAATCTTCGGGACTCCTACCAAATAAGCAAGGACTTCTTGAACGCGGGACATGGGTGAGCAACCCCTGGTCTCTTCGGAGTTGTGAGCTTTAGGACCAGGCTCCAGCACCGACATAGACGCCTGGGCGAGATTCAAAAGCTCCTTATCCATTTCCATGATTGTATGCTCGATGGCTGCTTGACTCTTTTTCGCTCTGAAAATGTCGTCCCAAACCACTGCGCTCAATCGAGCCCAGGACACAATACGATAGAGGTAAGAGGCTGCTGAGCTGGACTGACCCGGGAGCGGAGTGGGTAGATCCACCTCTGCATCGCAATCACGGATCATGTACGGTGCTCCGGCAAGAAGCGAGACACTCTTTTCGAGATAGAAGAGTGACCAAAACGTCATTTGACGTGTGTGAATCTTGGCTGGACTGCAAGAGCGCCAACTTTGTTGGTGGTTGAGCCCGGTTTGGTAGCACATTCGCACTGCTTGGGACACGGCGTCATACGCCGCATCATACTCCCCAGCATAGACAGAATAGGTACATTTCAGGATAAGGCACTGGATTGTCATGAGCGTAGGTGGTAAGGACTGATCTTCTCGGGAAAGTAGACATGTCGCCGCATCAAAGTCGTCGAGCCCTGGCGTTCTTATCTCATCTGGACAAAACCCGTCGAGCACTTTCATCACGGCAGTAATTAGATGAACAAGCGCCATGGAGCGGGTATTGCCAACTGAGGTCTCGTGCGCTCTGTTCTGATTCATGCAAGCATCCAGGTAGGAGAAGGTTTCAGATTCGCAGCAGCATGGGTCTACTTTTGTGAGCATTCACCCAGCTTTCCTGAGGCATGACGAAAAAACTTACGATATGGGTTGATATAGCTGAAGAAATCCCGCAGACGCACCCGGAAATCCAATACATCGTCATCTGAACATGTACGTAGGCTCGGAGTCCAGGGCAGAGGTATGGACGACCCGATATCGGCCTGAACATTTTTTGGAGATGCCTCTTGGGAGAGATCGCATTGCCAGTGAGACGAAACCTTGGCATTTAGTATATGAATGCACGCCGCATCGTTCTTGAGTCCCCAGGGTCTCTCAGAATTGAAGTCCTGGGTGTTTCTGGGCAGCCGGGATGTTTTCCACGGGTCTTGACTGGTCGAAAAGGTCGAAAATGGCACAGCTGATGCAGTCGTGCTTTTAGACTGGTCGATTGTCTTTCTAAATTCCTCGACAATCCGTGGCTGTCCACCATCCCGAGACGGGGAATTAAACAAGGCTGCCGAACCCTGTGGCGCACATTGGCCGACGATAGGAGCAACCTCAGTGACCAGCTCATCAGGATGAGTTGTGGTTCGACTTGACCCACGGTCAATGCTGAATTGTCCGTGTTCGGTGACAAAGTTATCCCCTGGAAAGGAGGCTAGTGATCGCGGTAGCAAGGGAGCAGCACGCGTGTCAATACTGGAAAGAGGCCGACGTCGGCCATGGGGCTTGTAAGTGCAGATGATTTGGGCTTTTTCACATCGAGAACACGTGGTGAAAGTGTCTCCAGGACACTAGGAGTTTGGATCTCAGTAAGACTGGCCATGCAATGACGAGAGAACCCTACCTTGACCTTTCGTCTCTTGCACGGTTCGCTGAGTCGGGTCAACCGAATAGACTCGATTTCATGGAGATGGCAGCTTACCACGCTTGAACGGCATACCTGGCTCGTTTTCTTTCGGCCGAAGTCATGCTAAGAAAGGTTCTCAGTTGTGGCCCAGGAAGAGAGCCAAGAGGTCTCCGGATTCAGTCCAAAGGTAGGTGCTCTGGAATGCATCAAACGGAAAACGAGAGTCGAAAATGAGCCGGGGCACCGAGGTCAATGAACGAGTCCAGCTGCTTCGAAGGTTGTTCAAGAGGTTTCGAAGGCTACCTGAGGCCCTTCTAAAAGCACCTGAGAAGCCTCGGTCTGGGCACTCGAACGGCGCAAGTGGGATCTGGGACGTCAAAGCTGTGTCGCTTGGCTTGATGGGTGTTCTTGAGGGGTCCCTGCGAGGACGAGAAGGTATATGGTGGGTAAGAACTCTTGGTGGGGAGACAAACAGATGGTATGGTCCCAGATCTGGGGTTGAAGATGTGGAGGGTGGCATGCAGTTTGGGGGAGGAATTGGGTGGGCGGATGCGTCTCGTCACATGACCAGCAAGAAGATCACCTCGGTCCGCACAGTCGCCTCGCCTCGCCTCGACTCGACACGCGGCTGCGGCGTTGATGAGGCTTGTCAGGCATCAGGTGCCCCCAAATGACGCCCAGAAGCTGAAGAGTCGAAGGCTCCGATG
>Ga0105239_10002928_pt1 | contig 21314 bp, 20 predicted proteins | sample KBSC44metaG_FD_92761 | JGI IMG/M metagenome (GOLD analysis project Ga0105239, IMG submission 92761) | Corn rhizosphere microbial communities from Kellogg Biological Station, Michigan, USA - KBS C4-4 metaG | ecosystem: Host-associated > Plants > Roots > Rhizosphere > Soil | place: Michigan, USA... | reverse complement strand
TGGGGATGAAGGCAGGAGTGAGAGCACCTGAAATGGGCTGCGTGGTGGAAGGCACGACACCATCTGAGAATCCCAGTCACATTGAGAAACACAGACCGTGTAGTTTACTATGGTGTGGATGGACCATTAATTATTATTATCTCGTCAAACACTTGTCACTCGCATCTGCGTCAGTGGCCTTTGCGTCTAAACATCTACTCGAAGGCATCTTCACGTCTACAGCAACCTCATTTCCCTTTTTCGGCGCGATTCATTTCTGCCGAGCCCTCTTTCCACCTCAGACTACTCCCCGACCCAGACCGTCCATCGCACCCCGAACACCCGACGCCAGCTTGGACGATTTTCACACAGTCGCCAAATTGACTGCAGTTGCATATCGAAAGAGCATTGCTCGCCTCCCCGACATCCTTAATCCACCTCGGCTGTCGTCATTCTGCGCGATATCCCCAGCCCGTGTTGCATGGTCGCTTTCCCCTAATTCCACCTCTTCCTGATAGCCAGCGCCATTGCGCGCCACCATGTCTCGAGAATAACTGCCATAGTTAATTTCCTCGATCCTTTGATAATGATGGCATCTGGCGGTATTCAGCAGGCAGTCTATCAGCAGCCTCCGTCCTTTCCTCAACACGGCCATTCCAACTCACTCAACGCCTCTTTTCCTCCGGCCCCTCCGCTAGGAACCTATGAGGCTCAGTCTGTCGCTTCTACTCCTGCTCCCACACCTCCCCCACCTCGACCAGTCTCTCAACAACAGCAACAGCAGCAGATGGTATATAATATGAATGGCGCAACCCCTATCGCCAATGGCGGTGCCATGATGCAAGCTCCCAACACCTTTACTAGCTATCCCGATCAGAACGTTTATACACAGCCGAACCTCTACACCAATGTCTTCAAGCCTCCACAGATTTATACTGCCGTTTATTCAAATGTTTCTGTTTTTGAAATGGAGGTCAATGGCATTGCCGTAATGCGACGTCGCACCGATTCCTGGCTGAATGCGACCCAAATTTTAAAAGTGGCAGGTGTAGACAAGGGCAAGCGAACCAAAGTTCTCGAGAAAGAAATTACCGGCGAGCATGAGAAGGTGCAGGGTGGCTATGGAAAATATCAAGGCACCTGGGTCAATTATCAGCGTGGCCGCGAGTTTGCTAGGCAGTATGGGGTCGAGCAACCACTGCTTCCTTTACTAGATTACGACATTACTTCCGACGGTAATCTTGGTATGAACCATGGGATCGAAACCCCAACCAAAGAACAAGCTATGGCTGCCCAGAGGAAACGAATGTATGGTGGCGATGGACGGCCTTTGACTCAATCTGCTGGAGGTACCTTCTTCAAAAATATGTCCAATACAGCAGCAAATGCCATACATGCACTCAACAGGACTCGGCTCGACTCTCCAGGCCAGATGGATGGTCGTCGCTCTGTTGGGCCTCGGCGCCAGTCGCAAACCTTTTACGCCCAAGATTCACTCTATGGTCAAGGAGCAAGTCAACAAAGTATGCAGAGTATGACTTCACAGGATAGCTTCGGCACCAACGGTGGGATCATGAGCCAGAATGCAAGCTTTGCCGATTTCCCTCAGCCAGACGGACAAGAGCCTCCACGCAAACGAATCCGGCCATCTCCTCAGACGTCTTTCATTGGCAATCCCTATGAAGGAGCCATAGATCTTAGTCTGCAGGAAGGCACTCCCACGGAACAAGTTTCATTTTTCTCCCAACCTAGCCAGTCGTTTATGATGACTTCTAATATTCCATACGGTCTCGAGCCTCTTCCTCCTGTCTCAGGGGTGCTGGAAGAACAAAAGAAAGAACTCCTGCTAGATCTTTTTATTGACCCTTCACGCACCGATTTCGATGATCATCCAGCATTTCTTCGCCTCAGTGGCGAGGAGTTCGAACTTCCTATTGACAGTTCATGTAATACTGCATTGCATTGGGCTGCCACCTTGGCCCGTATAGCTCTGGTGAGAAAACTCCTGGAGAAGGGGTTCAACATGAGGCGTGCAAACAGTGGTGGCGAAACAGCTTTGATTGCAGCTTGTCAAGCGCGCAATAATCTCGATCGAAGTACATTTCCACAGCTGCTCGAACTTTTGGGACCGAGCATCGAAGTAAGAGATGGTCGAGCGAGAACACTACTACATCATATCGCAGTGTCGTCTGCCATGAAAGGGAGGGCAGCTGTGGGCAAGTACTATCTTGAGTCTTTGTTAGAATACGCTGTCCGACAAGGCAGCTCGGCACAGAACTCAATGTCTTTCGAGGGAATGCATGGAGCCAATGGCGCAACACAACCGGAGGCCATGACATTGGCCAAATTTATGACAGAAATCGTCAATGCACAGGACAAGGCAGGTGATACCGCCTTGAATTTAGCCGCCCGAACGAGCACAACTTCAATCATTGCCCAGCTGGTCGAGGTTGGTGCGGATCCTAACATAATGAATCGAGGTGGACTGGCCCCGTCAGACTTTGGGGTCGGCAACCAGACCAACGGGGAATTGCATGATCACAGCATGCCTCTGTTTGATCAGTCGGCACCCACTAATAACTCATCCCAGAAGTCATGCGAGGAGGCTCAAGAAGGGCTCATGATTTGTAAGCTTGTGCTATCCGGCTTGTTATGAGCAAAACTAATGTTAACAGCAATCCGGGAAATACTGTCGCAATCCGAAGCCGATTTCACTTCTGAGATGAAGGAAAAGAAAGAAATCCTAGACAAGACGAATGCGGCACTGAAAGAGTCTGGCAATTCGTTGGCCGAAGAAAGACGGCGACTAGAAGAAGTGCGCAGTGTGGTAAGAGAAAAAGAAGAGCTGGAACAGAAGGTGCAGAATTTACGGCAAGGCACCTTCAAACTACGGTCAGAATTGCAATCTAGCGAGGCGCCGATGGCAATTCAAGACAATGTGCCTGTGGGAGAGGCTGATAAAGGACTTGACCTTGGTGGCCAACTTCCTTTGGTAGCGCAGTTGTTCCCACCAGAGATGGATGACCCCAGCAATATGGTTTTGAACCAGGACCAAGCCAATTTCCTGGCGTGTCTAGAGCGGGCAGAAGTGTTGTCTGGGCGGACCCAGGTTTATCAACAGCACAACCAGCAACTGGAGGCGACGGCGAAAACACTAAAAGCTCGGAGTGGAGAATTGGAGCAGAGGTACAAGCAAATAGTCAGTCTATGCACTGGTGCCAGTGAGAGCCAAGTGGACGGATTGTTGGACGAACTGGTTCAAGCCGTGATCAGTGAGCAGAAGGACAACAATCTCGAGCTTGGGAAGGTGCGGAATTTCCTACGAATGGTACAAGGATCGGGGAATTAAAGGCATGCTTGCCAATTAATTGGCGGTATGATCGACGCGGAGGCGAGTAACGATCTGGTCAAGGCCCATGACCTAAAGGCACTATGGGAAATTCGGAATTACACGTGGGACATGGAAATGAGATCTTCATGGTTCATGTCTGAGCGATTCATGTGAATGATTATCATTGCAAACTACTCTATGCAAGGTGGATAACTGATTAATCAAATCAGTGTGCGTGGGATATCGATTCTAGTGCTATCCTAGGACTCCCTACTGTATCCAACTCGGGTATGATACATACCATGTTTATCTGTTCTGGAAATTGGGATGGAGGATGCCTACGCAGAGTGTACATATTGCCTACCCAGGCACCACCCTGCACCTTGCCTTGCAGATTACGTTGATACACAACACCGGTGTGTACAGGAAACGCTGTATTCGCTCCGCACTGCGCCAGCTCTAGGCCTCTGGCCCGAGATGCGGTCTATGAAGTTCTAATGGTGGCATTTCGCGCTTCAAGATTGATGCAATTACCTAAGGTTTCGTTTCCACCCAGCCTCGTCATAAATAGACTCTGAGGGCGAGGCTCTTGGACATCCGCGCGGGTACACCGAATGTTTATATGTAGTGATCATTCGAGGCTATTGTTGTTTGATTGCAGCGCCAGCGACAACCAATTGTTACAGCGTACAACGTACCATGGTCCAGGAATGGCTCGGCGGCAGTGTGTGGGAGAGTGGTTTGACAATGGCCAGTGGGTGGTGGCCAGGAGGTCGAATTGAAACCAAGCGACAATCAGAACCAATGGAAGTGATGCGGCGACCAAACTTGGCAGGAATCGATGTTTCGAAGACCCCGGGCGCCTCAGACCTTCCCCTCTCGGCAAACGCCAGGGGGCGTGGGTGCGCACGAATGGATAAGGGAGACCTCAATACCTGGCCCATGCCTAGCCCATGCCTAGCCCTGCCTAGAGCAAGCGAGTGGGCCCTAGTACATACTTGTAGTAGGTGCTTTAGGGATGTCTACGATAGGCGTCGGGGGGCGGTGGGGGGCACCGTCACTCAGTTGGAACTGCTACGGAGCTTCCTCGGGGGGTAACGATAGGCTTGGATAGGCCTGCAGCAGCCACACGGGTAAGTGCAGCGGGCTCGTGTCAAAATTCTGGAAACGGAGGTCGACAGCCAATGGATAAGGCCATGGCGCCCCTAGCCACCGTTAAAGCTCCTACCCCCTGCCTCATTCTCGTGCATTCTCCTTCACTCTGCTTCATCCTCCCCACAACAATTGTATCAGAATCGTCAGAAGCTTTTCTCCTTGTTACATGCTTCATTTTTTCCCACCAGAACGGACGTCCTGTTCATGCCATCCCTGGCTCTAATTGCCCCTCATTTGTCCCCATTTCCAGCACTACCGAATACCATGGTGCTATTGACTCCGTACCACCACCAAGTCTCGTTCAGCGATTCGCTGGACGCAAGGACCAGCTACACCCAGACTTGCGTGTTTCCATCCATTCCGCTCCTCGCTCGAGCCAACTACCGGATCCTCCGTACGGTGCTCTGACGACTCAGCAGTGACCACTCACTCCCTTTTGCCTGTCTCGGTACGACTACATCCAGGGTTGTCTTCAGCTTGCGTGCTGTTTCATGCCCTGCCCACTTCGAGATGCTTGAGGGCCGCGTGGAATCGCCTCCCTCTCCTATCTGCTCTCTTCCACTTGCCCAATACCGAGGATCTGCTGGGTCTTCTCAGACCACCCATGGCTCTCTCTGGCTGGCCTTGCCTGGCGCATTGATCTGACCACAGGTCACCGACCACAGACCATGTATCCACAGCCATGGACCATGTGTCAAACCTCCTTGGCCACTAGGGTTCCCATACACAAAATGTTTTATAGTAAATGCCCACAGGCCCAGCCCTTCTGTCAGTCTCAGCACTCAGTCCACACTGTCCATAGCACTGGCCTTCCTCTCTTCCACTCTTTCATCCTCTTCTACACGCCCGGGGCAGGTACCTCTCCCACTCTCTACCTCCTCTACACATTCATTTGGCTTCCGCTGGCCGTGCCTACCACATTCCTTCACCGAGCAGCGCTTGGTCTGTCAAACGGTCCCGACGACCTTTAGAACAACTTCCACCCATATCCAGGGGATCTTCCATTCAAACCAACTGTCGCTATAAAACCCGAATCCAAACCCAACCCGCAATTCCCCAGAATGCTTTTCGCATCATACATCGCCCCAGCATTGCTGGTGCTGGCCGAAATGGCTGAGGCAAAAGCCGTAATCAATCTCCCCAATGCTATCCGAAGGAGGGATTACTCGCCAGACGCGAAGAAGGCCACACATAAACTCGTTCGACGCGCCACGGTAGGAACTGATGAGTTCCTTCAACCTCTGAGCTTCGGCACCCTCCTTCCACTGTCCGAACCCGATGCCGCTTTGAATGAATCAATCGCAGATGCCTGCGTCAGTGCTTTGAGTTCAGTCACTAGCGTTCAAAATCCCGCTGGAATTACCGCATGTTATAACATTCTGCAATGGGATAGCAAGAATGGCTCCTTCATGGCGGACCTACGACTGTACCAGGCCTTTGAACCCACAGGAGTCTTCACCAATAAAAGTGTTAGCGATATCCAGATCGGTGTTCAGTATCCGAGATCTACCACCTTTCAGTCAATCCCCAAGACCAAGACCAAGGCCAAGAGAGATCTCGAAGGACGCCAAGCATCCACCAACAGCAGCATGAGAGAGATTGAGCAGTATATTCTCATGGGAGCTTTCCTGACACACTTAGACGTCAAGAAGCTCAACAATACACAGATCATGTCATTGATGCTACCTGATATCAAGCTCAACACTGCCGAATCCCAAAAGGCTGTGTCCGCCGACATCACCGCCGCTGAGGGTGCTTGGTTTGTCATCGGACAGTTTAGCTCCGATTTCAACCCGAATCTCGTGACCCCTAAGCAAGCTGAGAAGGCTATCGAAATGGCCTTACCCTTCATCCTTCCTGGAGTGACCCTCGGGATTTTCCCCACTGCACTGATCGTCACCATGGCATGGACTGGCCTCTTCATCCTGGCCTACGGCTTGGGAACTCTTGGTCGCATCAAGTATAGAGATGCCTACCGAAAGAGAATGGCAGTTCGTGTTGGGAGAACAGGACAAAAAATGTAGAATGAACCAAAAAAAGAAAATAAAAATATGGCAGGAAATAAATCAAAGTCCCAACGACAAAGCAAATCTGGGGTCATCCTTTTTGGAATGTTTGTGTTTTTTATTGCTTTTTGGTTTCTTATCAGATACCCTCGTTTTACTACACCCTTGATGTGAGCCCTTCGTTTCTCTCAACCCTGGATGGAGAGCCTTTGTGTTTGTTGTGGGCTCGATTACGTGTGTATATTTTGTATCAATAGCGAGCGGGCATTTGAAAGGGAGCTTGAAGAAAGGCAACGAGAAAGGAAGGAGATTTTCAGACTCGACGTTGATAGCAGAGAATTGAAGACACGTGACCAACGACTATTTGGGGGCTTCTTTCCCTCCTTTTTTCCCCTGTGGTGGGTGCTCCTGCTGTTTTTTAAATAAACCTTTTCTCCGCTTTTCGACAGCCCACCAGCGCGTGACACAGCGAGATCTGATTCGCCACACAATGACTCCCACAACGTTGGTCCTGTTGTTTGCCTTTGCGTTGGGCCTTGGTGACATGGTTGAAATATTGGTCCCGCATCCTCCAGCTTTGCGCATAGTGGATGAAAAATATCATCCTTTGGTAGGAGGTACTACAGAGCCTCATGTTTCTTTATCAAAAATTCACTGCTTCGATCACGTGCTCCACGTTTGGCGCACACGCGCTCGCGGGACATCTTTCGCTGAATTTTTCAATCCGACCGGGCCACTTTTCAAATCATTAACTCGTACTTTTTGGAATCCTAATTTGGAATCTTTTTGAAGAAAGGTGGGTTGAAGAGGTTCGGTCAGCCCGACAACAGACCGTGGTAGCAGCACTGGAAAGCACATGCCCGATGGTCCGGGAACTGCTGAACCACGATATCTAAATTCATATTACATTGCGAGCAATCACAAAACATGGAGCACCTTTTCCCCTACCCTAAAATGGGCTCATCGTTTCTTGAGGTCCTTCATGATCCCTTGACTCGTAAGCTACTTGGGTTCGACGCCGTCCACGCAGAGAGGACCCCATTCATCAGTGGCGTCACTTCCCGCTTGAAGTTCCTGTTGAATGATGCGACCACCCATCTTTCATTCCTCAAGATCGCATACACAGCGCTCGAGGCCTTTTTACAAGCTAATTGTACCGGACCACCACTCGAGTTCAACCCTGAAGAATCCATATTCCCCGAATCATACTGGGATGATGGTCTAGGGGCGCTGAAGGAAGAGCTCTTTCAATATCTCGCCATCGATGGCAGTGGACCTTATCCATTGACGCCACACATTGAACTTTTCTGGTTAGCCAAGGTCCTCACATCGAATCCCACACTCGCAGAAGCAGGGTTTAATGGCCGTCGTGCTCGATTCAGAGTCAATTTTTGGCATCAGAAGCTTCTATCCGAAGAGTCCCCATCACTTCGGAGTGCCTTATATTCTGATGCCGAAATCGTCGAACACCAGCTCTCCTCACGGCTCGCATATGGAGGTGCAGCAGCTGAAGAACACTTCGTCGAATTTCTCGTCGAAAGAGCTGTCGTTAGAACACATTATGGGGATGACCAGCTCGCCAGGGTCGACCTCGCAAATGCGGCGACCACGAGACAGTTTCAATTCGCACTGAGTGGCGTGCTGGGAAAGCGCACGAAATTTCAAGACCGCGATATCACCCAATTGGTGGTGCTGGCTAAGAGTAGGGATCATGAGCCAGAGCCATACAGCAGCCGAAAATCAAGTAGGGCCGAAGCTGCAGATTCGAGGAAGTCCAGTGCGGTGGATACAAGTGTAGCCTCGCGGTATCCAGGCCCAAAAAGCCCCAACACACCTACCAGTCCTACGCAAGTGTCTGTGCCTTACCGTTCGGCAACACCGACGCGACTGGTGGGTAGCCACGAGCATCTCTCCTCGCTAGCAAATCCACCAACACAACCAGAGAATATCCTTCTCAACGACGATACTCTGCTGGAACGAATTCATTTCAAGCAGACTCTAGTCCCAGTCTCTTCCGACAACATGACTCAGATTGTTTCCTCAGATTCAGCTCTACCACCTCAACTTGCAGCGCTTGATCCCGCCAACCAACCGCAGTTATTTCCTATGGACAGTATCATCCTTCTAGCAACAGCGAGCAGCATCTCCAATACCTCTCCATCCGATGGCCTCGTCAGGGAAGAGACACTTCCATATGCGACGAGGGTGCTCGATGGTGGATCCAGTAATTGGCAAGTCTACACTCAAGCACTGCTGGTCAGGAGTAGGATCGAAGGTTATAAATCTCGCACAACTGAAAGAGGTCTTCTCCAACTCCAAGCCCTCGTTGACCAAGTCATTGCTGAGACGTCCGAAACTCAACCTTCCACATCTTCAACTTCTGATCCCGATATTAAGCCCCCAACGGCAAATACATTCCTTCCTAAAGCCCCCGCCTCGGAGTCCGCCACTGTGGCTGAACGATTGAGATATATCTACCCACTTTCCCCTCCTTTCCGGTGGGAACTCGAAGCCGAGCTGGCGGCGCGCTGGACGCACATGGGCGGGCTCAAGACGGCGCTCGAGATTTATGAACGCCTACAGATGCATGCAGAGGTCGCGTTGTGTCTCGCAGCGACAGATCGAGAGGGCGATGCGATCAAACTATTAAAATCAATGTTATTTGAGGATGTCTCGACGACTACCACTACTGCTGTAGCAGAAACATCCGCCCTCGAAAATGGTGAAACTCCCGATGAGACAAATGCACTAAAACTTCGCACCTCCCCTCCTCCCACCGATGCTCCTCGCTTGCTTTGCATCCTCGGTGACATCACATCCCATACTTCGTACTATGATCTAGCGTGGACAGCGTCAGGAAATCGGTACGCCCGCGCACAACGCGCCCTGGGCAGGCATTTTACCAAGAAACGGGACTTCCCTGCTGCTGCAAAGGCGTTCAAACTTGCATTAGGAGTTACACAGGTAGATCGCAGCAGTTGGTTTTCACTTGGTTGCGTCCAACTTGAGCTTCAGGATTGGATGGGTTCAGTAGAGAGTTTCACCCGCTGTGTGCAGCTCGAGGACACCGATGGGGAGAGCTGGAGTAATATGGCAGTGGCGTTGTTGAAGTTACCGCCACCGCAACCGCAATATTCAGCCCCGGAGCGGCAAGAGCCAGCGGAAGACGAGGAGACACAACTATCTGGCCTCGCCGACCATGACCACGACCATGACGAGCCCACTGACCCACTGACACAAACCAAACAGCAACAACTCGAACGCCACCAACAACAAGGCCCATACGCCAACACATTCTCGGCTCTTCGCGCGCTACGGCGTGCCGCGACTCTCAAGCGTGATGATGCCCGTATCTGGGACAATTACTTGACGGTAGCGGCGTCGATACCACCCAGCGCCGGCACACCCTGGGGCGAGATCATCCAGGCGATGGGTCGTGTGATTGAACTCCGTGGGATGCGAGAGGGCGAGGGCTGCATCGATCTCACGATATTGAAGGTTCTCGTTGAGTATATCACCAAGGGGTATGATTATCCCGCTGCAGATGGCGTCAGTGGTGATGAAGGTGCCGCTAGCCCAGCTGAGGACAAGGCTGAAAAGGGGCCAACAACTGTCATCCCGGCCCCACCGCGACTACCACACCTCCCCGCCTCACTCCTCCAGCTAATTGACACGCAAATAACGCCTCTCGCGACAAACTCATCCACACTCTACCTGCTCCTCAGCCAGATCTCCACATGGCGCCACCGGCCCTCGCTCGCTCTATCCCAAGCTGAGAAATCCTGGCGGCTGCACCTCACCCATCTCTCGCCCGCCGAGGACTTCAATGCCGTGTCCCAGGCCGACTGGGAGAGTGTCGTCGACAAGACCATCTGGTTGATGCGCATGTACAGGGAACTAGGGCCGAGGGAGAGGGAACGGACGGGTGGGACGGTGGAGGCGAAGTGGGCTTTTAAGAGCAGGACGGCAGCGAGGAGGGTTCTAGGCAGAGCGAAGGATGTCTGGGAAGGGAGCGCGGCATGGGAGCGGTTGCAGAGTGAGGTGGAAAGTCTGAAAGGGGCTGCGGAGTAGGGACGGTAATGTTGGGATTGTGATGGGATTGTCAAGTAGGTTGCCTTGCTGGTGGGAATTTGGTGTAAATACCTACCTATTCTAGTTGGATCCAGGAGTCGATCCCACAGGGGGACAGATGTTTAATAGCAAAAAAGCAGAAAATTGAACGATGTGATCGCTGCGAATACAACAACAAATCATCATGGCATGCGGTATTCATTTTGGGCTCATTATCTTCATGAATGTGGAGGACATACTCGCTCCGTAACGCATTCACTCTCACGCACGACTCTCGAGTTTCCGCTTCAACCAGCCGCAAAAGCTCTCGAACACGACGGCATCCTGGCCGCGGAGCCAGCGGATGTGGACCCTCGTTGTCGCCGTAGTCATCGGGTTGGCGCTGGCTTTGGCGTGGGCGGCAAGTACGGAGATCTTAGCGACGAGGCCGGGCTCGTTTTCCTCTGATTCGTCACTATCGTCGTCGTGGTCATGGTCTCTCATCTCTTCGTCCTCGTCCTCGTCCTTGTCCTTAGCCCTTTTAAGGCGCTCCTTCCTCCTCCTCGCCTTGCGGCTCCAAACATCGCCCGCCTGACTGCGCAACATCCCGATGCGGCGGGCAGGCTGGAACCGCCATTCCAGATCCAACCTGCCCAGCTCTTCATCAACCCTCCTACAAACCCCGTCCACATCGCCGCCGTCGTCCACATCCGCGCCGAAGTCCACCTCCGTCAGGGCCGGCAACAATCTCTTTTCAATCGCACTGCCGGCCCCGACGCCGCCCCTCGCGACCGCCAGACTCGGTCGAAACGCCATCCAGCTCCACGCCACGCACCACCTCCGCGTCCGCTGGCCCTGCACGAACTCCGTGACCGCGTAATTCATACATTGATGGCCCCTCAGGACCTCAATAACACTCGCCGCGCTGGACAGCTTGCCCAGCATGCTGCTGAACCACTGGATGCGGGATCTGAGCGCCGGAGTCCGAGAGTCGTCGATGAGCCGCGTCACGAACGCGACCTCCCCTCCGGGCGTGATCATCTCGACTGCTGCGCCCGTGCAGCTGGAGTTTGGGGGTCGCGATTTTTGCGTCGCGGAGGCGCGCATCGAGGCGACCGAGGGGTAAAACGGCGGGTTGGTCAGTTGGATGTCAATGCGTTCGAACCGCGTAAGCTCGGAGGGTGGGAGGATGCTGTGGGGTCCTGGTTTGTCGGCGTCAGAGTCGGTGTCATTGTCATTGTCGAGGAGTTTGATGCGTGAGGCAAGCGAGTTGCGAGTGATGTTTTTCTGTGCGTAAGCGCGGTTCTTGGAGTCGATCTCGGTGGCCAGGAACGCCCAGTTGGCCCGCTGTCGGCATGCGAGCAGTGGGTAGATACAGGATGAGCCCGTGCCGCTGTTTTGTAGGGTGGGGAATGTATGTTAGCTAGACCTGTGCAATACATGTACGTTGAATGGGTGCGTCGTTGTGCTGGAATGGTACGGAGCATTGGACGTACATATCAAGCCCAATCACGCGGCGATCTGGGTCATAGCCATCCCGATAATCCGGCGAAGTCGAGTCGAGCAGCCTTTGGATGAAGAGGATATAATTGAACCTGCAAAGTCGAGCAGTCAGCGATAGATAGATAGCCACGACCGGTTCGCAACCCTGAAGAAAACCTACCGATTTGGAACCTAGCATTTTCACGGTCAGAACTTTGGTAAACATGATCGAAAAGGCTCAACAGCATGTTTGAATTTACCGGTGGACAAAGCCTATCCTCAGGCAGGTCAATTTCGAGGTTGAAATCGCGATGGAGAAGGGACTTGGTCAATTGCCTAGACGTCGTTTTTCGTGAGCTCATGTCCCGAAAACCTGGCGTTCCCAGATAGAGACAGACGTTCTCGACCGCATACCTCACGCTTTCTGGATCGGAGAAATCCAGTTGTCGATTCTGCTTGAGCCTGTGCGTGGACAAGATATTGCATTAGCGGGATTGGTCCGATCGTGTCGGGGTTTTCAAATGTCACAGTGATGTTGGCTCTGAGGTGCACGCTGGGGTCTGTCCCAATGTGTGTGGCGAGGTTTAGACGGAAAGGGGGCTACAGACTTTTTCGCAAATTGCGGATACTGGAGGGCTAGTGTCGTGAAGTCGACTTCATTCTTATATATGTCATCTGGCGCCGGCATTGATATTGGGTACAGTGGGAGGGGATGTGTTGTGATGATGGTAGGCCCGCCTCTTGAAACCTATCCACGGCAATGGGTTGACGGCTAAGGATGCTATTGGATCGGTGTCACGGTCTGGCTTGAAGCTGTCTTCTCGATTGGTAGGTCTGACGATTGGAGTCGCAAGGCTTTGCAATTAATATTGAAACGAGCATTGAACGGGTAAAGGAATGAAGTGCGAGATACCCAATGGGGTCAATCAATCGCGAAGGCACTATGCCTAAATGGTGATTATGCAAGGCTGAATTGAGTAATCTTCTTCTAAATGCCAAGACCCTTCCCACAAATTTTTTATCGACCTCAACCTTTCAATCTACCAAACCCAATGCAGAGTAATATGGCCAGTTCAGAGGTTACGGCATTTCAGTGTGCCGACAGTCTCTAGATCAAGCCCTGCTCTGAATCCGTTCGACTCATCGTCATCCCATATCATGTTTTCCAGGGAGAGCCACACTGATCGGAGACATTGCTGGGACTTCCCATCATGATTTCTAAGTCCCGATATCCATGTTAAATTATAGCCGAGCCGAGATACCTGCTCTTTTCGCCTCGTTGAGAAGTCTTTGTGCGACCTAAATCACCCGAACCATCAGCCCCAGACATTCTGCCGGACAGACATTCGATCCATAATCACGATGGTCTCGGGTGAACTTACGTAGAAAGCCTTTCCTCCCTGCTCGCTCTCAAAGGTAACTGCAAAGGCGCTGGCGTCAGAAACGAATAACTAGCGGGTTTTCAAAGGGATCTTGTTCCTCACTTGTTGCACCCTTGGGAATGTACACGACCTCTCCGGCCTTCGCGACGGCACGTTGCCCATTGCTATCGGAAAACACAATATCTCCAGAGATGACATCTTCCACCTCCGAGAATGCGAAGGTCGCGGTGTGCTTGGCGCCCTTCTCGACGTCGAAGAACCCTGCCGTGATGGGCTTTTCTGGGTCGTCTGCGATGCTTTTGGAATTTCTTAGTCCACAGGTAAATGTGTTTGCTCGGGGATTTCTGTGAGATACCTTGTGACAGTATCACCGATGAAAATGTCCTTGTTGTCGGCGTAAAACGGTAACCTGGCCGAAGAGGCTTGTTTGAAGTATTGTAGAGACGGCGCCATGGCGAATGACTAACTCGTGTGGAGCGATATTTCGCTGTGCAAAACGGATGGTTGCGTTGTAGGAAAAGAAGTGAGTCTTTCTAAGATCTATAAGATGGTTTTCAAAATGCTTGCAATGAAAGCACCACAGCAATCAATATATTCAACCAGACTCAGGACCGACTGAGTACCTCGTAGTATTCCGGACCCCGTACTGGAAGACATTTGGAAACTTTTTCCACTTATGGTTTGGTTCGGATCCTAGGATTGCTTTACTTGTTGCGCACACACGTCCCTTTCGGCTCCACGCGATTATTCGAGGCTTTTACTACCGTGGAATTGCTCTTTCATCATTATCACTGTCGACAATCTCGACGGCCGGAACGATAATCTATAGCTGTGGTTTTCATTGGGCCGTGGACGCACAAATTTATTATGTACTCTCCTAGTCCCACACGTGACCTTGCCCGCGAGCATTCAGTAGTTGAGGCTGAGGGTGAGTGTTTCTCTGTAAACTTGTTGCATAGATAGTCATATTCATTTACTTACGTTGTTGAGGAGAGTCGAGACCAAGTTCCAGTCAGTTGAAGGTACTAGAGCGTATTCAGCCTCACCATGTACGGAAGTTGACAGAAAGGACATTAGTTTCAGCACCCACTATTACGCATGGCATAGTGTGTATGAAGGTGATGGTTTCTGACTAGCTAGGTATTCTCTTTCATCCTTAAACAATTTTTCACTGTAATACTAAATTGACTATATTATGATTTCTAACAACGGGATACCGACAATGCGCCTGATTCATATTAATTCCCTGCTTACCCAGGAAGCAGGTAGACAAGTCACTTAGTTGCCGTGCCCGTGAAACCCCCCGTTTATTTCATGCTTGTAATTCTTAATTATCATGCTGGCATGAATAATTCACTCCGCATAATGCTTGAATCTTCGAGTCATCAAGGATTATCATCTCCCACTCGGTGCCTGGTGCCTGGACAAAAGTTAGTGCGAGCCGTGGCACTTGACAACGGCTAGTCCGTAAATAGCATCAAGCCGTCGCGGAACGTATTAATTATTATGCACTCCAGTTTAAGCTAGCCGCCAACTAACTCGGTCTAACCCCATCCTGTTTCACAAACATCACGGCATAGCCATAGCTAATGCTGACCTCTCCTTTTGCATCCTTCTATCCATCCTTGATCAATTGCCTTCATCGTAAATCAAACTGTCATTGCAAGTATGGGGAAGCCAAAGTCGCTGGACGACCCCTTCATACGAGAGAAGCAGTCCTTACTCTCCGAGGAGGAGGCTGTAGGTAATCCATCCATTAGACCATGGATCCATCGCCGCCCAAAAGCTGCCGTGGGAATGGTGCTTTTGATGATGTGCTGGCCTCTTGCTTTCTTCTTCCTTGGCTTCCCTTCCCACTCTCAGAGCCCCATCTCAGACACAGGTAGGTGCACCAAGCTCTAGACTCCTGGCAACTGATCACTAAGGCTCAAGGGGGTAGAAGAACAAGGCATCTGCCTTACTCCTGAATGCGTTCATGCTGCATCTGAAATCCTGTATAACCTTTCTCCCAACTACAAAAAGATAGATGCATGCACCGATTTCGAAGAGCTTGTCTGTGGTGGCTGGCGTGATCGCCATGATCTGCGTCCCGATCAAGGCGATGCTTTCACCGGTACAATCATGTCTGAGACCTCTCAAACTTTACTGCGCCATATTCTCGAATCTAGCTATCCAGGTTCATCAGCAGTAAGTCTAAAACACACTTAACTTTCATCATTTTATTATTCTGGATATTGACTGGTTCCAGCACTCTTCCTTCTCTCCAGCTAACCTGGCCGCACTGGCCGAGTCAGTGGACCAAGAGAATTTCGAAAAGCTCAAAGCTGCTTATGATGCTTGTTTGGACGAGGACACGATCAAAAAGGCCGGGCTGGCACCACTGGCTGAGCTCCTCGACGCAATCAACCATATTTACCCGTCCGCATACTTCCGATCTCGAGGAAGCTCAGATTCTCTCTCGGAGGCTGTTATCTACCTGGCGAAGCTTGGAGTCACTGCATTGGTGTCATCAGGTACTGGAGCTGACGACAGAGATCCTGACAAGGTGGTTGTTTCTGTCGCAGCTCCCTACAGGATCGGATTACCTGCCAAGGAATTATACTCAGACGAAAAGGTCGTCGAGAAGTACAAAACAGTTATCCACGATGTGTTCGCGGCGCTTTATCCGGAACAGCTTATATACATTGAAGATAGTACTAATGCACTCGTTGAATTCGAGAAGAAGCTTGCAGCTGCTTCGCCTGACGCTGAAGATAGGGACGATGTGACGGTACGTATAAGTCACCCCTGCTGTCTCTCCATGACTAACCTCTTTGAATTAGAAATATTACAACCCAATGTCCCTCAAAGAGGCTGACGCACTCACTCCTGATCTTCATATTTCCAGGCTCATTGAAAGTCTCTCACCTGCAGATGTGAAGACGGACCGGTTGATCGTCATGGCACCTCAATATCTCAAGGATCTCAATAAATTAATCTCCAGCACCCCAAAGAGCGTCTTCAACACCTATTTCCAATGGAAGGTTATCCAGGCGTTCTACGCATACGTCGAAGCAGATGCCCTGACTCCATATCGCCGATTTGTCAATGAACTGCAAGGAAAGGTAAATCGCCTCCCGAAGGATCCTTATAAACAAGCCCGAGACGAGAACTGATTCTTCCATAGGATCCCGATTCCACACCCGAACGCTGGCGAACATGTGTCAACCATGCAGATGATGGCGTAGGCTGGATTCTCTCACGATTCTTCGTCGAGAAGGCTTTCTCTGCTGAAGCTAAGGAGTTTGGCGACCAAATCGTATCGGACATCAAGAACCAGTTCGTCAAGAAGCTTGAGAAGACAACCTGGATGGAGGAGGAGGTCATTGATCTCGCGATCCGCAAGGTACACAACATTGTTCAAAAGATTGGATATCCCACCAAGGTTCGTTGCGTCTAGAAAACCCTGCTCCGCAAAGCATCAGATTCTCAGCGAGGCTAACGATATGTTAATATGACAGAGCCCCAATATCCTCGATCCACCTAGCCTCCGCGATTACTATAAAGACGTCGAAATCAACTCCTCCACCTACTTCGAGAACGCTGCATCCATGAGCACCTTCGAGGTGATCCGCGAGTGGAGCGCGCTCGGCAAGCCCGTCGACCGCGAGCAATGGGACATGACCGTTCCGACAGTCAACGCATACTACAATCCACCAGGCAACGAGATTGTCTTCCCGGCCGGCATCATGCAATTCCCCGTCTTCGACGTCTCGGTGCCACAATATCTCTCCTACGGCGCCTTCGGGTCGGTGTCCGGCCACGAGCTCTCGCACGCCTTCGACTCAACTGGCCGCCACTACGATCAGAACGGGAACTATACGGACTGGTGGACGGACGCGACGGTCGCGCACTTCAAGGAGAAAGCAGAGTGCTTCGTCGACCAGTACGCCAACTTCACCGTCGAGGGCTCCGACGGCAAGCCCCTGCACGTCAACGGGCGGCTCACGCTGGGCGAGAACATCGCCGACGCGGGCGGCCTGTCCGCCGCGTTCCAGGCGTGGAAGGAGCGTGCAGCCGAGACCCCTAACCAAGGCCTACCAGGGCTGGACTTCTTCACGCAGGAGCAGCTGTTCTTCGTGAGTTATTCGAACTGGTGGTGTGGCAAGTCACGCAGGGAGACGGCCATTCAGCGCATTTACACCGATCCACATGCACCTAAGTGGGCTAGGATTCTCGGCACGATGGCCAATTCCCGCGAGTTTAGGGACAGTTTCAAGTGCGCTAGTAGAGAGCCTGTTTGTGAGCTGTGGTGAGTGAGTGAGTGGATGGGTGGGGTAGGTTAAAGCAGGTGCGAGCCCGGTCAACCTGTCTTTCTGTCGTTCTTGCTCTCTCTATTATGGCAGTATCAGGAAGAAGAAGAAGAAGAAGAAGAAGAGAAAAGCATTTCTTTCGCCCCTTGGAGATCCAAAAAGTGGTTTCACGCCAGTGATGTTAATTTACGATAGTGGTTCTATCCTCAAGTCGGTCAAAACTAAAGTACGCGACTCGTTGCATGGTCAGGTTCCTTGACTCACTCGCTCACTCACTCACTGCATGAGCCGTGATAAGACTCGTCGTTGCTACAATCCCTTTCCTTATACTATGTGACTTTCATCGCATGGACAGGGCCCCTCTCTATGTACCTAGATATCGGCGACATAATCCTATTGTAAAGCGTCTGAACCTATCTCCTTATATTGTACCATGCATTGATAGTAGCATTATAGAAGGAAGAGATGCAAGAAGAAAGGCATGCAGACTAAGATGAGCCACCGAAGAAACAGATTTTGGTTCCATGTATTGATTTGATTTGTACTGTGGACAGAAAAAAGGTAAGAAAATGGCCACCCCACTTCCTCTTGTCCTTCCTGCTGTGCCCTATGATGTGTCCGACATCCCAGTCACTCTTCCATACACACACACGCCTCGCATTGAATTGGAAGGATGTGCAATTTTCCCCCATTCCACCCTTGATTTGCATTTGATGTTCCTAGACCCTAATAAATCACGCCGTGGGTATCAAGCCATGCGAAAAGAAGGGGAGAGAAAGAGAAAAAACCAAGTACAGGTGAAAACGGGCTGGGGGGAAAGTCGAGCTCAACGCCGTAAAGAGAGTGACATGACGCCCATCCACAATTCTGATGATATCCAACAGATGTGTGGAACAATAACAATAAACCTCATAAACTCATTTCATCCTGATCCAGTTCCCAGATAACCTCTCCCATGCTCTTGACGCGCCTGCAGATGTGGACAACGTCGCTCACGCCTGGGAGTCAACTGCATTCATAGCATCTACAGAATCGAAAGCTCTCGAAGGCTCACACGGTTCTCAAGTTGATATCAAATCAAAACTTGGTTGTGAGATGCGACTACTTCTTCAAAACAGCCTCGTACAATCCCACGGCAGCTCCGAGGCCGGAGCTGATGAGAATGCTGAAGTAACCGCCCAAGATACTCTCGTTCACAGTGGTAATGGTGTGGTGGGTGTACAGTCCTCCCACGTCGAAGTGCTGTGCATAGATCAAATATGCAAGCAAGCCCTTGGCAAGGCTGAAGACGAAGGGATCAAACTGCAGCTGGGAATTGGCCTCCAAGGTGGCGCGTCTGGTTGAATAAGTGTGACTTGGGTGGGCCTTCAAAGGCAAATTGATAAAATAAGAGATGATGGCCGGGACGACCAAGGACGCCAGGAACCACAGGGAGAATGGAGCCCAGAATTTTTGCTCGAGTAAGAGGAACAAATCCGGAACCTTGACGGGTATAGGCTGGGTAGTGAGGTATGGAAGTGCAGGGACTTCAGTGAGAATCTTGTTGGGCAAGATCTTTCCACGGAGGCCGTATGCTTCGAGCAGAATTGCTAATACGCTGACGGTCAAAGGCGAGGAAAGTAAATCACGCGTTGAATCAGCATATTGGTGAATTTGAGTTCGTTCATATGCATGGGAGATGGAAGTGCGAATGCGACGCGTCTGTTGATCGATTGCATCTGTGACAGCAGCGGGGGAGGGTGGCATGGGTATTTGAGAGGTCAACATGGATGATCGACGGGCAAGCTCTTTGGCGGGAGATTTGATCATAGCACCAGATGGAGAGTCAGTGTCGGTTCTAGATGGTCCGTCAGTACACACACACACTGTATGTTTGGTTGGAGAACAAGGCATTGCTTACGTCTCCTCGACTGGCGCGGTTGTGGTCTTGCGACGGGCCTTCTTCGCAGGAGCCGGAGCATCTTCATCAGATTTGACGACTTCAGAGACCTTTTCGGCAATCTTCTTGGTAGGCGACCTAGAACTGCTTGCCAGTCGCTTGTAGTATTCACTCAACGAAGGATCTTTGGCATAAGTGCTGGAGTTGGCGCGCAAATGCTCGTCCAAGGCAACTTCGAGTTCGGCCTTCTTCAAACCAGCGTAACTAGGGTCGCATAGACGTCAGCAATGATTCTCAGGTATTTGCGACCAAGTTTCCACGCGACTTACTCGGACAGTTTGGAAGTTTCGGCGAACTCGGTCAAGTCTGACTTGCGCAGCTTTTGCAGGTAGGGCAAGCCGGAAGACATGGCGGTGAATTGATGTTGCTCAGCAGCGGAATGGAGGTGATGCGACCACAGGCCTGAGAGTATAGAGTAGTTTGTATCGATGACGAAGCGACAACAATGTTTGCTATGGGAAGAGATGACAGCAGCAGGACGGAGTAGTGAGCGGATGGTGGACAGACTAAGAGGGTGGCTGGGATAATGGACTCGTGGTAGCAGTGCCAGCGGGTTGATGAAATGGGAGAGGCTGGGGACTGATCGGGAGCTGGACAGAGGGACTCGGTAAGTGGGAGGGACGGGGGAGCTCCTCCAGACTGTCAACAGAGGCTGTCCACCCGACAACCGATTAGGCCTAGCACTCTGATCGCCTCTCAAGTGCCGTCTTTGACGTGATCTTGTTGGCTCTGCATCGATGCTTGATTGGTTTCCCGCGCACTAATCACTAGAAGCGCGTTTTGCTAAGAGACGAATAAGTCGGGAAGAATATAAACAACAACAATGATGCTTTTCATGAGGCACGACTGGCAGCTGTTACCTTCCCGGCTGTTCTCACTTGGGCTGTCGTGGTCGTGGTAATAATAATAATAATAATTACTCGAAGTCCCCAAACAGGCACCCGCCAGTCACATGACCATCTCGACGTCACCGCCTTCCCCATGCTCCCGTACCTGCCGATGCAAGGGGGTCTATCGTCTTGCTAATACCTTGGGCAGACCTCACTTCAGGGCAGCCCTTCCAGACTCCCTCGGATGATGCTACAATGAATGCACTGTAACAGAAGAATTAAAGAGTCTTTGACAACCGCCCATGTGAGCCCATCATTAGATCATCATCAAGATGACCATATGAACACTCTGATCTTCCCAGAAGGCGGCACACGAGCATGGTTCGTTGTTGCTGGGACCTTTGTGGCCATGTTTTGTACTTTTGGATATATCGCTTTCCCTGCTAGGCTAGACTTGGGCGTTTCTGACCGAATAGTCTGGGTCAGCTTTCAACAAATCTATCCGCTTTCCCACAAACCGGGTACATCCAAATGTTACACCTTTCTCCCGGGTTCCCCGCCTGAGGGCTCCGTGCCCATATCGACTGGCAACATCGGAGTGTTTCGGTGATTGTTTCTCTAGGTGGAGTCTTCGCAAACAACGTGGAGCGTACAGAATTTTGAAGGTGACCACCCTTGCTTTCCGGATCATGCAGAAACCCCCTTGAGACCGTCCCTTGAGGTTGGTAGTGCTGTCGATATTGCAGAAGGCGATACTCCAAGTCCATCTGGGTGCCAGCGAACAGGACAGCAATGAAAAAATCTTGCTTCAAAAGGCCCTCATATAACTGCCGGGAGGTGCTCAGTGGGCCACCACTTGGAGCATCCT
>Ga0105239_10002926_pt1 | contig 21319 bp, 20 predicted proteins | sample KBSC44metaG_FD_92761 | JGI IMG/M metagenome (GOLD analysis project Ga0105239, IMG submission 92761) | Corn rhizosphere microbial communities from Kellogg Biological Station, Michigan, USA - KBS C4-4 metaG | ecosystem: Host-associated > Plants > Roots > Rhizosphere > Soil | place: Michigan, USA... | reverse complement strand
GTGGTCGAGAACGTCATGAACGAGGCGCTCGCCGCCTGGTTTGAGGAACATCCGGCAGAGGCCAAGACCATCGTCGGCAAGGTGGTGGAAGCAGCAGCGGCCCGCGAGGCAGCGCGTAAGGCGCGCGAGCTGACGCGCCGCAAGGGGGCGCTCGACATCGCCTCCCTGCCCGGCAAGCTCGCCGATTGCCAGGAGCGCGACCCGGCCAAATCCGAACTGTTCATCGTCGAGGGCGATTCGGCCGGCGGCAGCGCCAAGCAGGGTCGCAACCGTGAATTCCAGGCCGTGCTGCCGTTGCGGGGCAAGATCCTCAATGTCGAGCGCGCGCGCTTCGACAAGATGCTCTCTTCCGAGCAGATCGGCACCCTGATCACCGCGCTCGGCACAGGCATCGGCAGGGACGATTTCGATATCAGCAAGCTGCGCTATCACAAGATCATCCTGATGACCGACGCCGACGTCGACGGCGCCCATATCCGCACGCTGCTGCTGACGTTCTTCTTCCGCCAGATGCCGGCGCTAATCGAGGGCGGATATCTCTACATTGCCCAGCCGCCGCTCTACAAAGTGACACGCGGCAAGTCCGAGCAATATCTGAAGGATGAGCGTGCGCTGGAAGATTATTTGATCTCAACCGGCCTCGATGATTGCGTCTTCAAGCTGGCCACCGGCGAGGAGCGATCCGGCCGCGACCTGCAGGCCTTGGTCGAAGACGCCCGCGTCATCCGCGCCACGCTGCACAATTTGCATAGCCGTTATAACCGCAAGGTGATCGAACAGGCCGCGATCGCGGGCGTACTCAACGCCAAGATCACCGGTGATGCGGCGACCGCCAACGCCGCGGCCGACTATATCGCCCGCCGACTGGATGCGCTCGCCGATGAAGTCGAGCGCGGCTGGACCGGGCACTTCAGCGAGGGCGAGGGTTTCGTGTTCGAGCGGACGGTGCGCGGGGTCAAGGATACCGCTGTCATCGATGACGCGCTGCTCGGCTCGGTCGATGCGCGCAAGCTCGACGAATATGCCGCCCGGTTGCAGGAGGCCTATCCCAAACCCGGCGTGCTCCGCCGCAAGGACACCGAGACCGCGATCCACGGTCCCGTCAGCCTGTTCGACGCCGTGACCGATGCCGGCCGTAAGGGAGTGGCGCTGCAGCGCTACAAAGGTCTCGGCGAGATGAACCCTGGTCAACTCTGGGAGACCACGCTCGATACCAACGCGCGTTCGCTGCTGCAGGTCAAGATCAAGGAAGTTGACGAGGCGGACGACATCTTCACCAAGCTGATGGGCGATGTGGTCGAACCGCGCCGCGAATTCATTCAGGACAATTCGCTCAGCGCCAATGTCGACGTGTGATCACGGCCGGGCCGCGATCTCTCCAACCGACAGCCACCTTCGACGAAGCGTCTTACGTTTTCGTCATCAATCCGTACGGTGGGCGGTGGCAAACTCCGGGCATGACGTTATTTATGGAAACCGCCCAGGCGACGCTTCGACGATCGCGCCCCGCTTTTTCGCGTGAACTCATCGCGACGCTCAGACTTGCCGCGCCGATTGCGCTGACGCAACTCGGTCAGATCGCGATGATGACCACCGATCTGGCGCTGATCGGGCGGCTCGGTGATGCCGCCGTCGCCGCCGCAGCGCTGGCGCATACCATCTTTTTCGTCGGTTTCACGCTCGGCATGGGGCTGGTATCGGCAGTTGCGCCGCTGGCCGCCCAGGCGTTCGGGGCCGGTCAACCGCATCTCGTTCGACAGTCCCTCCATGCGGGATTGTGGGCCACCATCCTGATCTCGGTGCCGATGCTGGCGCTGCCGCTTTACGGTGATCCAATCCTTCGGGCCCTCGGGCAATCGCCCGCCACCGCGCATCAGGCCCAACAATATCTGTTCGGCCTCGCCTGGGGGATCGGCCCCGGACTCGCCTTCCTGGCCATCCGGGGGTTCATGGGCGCGGTCAATCGCCCGCAGCCCGGACTGTGGATCATGCTCGCCGCGATCCCGGCCAATGCGGCGCTGGTTTATTTGTTGATTCATGGGGTCGGAGGATTGCCGCAGCTCGGCCTTCTGGGAGCGGGGCTTGGCACCAGTCTCATCAATGGGGCGATGCTTTTGGCGGCGCTCTGGGTTGCGCGCCAACGTACGCCGTTCCGTCAGTTCGAGGTGCTAAAGCATTTTCATCGCATCGACGGGGAGCTGATGCGGCAGCTGTTTGCGATTGGCGCGCCGATCGCGGTGGCATTCCTGTTGGAATATGGCGTATTCGGCGCTGCCGGCCTCCTGATGGGCCTGATCAGCACCACGGCTCTTGCCGCCCATCAGGTGGCACTCCAGGTCGCGGCGATCCTGTTCATGGTGCCGTTCGGCATCGGAATGGCCGCGACCGTGCGCGTCGGCCACGCCGCGGGACGCGGCGATGCGCCCGCGGCCCGCCAGGCCGGCATCGCCGCCACCATGCTCGGCGTGCTTTTCATGAGTCTGATGACGCTGATCGTTCTAGCCACCCGATTTGCCATCGCTCATGCATTTTTCGGCCAGGGCGGTGACGACGAGATCATTGATCTTACCGCAACGCTGCTGGTGGTCGGGTCAAGCTTCTTTGTTGCTGATGGCATCCAGACAATTGTCTCCGGCGCGTTGCGGGGCTTGAGCGATACGCGCCTGCCGCTGTTGTTTGCGGCCATCAGCTATTGGCTGATCGGATTTGCCACCGCTTGGGGCCTGGCATTTCCCGGGCGATTTGGAGCGATCGGCGTATGGATCGGATTATCCTGCGGTACCGCCGTCTACGCCTTGCTACTGCTCCTGCGTTTCCAATGGCTTTCCAGGCGGGCCATTCGTTCGCGGCTGGATCGTGTCGCGGTGGTTAGCCCGCCACCGTGAGGCGGATTTCCAGACCACGACATACGGCGCAAAACGCGATAAGCTCGCTGCGAGCAAATTCCGGCCCGCAGAAAGATTTCACAATGGCCCAAGAAACCGCAACGCTTGCGCGCTACGTCGCCGAACTGAAATTCGAGGACATTCCCTTCGAGGTCATCGAACGTGCCAAGGCCTTGATGCTGGATTTCCTGGGGAGCGCGATCCGCGCGCGCCGCGAAGCGGAGTCCACCCCTTCTCTCCTCAAGATGCTAAACAGCCTTGGCCTTGACAGCGAAGGTTCCATTACCGTGTTCGGTGACGACCGAGGCTGGACGCCTGCACCGGCAGCGCTACTCAATGGCGCTTTCGGCCACTCCCTCGATTTCGACGATACCCACGCGGATTCCTCGCTTCACCCCAGCGCGCCTGTGGTGCCGGCGGCGCTCGCGATCGCCGAGCAGATTAAGGCTTCCGGCCGCGACGTGCTAACGGCCATCGTCGCTGGCTATGAGATTTGCTGTCGGCTCGGAAACGCTCTCGATCCCACCTCGCATTATGCCCGCGGATTTCACCCCACCGCGACCGCCGGCACCTATGGGGCGGCCGCGGCGGCGGCCAAGCTGCTTGGCCTGTCGAGAGACCAGATCATTGCGGCGTTCGGCGTCTCCGGTAGTCAGGCGGCTGGTTCGCTGCAATTTTTGGTCAACGGCGGCTGGAACAAACGTTACCAGGTCGGGGCGGCGGCGATGAACGGCGTGATTGCCGCCAACCTGGCAGGCCACGGTTTTCTTGGCGCGAGCGAATCGATCGAAGGCAAGCATGGTCTTCTGACCGGTTATAGCGACAAGGGCGATCCATCCAAGGCGATCGCGGGCCTCGGCCCGGTCTTTGAAACCATGAAGATCGGGGTCAAGCCCTATCCGAGCTGTCGGTATACACATGCGGCGATCGATGCCCTGATCGCCATGCGCCGCGACCACAATCTGACGCCAGAGCAAATCCGCAGCGTCGAGATCGGCCTGCACCGTAACGGCATCACCTTGACCGGCGATGCCGAAACCAAACGACATCCGACCTCCATCGTCGGCGGGCAATTCTCGATGTTCTTCACCGGCGCGCTGGCGCTCGACCAGGGCTCTTTCGGCTGGGACGATTATCGTCGCCTCGGCGATCCCGCCATCAATGCGTTAGCCGACCGCTTCACGGTCGTGCAGGACGATCGCCTTGAGCATGGACGAACCCACCCGTTCGGCGCGCGTGTCAGCATCACCACCGATGATGGCGTGCATGAGCGATTGCACGTCGATCCTTCGGGCGAACCGAATTCCTTTCCGGATAGGCCGGCGCTGCGACAGAAATTTCTGCAGCTCGCGCGGCCGGTGCTGGCGGAGAGATCAATCGCGTTTGCCGATGCGATCCTCGACATCGAGAGCCGCGCGGAAATCATTTCGGCTACCAGATTGGGGCGGGCATGAGGGATGGTTTGACGGAGCCTGCGAACTTGCCAGATGGTAGTCACCGAATTTCTGATATGATTTCGTCAAAACGAGAGAACTCATGAGCTGGCAACCTTCCAACGACCCTGTACCGGGCGATCCAAAATCCTGCGACGCGCTGGAGCTCGTAATCGTGCCGCGCACCCGGGACCTCGGCGATGGCTTTGCCGTGCGGCGCGCATTGCCGCATGGCCAAAGGCAGATGGTCGGCCCTTTCATCTTCTTCGATCATTTCGGGCCGGTGCAATACATCGCCGGCAAGGGCATGGATGTCCGGCCGCACCCGCATATCGGCCTTGCTACGGTAACCTATCTGTTCGACGGCAGCATCATGCACCGTGACAGCGAGGGCAACGCCCAGGAAATTCAGCCGGGCGCCATGAACCTGATGACCGCGGGCCGCGGCATTGCGCATTCCGAACGGACGCCCGATCTTCAACGCCAGCACGGACAGAAGATGCTCGGCTTGCAGAGCTGGATCGCGCTGCCAAAAGGCGCAGAAGAAATCGCGCCGTCGTTTCAGCATTACGCCGCCGACCGGCTGCCGACGGTGCAGGATACCGGCTTCACCGCGCGCATCATCGCCGGTCGGGCCTTCGGCGTCTCGTCTCCCGTGAGCATGGTATCGCCGTGGTTCTATACCGAGGTCACCGCGCAACAGGGGGCACGCATTCCCCTAGATCCGGATCACGAGGAGCGCGCTATTTACCTCGTCGAGGGCGAAGTCGAAATTGCCGGCGACCGCCACGAGGGCCCGCGCCTCCTGATTTTCCGGCCCGGCGACCGCATCACCGTGCACACGCAACGGCCGACACGCATGATGTTTCTCGGCGGAGATGCGCTCGAAGGCCCGCGCCATATCTGGTGGAATTTCGTATCTTCCAGCAAGGAACGGATCGAGCAGGCCAAGGCCGATTGGAAGCAGGGCCGCTTTCTGCCTATTCCCGGCGAGCACGAATTCATTCCGCTACCGGAATAGGCTTTTTGGCCGCGATCGCCGCTCCAGCCGGCTCTCAATCGAAAGTCCGATAATGCCTGCCTTGCTTCATAGCGATCTTTCCCTGCCCCGAATCGCGCGCGGCAAGGTTCGCGACGTCTATGCCGTCGGCGATGACCGTGTGCTGCTTCTGACGACGGACCGCATCAGCGCCTTCGACGTCGTCATGGTGGAGACCATCCCGATGAAGGGCGCGGTGCTGACCCAGATTAGCGCCTGGTGGTTCAAACAGCTCAGTGCCGTTGTTCCCCATCACATGATCAGCGCGGATACCGATGAGATCATCGGCGAAATCCCGTCCTTGAAAGGACATCGCGGGGAGATTGCGGGCCGGGCGATGCTTTGCCGACGCACCCGGGTATTCCCGATCGAATGCGTGATCCGCGGCTATCTCTCGGGCTCGGCCTGGAAGGAATATTCAGCCCAAGGCACGCTTGCTGGCGAGAAGCTGCCGACTGGACTGGTGGAAAGCGGCAGGCTGGACCCTGCGATCTTCAGCCCGGCAACCAAGGCCGATACCGGGCATGATGAAAACATCCCGATCACAAGGATGCGTGAGATCATTGGCGCCGACGACGCCTATACGCTGGAGAGCATGACGCGCGCGGTCTATACGCTCGGCGAAACGATCGCCAATGAACGCGGCATTATCATCGCCGATACCAAATTCGAGTTTGGCCGAGATCAAGACGGCCATATTCTTCTGATCGACGAAGTGATGACGCCCGACAGTTCGCGCTTTTGGGCGGTCGATGCTTATCGTCCGGGGCGTCCCCAGGCGAGCTTCGACAAGCAGCCGCTGCGCGACTATCTCGACACCGAACGTCGTGCCGGCCGATGGAATGGCGAGGCACCGCCGCCACCGCTTCCGCGCGAGGTCGTGCAAGCCACCAGCGAGCGTTATCTGGAAGCCTACCGGCGTCTCACCGGCCACGATCTCGTGATCGGCTAGCCGCCGGAGTCAGGCGGCGCCACTCAGATAGGTTTCGCGACGACCGACCATTCGCTCCGCGGCAGCCTTGGCCTCGGCCTTGGTCGCGGCGGCACAGGTGCGATATTCGAGGTCAGAGGTGGGAGCACCGCGACGGCCAAACCACGATCTCGATTCGGTCACCAATTGGGCCAGCGCCTCGGCGATATTGTCGACGGCTCCGAACGAGTGCAGCGCACCTGAGCCCGCAAAGCGGACCTCATAAATTCCCGGCAGGATCGGAGCCTCGATATTTTCATCCCGGCCGGGACGCGGGTAACGCTTCCATTCGCTCCACTTGGAGATCATGACTGCCTCGACGCCGGCAATCGGTGCCCATCATCGGCGCCGCTGCTTCAATTGGTTGGTGACGCGCTTTCTTTCGGGCGCGCCGATCCGCTCGGCCTGGAAACATTTCCATAGCCATTGGACCAGAACCGCATTCATTGCTATTTGTTCCAAGAAAGCCGCGACGGTCGCGACCGAGAAGGCCTGAAGCGCCGCAAGAGCGCGAATCTGAAACGGGAGGACGCAGCGATGAGTGACAGGGCGGACAGTTACGTTTCCGGAATCTCGGATGTTCCGTTGCTCGGCACCACGATCGGCCGCAGCCTCGATTTCGCCGCGCGCCGATGGGGCGAGCGCGAAGCGCTGGTTTCTCAAAGCCACGGCGTCCGTTGGACCTGGCGCGAGTTTGCCGGAAAGGTCGATGCCCTCGCGGCCGGGTTTCTGGCGCTTGGGCTTCAGCGCGGCGAGCGGATTGGCATCTGGTCGCTCAACCGACCGGAATGGACACTGACGCAATTCGCTGCCGCCAAGGCCGGACTGATCCTGGTGACGATCAATCCAGCCTATCGGCTGAGCGAGCTTGAATTCGCACTGGCGAAGGTCGGCTGCGCAGCGATCGTGACCGCCACCGCCTTCAAGACCAGCAATTATATCGAGATGCTGAATGCGCTATTGCCGGAGCTTGCGACCGCCAAGCCCGGCCAGTTGCGCGCCGCCAAGCTTCCGGCCCTCCGCGCGGTCATTCAGATCGGCGAACCATTGTCGCCCGGCGCGATCGCCTTCGAGGAGGTCGCCTCGATGGGAGGGAGCCGCCACCGCGAACAGATCAGAGCCTTGGGCGAGTTGTTGCAATTCGATGATCCCATCAACATCCAGTTCACCTCGGGAACCACCGGATCACCGAAGGGCGTGACGCTCACCCATCACAACATCCTCAACAATGGGTATTTCACCGGCCGCGCCATGCGGCTCACCGAACAGGACCGCATCTGCATTCCCGTTCCGCTCTATCACTGCTTCGGCATGGTCATGGGCAATCTCGCCGCCGTCACGCTGGGCGCGACAATGGTCTATCCCGGCGAGGGATTTGACCCGCTCGCAACGCTGCAAACCATCGAACAGGAGAAATGCACGACGCTTTATGGAGTACCGACGATGTTCATCGCCGAACTCGATCACCCCGAATTCAAGCGCTTCAACCTGAAATCACTGCGCACCGGCATCATGGCCGGTGCGCCTTGCCCGATCGAGGTGATGAAGCGCGTCAACAGCGAGATGAACATGGGCGAGGTGACGATTGCCTATGGTATGACCGAAACGAGCCCGGTGAGTTTCCAGAGCGCGGTGGACGACCCGCTCGATCGCCGCGTTTCAACGGTCGGGCGAATTCATCCGCATGTCGAGGTGAAGATCGTCGACCTCGAAGGCCGGATCGTCAAACGTGGCGAGCGCGGCGAGCTTTGCACCCGTGGTTACAGCGTGATGCTGGGCTATTGGGATGAAGCGGCGAAGACCGCGGAGGTACTCGACCAGAACGGTTGGATGCATACCGGCGACCTCGCCACGATCGACGAGGCCGGTTATTGCAACATCGTCGGCCGCATCAAGGACATGGTGATCCGGGGCGGCGAGAATCTCTACCCGCGCGAGATCGAGGAATTCCTGTTTCGGCATCCGAAGATTCAGGACGTGCAGATTTTCGGCGTGGCCGATATGCGCTATGGCGAAGAACTCTGCGCCTGGATTCGCGTCCGATCCGGCGAGACGCTCACGGCCGACGAGGTGCGCGCCTTCTGCGAGGGCCAGATCGCCCATAACAAGATTCCGCGTTATGTGGAATTTGTCGACGAGTTTCCAATGACGGTCACCGGCAAGATCCAGAAGTTCCTGATGCGCGACGCGGTGGAAAAGCGTCTCGGCCTGAAAGCGGCGAAGACCGCCTGAGGCCGGCGTCGCAACTCGCAATCTGCCGTTGGCGAAACTTCAGGTGTTCGTCTCGCCGAACTTAAGGAGATGAGATCATGACGACCTACACAGGAAAGTGTTTTTGTGGAGCTGTCGAAATCGAAACCAAGGGCGCGCCAGAGGGAATGGGTTACTGCCATTGCTCCTCGTGCCGCTCCTGGTCGGCCGCTCCACTCAATGCGTTCACATTGTGGAAACCGCAAAACGTACGCGTGACGAAAGGCGCCGAATTCATCGCCACGTTCGCGAAATCGGAATTGAGCCAACGACAATATTGCAAGCGCTGTGGAGGCCATCTCATGACGGACCATCCGCCGCTGGGACTGGTCGATGTTTATGCCGCCACCATCCCAACACTGAAATTCGTGCCGGCCGTGCACGTCAATTACTCCGAGACGGTCATGCCGATGAAGGACGGTCTGCCAAAGCTGAAAGACTTTCCTGCCGAATTGGGGGGTTCAGGTATCGCGATTCCGGAGTAATCCGGGGGAATGCGAACCCGGAACATCGCCAGGATCTTGACGTTCCAGATTTCGGATCTGTCGCTCGCGCGACGTCGGGAATGTCAAGCGCTTCCTAATGGTCTGTCAGACCGGCAGCCCCGCCTGCTGCGCCAGCTCCTTCAACGATACATGCGGGCGGGCGCCGATATGCTGGATGATTTCGGAAGCCGCGAGTGCCGCGAGCCGCCCGGCCGTTTCGTGGCCGACATTGCGCACCAGGCCAAATAGAAAGCCGGCGGCAAAGAGATCGCCGGCGCCGGTGGTGTCGACCACCTTCTCGACCGGAGAGGCCGGCACCGCAACAATCCCTTCTCGGCTCGACACCACGCAACCCTTTTCGCTGCGGGTCACCACGCCGAGCTTCACATCCTCGCGCAGCTGTTTCAACGCACCGTCAAAATCAGAGGTCTGATAGAGCGCGTGCAATTCCGCCTCATTGGCGAACACCACATCCACCGTGCCCCGACGCATCAGATCAAGAAACTCTCCGCGATAGCGATCCACGCAGAAGGAATCCGAGAGCGTGAGCGCGACCTGGCGCCCGGCCTGATGGGCGATGGCGGAGGCCTTCAGGAAGGCTTCCTTCGCGCTTTGCGGGTCCCACAAATAGCCTTCGAGGTAGGTGATGGAGGCAGCAGCGACCTGGGCCGCATCGATATCTGCAGGCGAAAATTCCTGCGCCGCGCCTAGATAGGTGTTCATGGTGCGCTCGCCATCGGGCGTCACGAGGATGTAGGAGCAGCCGGTGGCGGGCCCGGCGGAGGCCGACGGTGTCTCAAAGACCACGCCGGCGGCGCGGATGTCATGGGCATAGAGTCGGCCGATCTGATCATCCCTGACCTTGCCGACATAGGCGGCGCGGCCGCCAAAGCTTGCCACGCCGACGATGGTATTGGCCGCAGACCCGCCGGAAACCTCGACCGCAGGGCCCATGTCGCGGTAGATGGCGGCCGCGCGCGGCTCGTCAATCAGGGCCATGCTGCCCTTGACCATGTCATGCGCGGCAAGAAACCCCTCATCCGTCTGCACCAGCACGTCAAAGAGCGCGTTGCCGATCCCGAGAACATCATATTTGGCCGAGGTCATCTCTGGGATTCCTGCTGCAGATATAAGGCGGGGCAATTGATCAGGCGCGGACTACCAGACCCGGACGCTGCCAGCAAGACAGCTCGGGATCCGCCCATCGTCTCCCGCCCAATGGCCTCGCACCCGCCCCTGGCTCCCCGTATAAGTGGCGATCTCTTTCAGACGAGTGCGGCACCTCATGCGGCAGCCGCTGGAAATTTGAATGGTTCGCTCGCTTCTCACGGTCTTTTCAGGAACGCTGTCCTCGCGCTTGCTTGGATTTGTCCGGGACGCGATGATCGCGAGCCTGCTCGGCGCAGGCGCCATTGCCGACGCCTTCCTGGTGGCATTTCAACTCGTCAATGTCGTAAGGCGATTGCTTGCGGAAGGCGCTTTGAACGCTGCCCTGATCCCCGCCTGGATGGAGGTACGCGACAAGGACGGCGCGACAGCTGCCATTGCCTTTGCGGGTCGCGTGCTCGGCACCATCACCACGGCGCTGATTGTTGCCACCGCCCTGCTCGGCCTGTTGATGCCACTGGTGATTGCCCTCATCGCGCCCGGCTTTGCTGGTCGTCCCGCCTTGGAGCTTGCGATCAATGACGCCCGATTGATGCTGCCCTATCTCGCCTTCGCCGGTCCGGTCACGGTAATGATGGGACTTCTCAACGCGCAGGGGCGTTTTGCGCTCACCGCCTTCTCGCCGCTGTTGTTCAATGTCAGCTTGATCGCCGTGATGATCGTGCTGGTCGGCTGGCGGGCCGATCCGGAGTGGGCGGCGATCGGCCTTGCCGCTACCATCGGCGTCGCGGGCTTGCTGCAACTGTCGATCCTCCTGCTGCGCGGAGGAAGCGGTGGCTTAGCGAGCCCCTTCCGACCCACGATCGACGCCGAGATGCGCGGCTTTCTGGTGAAAGCCGGTCCCGGCATGGTTGCCACCGCCGGCCCGCAATTGCTGATCGTCGCTGCCGCCGTCATTGCCTCCCATTCTCCTTCAGCGGTGTCCTGGCTCTATTTCGCCAATCGCCTGATCGAATTGCCGCTTGGAATCGTGGGCGTAGCCATCGGCTCGGTCTTGATCCCGGAATTGACCCGCGCGGTTCGCGGCGAGGATCGGACGCAAACGACCGAGGTGGAATCGCGTGGACTTGAACTGGCGCTTGGACTGTCGCTGCCGGCCACCCTGGGGCTGATCGTGTTGAGCGAGCCGATCGTGCGCGTGCTGTTTCAGCACGGCGTCTTCACCGACATCGACACTGCGGCGACCGCACAGGCGCTCGCTTGGCTTTCGCTCGCCCTCCCCGCGCATGTCCTTGTCAAGGCGCTGTCACCGGCGTTCTTTGCCCGTGGTGATACCGTAACACCCTTGTTCGCTACCCTCATCGCACTGATCGCAACGGTCCTGCTCGCGATGGCCCTGGGCTGGTTTTTTGGCGCCAGCGGTGTCGCTGCTGGCCTCGCGGCCGGCGCCTGGAGCAACGCCTTGGTCTTGGTCCATCGCGGGCTTGCAAGCTTCGGCTTTTCGATTGATGCAGCCGCGTGCCGGCGTTTGCCGAAGATCGCGGCTGCGTCGCTCGGCATGGGGACGGTATTATGGCTGATACTCCACGCGCTCATCCCGCTCGCCGGGGATCAGCCGGGCTTCGCCCAAGCCTTAATTCTCGGCGTTTTGATCGTCGCGGGCGGAGCCGTTTATGCAGGCCTGTTGATGCTACTCGGCGGCTTCGACTGGCGTGAAACCCGACAGGCGCTTCGGCGGCCGGGATTGTCTGACTTGCGCGACTAAGCCCCACATGGCAATGGGACGGGCGCGCACGGCCCCATTGGCAGGGCGCGACCTCTCGAGAAATGCGCGGGAATTCGGCATGGCATTCGTTGAACGGGTTTTCTCAGGCGTGCAGCCGACCGGCAATCTGCACCTCGGCAATTATCTCGGCGCCATCGTCAACTTCGTGAAGATGCAGGACACCCATAACTGCATCTATTGCGTCGTCGACATGCATGCGATCACTCAGGGCCTCGACGTCTGGGGCGGACCCGCCGAGCTTGCCCGCAATACCCGCGAGGTCACCGCATCCTTCATTGCCGCCGGCATCGACCCGAAAAAACATATCGTGTTCAACCAGAGCCAGGTCGCCGGCCATGCCGAGCTCGCCTGGATCTTCAACTGCGTCGCGCGAATCGGCTGGCTGAACCGCATGACCCAGTTCAAGGAGAAGGCCGGCAAGGACCGTGAGAATGCCTCGATCGGCCTCTATGATTATCCGGTGCTGATGGCGGCCGACATCCTGCTCTACCGCGCTACCCACGTGCCGGTCGGCGAGGACCAGAAGCAGCACCTCGAATTGTCGCGGGACATCGCCCAGAAATTCAACAACGACTTTGGCGACTCAATTCGCGGCCGCGGTTTTGCTGACGGCCTGTTCTTCCCACAGCCGGAACCGTTGATCACGGGCCCGGCCACGCGGGTGATGAGCCTGCGCGACGGGACCAAGAAAATGTCGAAGTCGGATCCGTCAGACTATTCGCGGATCAATCTCACCGATGATGCCGACACCATCGCCCAGAAGGTTCGCAAGGCCAAGACCGATCCGGAGCCGCTGCCAACTGAGGAAAAAGGACTGGACAGCCGGCCCGAGGCCGACAATCTCGTTGGCATCTTTGCCGCGCTCTCCGGCCGCTCGAAGGCTGAGGTGCTCCGCGAATTCGGCGGCGGGCAATTTTCCGGCTTCAAGAACGCCCTGGTGGAACTGTGTGTCTCAAAGCTTGCCCCGATTGCCGGCGAGATGAAGCGGCTGGTTGCCGACCCCGGCTATATCGATGCGGTGCTGATTGATGGCGCCGACCGCGCACGTGTCATTGCCGAAGAGACCATGGCGCTTTCCAAGGACATTGTCGGCTTCATCCGCAAACGCTGACGAAATCGCCGCTTCCCGCCTCCCCAAGCCCAAGGGAGTATGGCAGCATGCGCCGGCATAGACGTGCCGGAGCAGCATGACCAAGCAGCGGGAAAGCTATGCGGCGGGCCACAGGCCGAAATGCCTGGTCATCGTCGACGATACCGAGGAAGGCGATCGCGCTGTCTATTTTGCCAGCCGCTGGGCCTTGCGGGTCGGCGGAGGGGTGGTGATGCTGCGCATCATCGAAACCAGCGAGCAGAACCAGGAATGGCTCGGCGTGGCCGACGTCATGCGCGCCGAAGCGCATGACGATGCCGATGCCGCGATTGAGCGCGCCGCCAGCCGGGCTCAGGCCATCGCCGGAATCGTGCCGGAGCGCGTCATCCGTGAGGGTGATGCGCTGGAGCAGATTCTCGACGTTGTCGATGGGGATGCCGATATCGCGCGGCTGGTGCTGGCGGCGAGTTCCGGCGCCGAGGGTCCCGGCCCGATCATTGCCCTGATGGCGAACGAAATCGGCGCCTTTCCGGTACCCGTGACCCTGGTGCCCGGCCGTCTGAGCGACGCCGACATCGACGCCCTGTCCTGAACGCAACCGGTTCCCGGCGGAAAGGCAGGCGGAGTCGGGTTTTCCATCTTGATCGTGCGCTGGCCATCGCCATCTGCTAGAAAGCATCACGCGCCGGCCTTGAACCGGCGACGCCGGAGAGTCCCATGTTCATTCAGACCGAAGCCACCCCCAATCCCGCCACCCTGAAATTCATTCCGGGCCGGACCGTCCTCGATAGCGGCACGCTGGAGTTCGCTAATAGCGAGGCCGCGGCACGCTCGCCTTTGGCCGAGAAGCTTTTCGGCGTTGCCGGCGTGACCGGCGTGTTCTTTGGCGGCGATTTCATTACCGTCACCAAAGCGGGCGGCGACTGGCAGCACATCAAGCCGGCGATCCTCGGCGTCATCATGGAACATTACATGTCGGGCGAGCCGCTTCTTGTGGATGGCGCGGCGACCAGCGATGACGCAGCGGACGAAGAGGACGAATTCTTCGACGAAGAAGACGCCGAGACGGTCGCGACCATCAAGGACCTGATCGAGACGCGAGTGCGGCCGGCAGTGGCCAATGATGGCGGCGATATCACCTTCCGTGGATTCAAGGAGGGCGTGGTCTACCTGAACATGAAGGGCTCCTGCTCCGGCTGCCCGTCATCGACCGCCACGCTGCAGCACGGCATCCAGAACCTGCTCCGGCATTTCGTGCCCGAGGTCGCTGAAGTCCGGCCGATCTAAGCTTTTGGAATGTCTCCTGGCTCGCAACGGCCGGGGATTGGCCCGGCCAGATCGGTTGCGCCTGGCACTTGTGGTCGGTTCTGAGGAAATCAGAACCGAGAGCCATTTTTGAAACGCTTTCTTCGCGCGGACCGGTATCCACCTCGCCTGAAAACGCGATAGCATGGAAGGATGCTGATCCTTGCCATTGATACGGCGCTCGATGCATGCGCCGGCGCCATCCTCGACACCGCCTCGACCGAGGTGATTGCCCGCGAAGCGATTTCCATGAAGCGTGGCCATGCTGAGGCCTTGATGCCGCTACTGGCGCGCGTCATGCAGCAATCGGGGCTGGCCTTCAGCGAACTCGACCGGATCGCGGTGACCACCGGCCCCGGCAGCTTTACCGGATTGCGCGTTGGGTTGTCCGCCGCGCGCGGGTTGGCGCTCGCCGCACAAAAGCCGGTCGTTGGCCTGACCACGCTTGCGGCCTATGCCGCGCCAATCGTAGCGCGAAACGATCCGCAGCCGGTGCTGGCGGCAATCGACGCCCGGCACGACCATGTCTATTTTCAGCTCGTGACGGGGGACGGTCATCCCCTGGTGTCGCCGCGCGTGGCGCCGATTGACGAGGCCGTGCAGGCCACAGGCAGCCATCCCGCGCCCCATCTGGTCGGCAACGCGGCCCGTCTTCTTGCCGCCCGCTGGCCTGCCGATCATCCCGCACCCGCCAGTGTGGATATGCAGTCGGCTCCCGACATCGCCTGGGTCGCCTGGCTCGGCGCGGCTGTCAGCCCCGATAGCGCGCCGGCCAAGCCCTATTATTTGCGCGCGCCCGATGCCAAGCCGCAAATGGGCGCTGCACCGCCTCAGGCTTCTTCGTCCCCATTCCCATAATGGCCTGGCTATCCAGATTTTGGCAGGGCGATCAGCTCGCAATCGAGCCGGCGGGCCCTCGCGATGTGCCGGTGCTGGCCGAATTGCACCGGGATTCCTTTTTTCGCGGCTGGGGCGAACAGGAATTCGAAAGCATGCTCGCAGAGCGCAATACGCTCCTCCATCGCCTGCGCCTCGGCCGCAAGGTCATTGGCTTTGCGGTATCGCGAATGGCAACGGATGAGGCGGAAATCCTGTCGATCGCGGTCGCCCGCGGTTACCGGGGCCGCGGCTTTTCCCGCCAGCTCCTGATGACCCATATGGGGCATCTCGCGGGACGCGGCATTCGTACTTTGTTCCTAGAAGTCGAGGAAAATAATCAGCCGGCCCGGCGGCTGTACGAAAGGGCGGGATTTGCTATCGTCGGGCGTCGCGATCGCTATTATCAGCAAGCCAATGGCGAGCGCCTGAATGCTCTTTTGATGCGCCGTGACTTGTTGTAACCTGCAAGCAATGGCAGAAAGCGCCCATGACTGCTCTAAGGTCCAAGGCCTCCCCAGACACGCCCTCCGGTATCGAGGCGCGCTGCGCCGCCACCGGCATGCGCATGACCGAACAACGCCGCGTAATCGCGCGGGTATTGGCCGAAGCAGTCGACCATCCCGACGTGGAAGAACTGTATCGTCGCTGCGTAGCGGTCGATGACAAGATCTCGATTTCCACGGTGTATCGTACGGTCAAGCTGTTCGAGGACGCAGGTATCATCGAGCGGCATGATTTCCGCGAAGGCCGCGCGCGCTATGAGCAGATGCGCGACAGCCATCATGATCATTTGATCAATCTGCGCGACGGCAAGGTGATCGAATTTACCTCCGAGGAAATTGAAGCCCTGCAGGCCGAGATCGCCCGGAAGCTCGGCTACAAGCTGGTGGATCACCGCCTCGAACTCTATTGCGTTCCACTGAACGAAGAGAAGTCCTGAATATTTCCACTCCCGAAGGCGACAGCGCTGGTGACCCCGGCGGCGCGACGTCCGGGCGCGCCTATGACCTCGTGATTTTCGATTGCGACGGCGTGCTGGTCGACAGCGAAGTGATCTCGTGCGCGACGCATGCCGAGGTGCTCTCGCGGCATGGCTATCCGATCACGCCCACAGAGGTGTCCGACCGCTTCCTCGGCCGATCCTCGCGGCAAGCCACCATCGAGATCGAATCCGAACTCGGCCGCGCCTTGCCGGAAGAATTTCATCGGGAACTGCAGGAGGAGCTGTTCGGCGCGTTCGCGGCTGGGCTGCGGCCTGTCCCCTATATCGAACGCATCCTCGACACCATCGGACGGCCTTTTTGCGTGGCCTCCAGCGGATCGCACGACAAAATGCGGGCCAGTCTCGGCGCCACCGGCCTCTACGAACGATGTAGACCCCATATCTTCTCGGCCACCCAAGTCGCCCACGGCAAACCGGCGCCCGATCTTTTTCTGCTGGCAGCACGTGAAATGAAGACTTCGCCGCAGCGCTGCGTAGTGGTGGAAGATAGCGTTTCCGGCATCCGGGCCGCCCTGTCTGGCGGCATGACCGCCTTCGGCTTTACCGGTGGTAGCCATTGCCGCCCCAATCACGCCGAAGCCTTGCTGTCAGCCGGCGCGAACGCGGTTTTCGCCGATATGCGGCAATTACCCGACCTGATCGACCAGTTTCGCGCCCGCGTGACCGGCCCTTAAGCTGGATTTCCGGCCATTTAGGCTATATCTGAGCCTCGCGCCCGAAAGGCTGTTTTGCTCTTCCATCAGGTTCCATGTCCGCGCCGCGCAAGCTGCATATCAAATCCTACGGCTGTCAGATGAACGTCTACGATGCCCAGCGCATGGTGGACACTTTGGCGCCGGAAGGCTTTGTGGAAACCGAACGCGTTGACGATGCGGACCTCGTCATCCTCAACACCTGCCACATCCGCGAAAAGGCCTCCGAGAAAGTCTATTCGGAGCTTGGACGCTTGCGGACGATGAAGGAGGAGGCCTCAAGTCACGGGCGCGAGGTGAAAATCGCAGTGGCCGGCTGCGTGGCGCAGGCCGAAGGTGCGGAAATCATCCGCCGGGCGCCGGTGGTCGACGTCGTGGTCGGCCCGCAGAGCTACCATCACTTGCCGCAATTGCTGCGGCAGGCCGCGGAATCGGGCCGCGCCCTCGAAACCGAATTCCCCGTCGAAGACAAATTCGGTTTTCTGCCGCGGCCTACCCCTGCCGCCATCCGCACGCGTGGCGTTTCCGCCTTTGTCACCGTGCAGGAAGGCTGTGACAAATTCTGCACATTCTGCGTTGTGCCTTATACGCGCGGCGCCGAACTGTCGCGTCCGGTGCGGCAGATCGTCGAGGATGTGCGCAGGCTCACTGATAATGGCGTTCGCGAACTCACCTTGATCGGCCAGAACGTCAATGCCTATCACGGCGAGGGACCGGATGGGCGCGCCTGGTCGCTCGGCGAGCTGCTCTATCACCTCGCTGAGGTTCCCGGCATCGCGCGGCTGCGCTATTCCACGAGCCATCCCCGTGACGTTGACGAGACCCTGATCGCCGCCCATCGCGATCTTCCTGCCCTCATGCCGTTCGTGCATCTGCCCGTGCAATCCGGATCCGACCGGATCCTGTCGGCCATGAACCGCAAACATACCGCCGATGATTACCGGCGGGTCATCGAGCGTTTCCGCGCCGCTCGCCAAGACATTGCATTTTCATCGGATTTTATCGTGGGCTTCCCCGGGGAAAGCGAACAAGATTTTGCCGCGACCCTCGCGCTGGTCGCACAAATCGGTTACGCTTCCGCCTATTCATTCAAATATTCGCCCAGGCCGGGCACGCCGGCGGCGGATAGCGAGGAGACGGTATCAGCGGTCGAGATGGACGAGCGGTTGGAGCGCCTCCAGGAATTGATCGACAGCCAGCAATCGGCCTTCAACCGGGCCTCGACTGGCCGCACCGTGGACGTGCTGTTCGAGCGGGCGGCACGCAAGCCCGGGCAAATCGTCGGACGCACCGCCTATCTGCAACCGGCCCATGTGATGGCGTCTCCCGATATCATCGGCAAGGTTCTGCCGATGACGCTTGATAGCCTCGAGCGCTACAGTTTTCTCGGCAGCCTCGCATCCCCCGATACCGATGCTCCGAGATCGGGCGTTCGCCGACCTAACGCTCTCCACACTCTCAGTCCGGGAGCCTGAACCCTTGCCCAAAAGCGCATCGGATTCGCCTTCTCTCGTTTCCAGCCGCAAGCTCGACCGCGACATGTCCATCCCTGAAGCTCAAGTCGTCATCGATTTCGATGACAACCGGGCCGCTTCCGCTCTGGTCGGGCCCTACGGCCAGAATCTCGCGATGGTCGAGCGAAGGCTCGGTGTCGTCGTCGATTCCCGCGGCAACCGCATCACCATCGCCGGCGCGCAGGATAGCTGCGATTCGGCGCGGCGCGTGCTGGAGATGCTGTATGGGCAGGCAACCCAGGGACACGATCTGGCGCAGGGCGATGTTGACGGCGCGATCCGCGCGGTGATGGCGCAGGGGTCCCTGTTTGAGTTCGACGCCAAGGCCACGAAGCCCACCTTTGAGACGATCCACTTGCGGAAACGCCAGGTGCGGGCGCGGACCGCCGCCCAGGACCTCTATATCCGCGCCCTGAAAAAGCATGAGCTGGTTTTCGGCGTCGGTCCCGCCGGCACCGGCAAGACCTGGCTTGCGGTCGCCTATGCCGCGCAACTCTATGAGCGCAAGGAAGTCGATCGCATCATTCTCTCGCGCCCGGCGGTCGAAGCCGGCGAACGGCTTGGCTTCCTGCCCGGCGATTTGCGCGAGAAGGTCGATCCCTATCTGCGTCCGATCTATGACGCGCTTTATGATCTGATGGATTCGCGCATCGTCGAGCGCGCGCTACAGACCGGCGAAATCGAAATTGCGCCGCTCGCCTTCATGCGCGGGCGCACCCTGACCAACGCCGTCATCATCTTGGATGAAGCGCAGAACACGACCTCCATGCAGATGAAGATGTTTCTGACCCGGCTTGGCGAAAATAGCCGGATGATCGTTACCGGCGACCCTTCGCAGGTCGACCTGCCGAATGGACAACCTTCAGGCCTTGCGGAAGCGGCCAAACTGCTCAATGGCGTCGAAGGTATTGCTCAGGTAAGATTTTCGGCCGAAGACGTGATCCGCCACGAACTGGTGGCCCGCATCGTCGCCGCCTATGAAGGATTGCCACCGCCGGCAACCGGCAAGCCTTGAGGCGACCTCCTCCGTGCCAGCCTGCGCCGGAGGCCGTCTCCGGCAGCAAACGGGTTTCTTTTTCAATGGCGCCTTCCGCCCTTCCCCTGACCGACATCCTCGTAGTGGCCGACTGCTGGCAGGCCGAGCCGGAAGCGGAAGCGGTCATCCAGCAGGCCATCCGTTTTGCCGCTGACAACGTGGACGTCGGCCCGGATGAAACCGAGCTTGCCATCATGCTGACCGATGACGCCGGCATTCGTACCCTGAACAGCAACTGGCGTGGCATCGACAAGCCGACCAACGTGCTGTCGTTTCCGGCGCTGCAGCCCACCGGGGCGCGGGGTCCGGACGATGCGCCGCGAATGCTGGGCGATATCGCCATCGCCTATGAGACGACTCGCCGCGAGGCCGATGAGGAGGGCAAACCTTTCGATCATCATCTCAGCCATCTCGCCATTCATGGATTTCTGCATTTGATTGGGTATGACCACGAAAACGATGTCGATGCCGAGGAGATGGAAGCGCTGGAGCAAACAATCCTCGCCCAGCTCGGCATTCCCGATCCCTATGCGGATCGTGATCCTGAAACCGACCGCGGACGGGCCGACTGACGATGTCCGATTCCGATCCTGTCCAGGATAATCCGCGCAACACCCGCAATCTGCCCGCTGTCGTTCCCCCGGGCGAAGCCTCGCGGCCCGCACCCGATAACTGGTTGGTGCGCGCCATCCGCTCGCTGTTCGGATGGAAGCCGGGTTCGGTGCGCGACGATCTGCAGGTCGTGCTGGATGCCAGCACGCCGGACGATGTGGGCTTTTCGGCCATCGAACGGACTATGCTGCGCAACATCCTGAGCCTGCATGAGCGGCGCATCGCCGATGTCATGGTTCACCGTTCGGACATCGTGGCGGTCAAGCGCGATATTCCGATCGGCGAATTGATGAGCCTGTTTGAGAGCGCGGCGCATTCGCGTCTCGTCGTCTACAACGAAACTTTGGACGATCCCGAAGGGATCGTCCACATCCGCGACCTGCTCGCCTGGATGACGGTCAAGGCGAGGGTGGCCGACACCGGCAAGACCAAGCGAAAGAAGCCGCTGCCGGCCGGCCTTGATTTGCGCGCCGTCAACCTGGCGATGCCGCTGTCGGATGCGAACATCATTCGTAAGCTGTTGTTCGTGCCGCCTTCGATGCGGGCGATCGATCTGCTGGTGCAGATGCAGGCGTCGCGCATCCATCTTGCGCTTGTCGTGGACGAATATGGCGGTACCGATGGACTGGTGTCGATCGAGGATATCGTCGAACAGATCGTCGGCGAGATCGACGACGAACACGACGGCGACCAGACGCCGTCGATCGCGCGGCAGCCCGATAATTCCTTCATCGCCGACGCCCGCGCCAGCCTCGAGGATGCACGCGCGGTGATCGGCGAGGATTTCATCACCGGTGAAGCCGGCGAGGAAGTGGAAACCCTTGGCGGCTATCTCGTGACCCATGTCGGCCGCTTACCGGTTCGCGGCGAGGTCATCTCGGGACCCGGCAATTTCGAGATTGTCGTGCTGGATGCGGACCCACGGCGGGTGAAGCGGCTGCGGATCAGCCCGCGCAAGGAACGGCCGGCGGCCCGATCCGTCCGGGAGACTCGAAAGCGCGACGCTGCGCCCGAGGCAAACTCGCCCCCAAACAGCGACCGCTCGAGCTCCGACGACGGAACGGAGACGCCGTGAACCTGGCAAGCAAGCTTCGGGTGGCGGCTCTCGCGATCATCCTGTCCTGGGGCTGGAAGCGCGCCTTCATCGCCATCATGGCCGGCGCGCTATCGGCGCTGGCGATGGCGCCCTTCAATGTCTGGCCGGTGCTGTTTCTGACCTTCCCCGTCGCTGTC
>Ga0105239_10002925_pt1 | contig 21322 bp, 15 predicted proteins | sample KBSC44metaG_FD_92761 | JGI IMG/M metagenome (GOLD analysis project Ga0105239, IMG submission 92761) | Corn rhizosphere microbial communities from Kellogg Biological Station, Michigan, USA - KBS C4-4 metaG | ecosystem: Host-associated > Plants > Roots > Rhizosphere > Soil | place: Michigan, USA... | reverse complement strand
ATCCACAACCTTTGAGCAAATCATCTATAAAACAATAAATTGATATAATTTTATCTTCACTGAGCATCGGTAAAATGATTTTAAGTATGGTAACTCAAAATTATTCTTTATTCGATGCTCTTTCTTTAACTAGCAACTTGGGTTAATTAATTGTACGATTACTTTCCAAAGTGTCATACAACTTGTAAGGATAACCAATGTACCAATAGCCATAAACATTTTTTTTATAGGAACTTTTCCTACTAACCTTGCTGCTAATGGCGCTGCAAGTAAGCCTCCTAATATAAGCCCTGCAATATCCACTAACGGTAAGCTTTTTAAATAAATAAAAAATGTAATGGAGCTGCAAAGCACCACAAAAAATTCAGCCAGGCAAACAGAGCCAACAACATAACGAGGACTTTTTCTTTTTGAAATCAACGTACTTGTAACAAGAGTTCCCCAACCTCCGCCGGCAAATGAATCCATGAAGCCACCAATAGTTGCAAGCCATCCCGCTCTTTTTATTTTACCATTAACTAATTTCTTTTTAAAGGCTTTACGAAAAATAAAATAGCCAAGATATAAAGTATAAAATGAAAGTGGTATTCTTATATATGTTGAATATTGCTGTGCAAAAAATGCTAATGATGCCCCGATAACTGCTCCGATGATTCCGGGTATGACGAGACTTCTGAATAATTTTTTATTGATGTTGCCAAAACGATGATGACTATAACCTGATACCCCACTCGAAAACACTCTTGCAGAATGCACCCTGCTGCTGACAATAGCAGGATTAACTCCATTTGCTAAAAGAAAAGTTGTGGAGATAGTTCCATATCCCATTCCTAATGAGCCATCAACCATTTGTGCAATAAAGCCGGTTAAAAACATGATGGCAAATAGCTTTATATCTACATTTCGCGGAATTTCCTTTATAGTGTCTAATAATTTATTAAATGGAATGTTTGATAAAATTTCATGGCCCAATATCATAAAGCAAAATGCAAGTAGGCAAAAGACTACAATTTTTTGCCATTGCTTTGTTCCTGGTTTTTTGGGTTCTTCCTGGATTGTATTTTTTGCTGCTAATACATTAGTGATGTCATTTAAATGTTTTACTTTTTCTGCAAAGTCTCCATTAAATTCTTTTCTTATTATTTGCATATTTTGTAAAACATCTTCAATTTCATCAGGCATCATTTCATTAATTTGTTCTTTCAATCTTTTTGCAATGGTTGGCGATGTGCCGTTGGTAGAAATTGCGATTTTTAAATTTCCTTTTTTTACAACAGAGCTTAAATAAAAATCACACAATTCGGGTTTATCTGCTATGTTCACCAATCTGCCTGCCCTGTGGGCATCTTCTCTTATTTGCTTACTGGTGGTAATATCATTTACCGCTGCTATTACTATATCGGCTTCTTCCAGATCATGTATGGAATAAGGCCTTTCGTCAATTACGATATTTGAAAATTCATTACCAAGCCGGTAAATGCGGTCACTAACGGTTACGCCTACAAGATGAATAAAAGCCGATGGTGAGTTTTGCAACACTGCATTTAATTTTTCCAATGCAACATTGCCTCCGCCAATAATAAGCAGTCTCAGCTTTTCAAGCTTTAGAAAAACAGGAAATAGTTTATTTCCTTCTTCAACCATAATATTTTCCTTTTCTTCTGTCACTTGCTATTATTTTTTGAAGAGCCAAATTTAATTATTGAATATTTTTCTAAAAGTATAATCCCCAAATTTTTCATTCCCCTTTCTTTCTTTTTTAAAATCTGCAAATAATATATCCAGTTCACGAAGTATTTCGGTCTCGTCCAGGCTCTCTTTGTATAGACTGTTTAGCCGGTAACCTTCATGATCGCCTCCTAAATTAAGATTATATTTTCCTACACCTGTTCCTATAAAACCTATTTCCGAAACTGACGACCGGCCGCATCCATTGGGGCAACCCGTCATCCTGGTAATGATATTTTCTTCGGACAGATCATGTTTTTCAAGCAGCGCTTCAATTTTAGTAAGCAGCGATGGAAAATAACGTTGTGATTCGGCCAACGCTAATGGGCATGTTGGTAAAGCTACGCATGCTATTGAATTTTTTCTAATTGGAGAAGCGTTATTGGTATGTTCAATAATTTTATATTCTTCTAAGATATCATTAATTTCTTTTTTGTCTTGTGGAGTCACATCACTTACTATTGCTTTTTGATTTGCGGTAAACCTGAATTTTACTTTTCCTGTTTTTGCAATTTTAAGTAACGCTGATTTTATAGCTACTTGCTCATTGTCAAGCACTCTCCCGTTTTCAACAAACAGCGTGTAATACCAATTGCCTTTAACGTCTTCCTGCCAGCCATAATAATCTTCACGCTTGTTAAAGATATAGGGCCTTGATTCCTGAAACTTAAAGCCCATGCGCTTTTCAACTTCTTCTTTAAATTTATCTACGCCCATTTTATCGAGCGTGTATTTTATTCTTGCCTGCTTTCTGTCAACGCGATCGCCATAATCTCTTTGCACAGTTACTACTTCGTAAATCGCTTTAAAAGTGTTTTCTCCGGCTTCTACAAAACCTATTTCTGTTGCTAAACGTGCGTAAGTATCAGGATTGCCAAAAGTAAATGCAAGCCCTCCGCCTACGGCAAAATTGAATCCCACCAATTTATTATTTTCAATGATTGCAATCAATCCAAGGTCATTTCCAAATACATCTATATCATTGTTTGGGGGAATACAAATTCCTATTTTGAATTTACGCGGAAGGTATGAATCGCGGTATAGCGGATCTTCTTCCAGTTTTTTATCAACTATCTTTTCTTCATCAAGCCATATCTCGTAATAAGCCCTGGTCCTCGGTTTCAGGAAGTTGCTTATTTTACCGGCATATTCAAATATTTCTTCATGCAGCGCTGATTGTGTTGGATTGGGACTACAGGTTACATTCCTGTTTACATCTCCGCATGCGGCAATAGAGTCAAGGTGTACCTGGTTAAATATCTTGTGAGTCGGCTTTAATCTTGATTTAAGAACACCATGCAATTGAATAGTTTGGCGTGTTGTAATTTTAAGTTCATCTGTGGAATCTTTACCAGCAATTTCATTGAGCGCTATCCATTGCTCTGATGTTAAAATACCTCCCGGCATGCGCAGGCGTATCATGAATGAAAATAATCGTTCGAGTTTTTTTTCCGCTCTTTCTTCTCTCCGGTCGCGGTCATCCTGCTGATACATTCCGTGAAATTTCATAAGCAGCGTATCTTCTTCCCGCATGGCACCTGTTAATTCATCATGTAAGCTCTCAACAATAGTTCCACGAAGGGCATCTCCTGTAACTTTTACTCTTTCTAATAATGTTAAAGGCCCCCTTTCCCCCGAAGGGGAGACGATGGAAACTTTATAATTGTTTGATTTTTCCATTTCTGTTTTTTAATTCTTTTTAATTGCTTTTAATTCTCTTTCAAAGCGACATCCTCAAAATTCTCTTAAGCCCCTTTAAAGGTTGGGGATTAATAAACGTCCGTGACATATCTTCCATCTTCTTTTAAGCTATCAAGATATTTTACGGCATCTTCTTTTGATCTTTCACCATACTTTTCTATGATGTCTAATAAAGTTTGTTCAACATCAATGCTCATCGGATCTTTTGTGCCGCATAGATACACATACGCTCCCGTTTCCAACCATTCAAAAAATTCATTTCCGTGTTGCATCATTTTATGTTGTACATAAATTTTTTCATGCTGATCTCTTGAAAAAGCGGTGCTTACTTTTGTAAGCGAACCAGTTTCAAACCAGTTTTGTATTTCGCTTTGATATAAAAAATCTGTAATAAAATATTGTTCTCCAAAAAACAGCCAGTTCTTTCCTGAAGCGCCTGTTGCATCTCTTTCGGCAATGAATGAACGAAATGGTGCAATACCGGTTCCCGGTCCAATCATAATTATATTTTTATCGGTATCGGGTAAACGAAAACGATTATTGGGATGTATATAAAATTGCAATTCATTGCTTGTGTTAAAATGCGATAAAAATTGTGATGCTAATCCATATTCAATTGTATTATCTACTTTAAAAGAATTTTTAGCAACAGTAATATGTATTTCACCAGGATGCGCTTCCGGTGATGACGCAATAGAATATAATCGTGGCGCTGTAGGCTCCAGAATTTTTATAATTTCCGTAAACTGATCAGCGTCTTTTACCGGGTATTTTTTAAGAAGGTCAAGTAAATTACACCTTTCAATAACAAAAACTTTTTCAACAATTGCTGCATACTGCCTTATAACTCTTTCGGGCAGATAAGTAATATTTAATTTTTTCTGCAAAAGATCGTAAACAGAATATAATTCATCTTTATAATGAACATTAGTTGTGTCATCTATTCCCGTTATTGCAATAATTTCTTCTACAACGGCTTTATTATTCTCAGGAATTATCCCAATGGAATCGCCAGGCTGATAGGATACATCTTCTGCTTCAATTTCTATATGATAAGTTTCTTTATTACTTCCCCTGTCATTTAAATTAATGTGTGCAAGCAGGTTGCCTTTGTATATTTTTTTGCCTGAAGATTTTTTAGTTGTTATACTTGGCTCTGTAAGTGCAGGCACACCCGGATTGTCATTAAGCGCTTTACAAATTTCTTCAAACCATTCACTGGCTTCAGTTTCATAATCAATATCACACTTTTGAATTGGGAAAAATCGTTGGCCCCCTAATTTATTTAGTTGCTGATCTACATCCTCACCGGCTTTGCAAAAAAGAGGATAGGAGGTATCGCCCAATGCGAGTACGCTGTATTTTAATTTCTCGAGCTTAAATCCATTGTTGTGTACATGATCATAAAATTTTTTGGCTGCTGCGGGCGGCTCACCATCACCGTGAGTACTGATCACGGCAAGAAAATATTCTTCTTTGGTAAGATCATTTAAACGATACTGGTCGAGGCTTTGCACCTTTGCATGAATACCTTGCTTTTTAGCTTTGGCCGCAAATTCAGTAGCTAATCTTTTTGAATTGCCGGTTTCTGTTCCGTAAGCAATTGTAATTTTATTTACACCATTTTTTGAAACAGTAGTTTCCTTTGTTTCTTTTGATGAAACAATGCCATTCAAATATCCATTCATCCAGATCAATTCTTCGTTAGTTGCCTGGCTAATGAGGTCCTGTAAAATTTTTAATTTATTTTCAGCTAACATCCTGTAAATTTTCCATGTTATTAATTTTTATTTCCCGGCTCTTCATCGGCTTAAAATAATATTCGCTGCTGTTACTGTTATTAAGCCACGCAAATTGTTCATGAAGTGAAACAACTTTACCAATGATCACTAAAGAAGGTGATATATATTTTTGGCCTTTTAATTTATTTTTATAATTATACAAATTGCTAACGTGTACATTTTGCAAAGGAGTAGTTGCCTGCTCCACAACTGCCAACAGTTTATCTTCGTGAATATTATTTGCAGTTAATTTTTCCACTACTTCATCCAATGTTTCAGACGACATATAAAAAACCAGGGTATCTTCTGTATTGGCCAATTCTTTCCAATATGCATCGGTAACAATATCAGATTTATAATATGTAAGAAAACGAACGGAAGTTGCATAACCTCTTGCTGTAAGAGGAATTCCTGCAGTTGCTGCCGCGCCCAATGCAGCAGTAACACCCGGAATTATTTCATAGGGAATATTGTTGCTGACAACCGTTTCAAGCTCATCCAAAATATTGGAGAAAATTGAAACGTCACCTCCTTTTAAACGTACAACTAATTTACCTAACAGGCAATGATACACGATAAGCTCATTGATCGTTTGTTGTGGTGTTGAGATGCCGCGCCTGCATTGTTTTCCAACATGAATTATTTCTGCATTAGGATTCACATACCTGGTTAATATCTCATCACTAACGAGCCGGTCAGTAAGTACAACATCTGCCTGCTGTAAATGTCGTGCAGACTTAACCGTTAGTAATTCAGGATCTCCCGGGCCGGCTCCTGCAATAACCAATTTGCCGTTTATTAGTTTCATTAGTCTACTTAATTAGTAGGTTATATATTCAAAAAAAATTAGTGTGCCTTATTCAATCATGCATGCGCCTACAGTAACACAGCTTGTTTCATCAATTAATATGGCGCCTCCGTTTTGTCTTAAATTTTTATAAGAATCATAAGCAACGGGAGATGCGGTCTTAATTTTTATTTTAATAATATCATTCAAAACAGCTTTGTCAGGTGAATCAATTTTTTGTAAAGTGTTCACATCTAATTTGTATTCAATTTCCTTTACAACACTTCTTACCAGGCGGCTGTTAATTTGCAAAAAATATTTATTGCCTGGCTTTAAAGGCTTATTATCCATCCAGCACAGCATTGCTTCAAATTCCTGCGAAGTTTGCGGCTGATTATCCAAAGGAACGATCATATCGCCACGGCTTACATCCACATCATCTTCCAAATGAAGCACTACACTTTGCAATGCGAATGCCTCATCTATTTCTTTTCCACCAATTTCAATTGCTTTAATAGTACTTTCCACTCCCGAAGGAAGCACAACTACCTTATCTCCTTTTTTATAAATGCCGCTGATGATCTTACCTGCATAGCCTCTGTAATCGTGCAGTTCCGGCGCCTGCGGACGAATAACATATTGAACAGAAAATCTTGCATCGGTAAGATTAATATCAGAATCGAGTTGAACATTTTCTAAATAATGCAATAGCGACTCTTCTTCATACCATGAAAAATTTTCTGATTTATCAACTATGTTGTCGCCGTTCAATGCGCTAATGGGAATATATTTTACATCTTTCAATCCAAGTGATTTGGCAACATCCTGGTAATCTATAACAATGTTGTTATAAACATCCTGCGAATAATTTACGAGGTCCATTTTGTTGATAGCAACAACTATGTGAGGAATGTTTAATAAAGATGCAATTACTGAATGGCGGCGTGTTTGTTCAACAACTCCGTTTCTTGCATCAACAAGAATTATTGCAAGTTCTGAATTAGATGCGCCTGTGACCATATTGCGTGTATATTGAATGTGGCCGGGTGCATCGGCAATAATAAATTTACGTTTAGGCGTAGAGAAATATTTATAAGCTACATCAATAGTAATGCCTTGCTCTCTTTCTGCACGTAGGCCATCCGTTAGTAATGCAAGGTCAATTTCACCGTTACTTTTATTTTTGCTTTGCTTTTCAATAGCAGCAAGCTGATCAATTAAAATAGATTTGCTGTCGTACAACAATCTTCCAATCAAAGTGCTTTTGCCATCATCAACACTTCCTGCGGTTATAAATCTTAAAATGTCCATTTTATTAGTTAAGAGTTATTAGTTACGAGTTATAAGTTATGAGTTGTACTTCTCGCTCATAACTTATAACTGTTAACTTGACTAAAAATATCCTGTCTTCTTCCTGTCTTCCATTGCTGCTTCCGAAACCTTATCATCAATTCTTGTTTCGCCACGCTCACTTGTTTTAGTAGCAATTATTTCTTTAATAATTCCATCAATATCTGTTGCATTGGATTCTACTGCAGCAGTACACGTCATATCACCAACAGTGCGGTAACGAACTTTCTTTTTTAATACTACATCGTTTTTATCGGGTATAATAAATTCTGAAAGAGATACTAACTGTCCCTGGTACTCGATAACTTCTCTTTCATGGGCGAAATAAATTGAAGGCAATTCAATCTTTTCTCTTTTTATATAATTCCAGATATCCAGTTCCGTCCAGTTGCTGATGGGAAATGCACGAACATTTTCACCCTTATGAATTTTGCCGTTATAGATATTCCATAATTCGGGTCTTTGCAGTTTGGGATTCCATTGGCCAAATTCATCTCTCACAGAAAATATTCTTTCTTTAGCTCTTGCTTTTTCTTCATCTCTTCTTGCGCCACCGATTAATGCATCGAATTTGTATTCTTCAATAATATCAAGCAGGGTATAGGTTTGCAAAGCGTTTCTGCTTGCAAATTTTCCTTTCTGTTCGGTAAGATGTTTTTCTTTAATTGTTTTTTCTACATCACCTACAACTAATTTTTCCCCGATTTTATTTACAAGCTTATCTCTGAAGTTTAATGCTTCAGGAAAGTTGTGTCCTGTATCTATATGAACGAGCGGAAAAGGAAATTTTCCGGGACGAAATGCTTTTAATGCAAGATGAACAAGCGTTATTGAATCTTTACCCCCTGAAAATAATAGACCGGGACGTTCAAACTGTCCTGCCACTTCACGCATAATATGAATCGCTTCCGATTCTAATTGCGCCAAATAATCTAAATGATATTTACTCATCTTAATTTTATTTAAATCATGAAGCCTGCTCATGAACATGAAGGCCACATTCTTTTTTTGTATTGTCTTCCCACCACCAGCGCCCGGCACGAAAATCTTCGCCTGGCCTTATTGCTCTTGTACACGGTGCACAACCAATGCTCACAAATCCTTTATCGTGGAGTGAGTTGTAAGGAATATCATTTTCATTAATGTATTGTTTTACTTCTTCGGTTGTCCAATGAAGTATAGGATGATATTTTATTACATGGTTACTTTCATCCCATTCAATCTGTGGCATATCATGGCGATCAGCAGAGTGTTCCGCCCGAAGGCCTGTAATCCAGATTGAATTATCTTTTAATGCTCGTTTTAACGGAGCTACCTTTCTTAAATAACAACATTCTTTCCTGTTTTCAACAGATTCATAAAATGCATTAGGACCTTTTTCTTCAACAAAACTTTCTAATGAAATAGCGTCAGGGTAATATGCTTTTATATGTGTGTTATACTTTTCATTGGTAGATCTCCACACAGAATAAGTCTCAGGAAATAATCTTCCGGTATCCAGCGTGAAAATTTTTATCGGAAGCTGATTACTTAAAATCTTGTCGGTAATAACCTGGTCTTCATAACTAAAGCTGGTAGAAAAGGTTACCGCATCAGGAAATTGCCTGGTTAACCCCAACAGAAATTCATCAATGCTTACAACATTTGCCATTTTGGCGAGAGGTAATGTATGATCTTTTAGCTGTTGTGACATTTGATGGAATAGATATTTTTAATTTTTTATTTAAAGAGAAATATTTGAAAATATTGGTTGCTGTATCACTGAGTTATTAATCAGCAACAGCCACGCATTGAGTAGTTTGGCATACACATCTGTAGGAGAAAAGATAAGTGTTTCATAATTTAATAAAAATAATAGTCTACAACAAAAGTAGGGTATAGAATTTTAAAAACTGAAAATATTTTTAAACATACTTGTTTTCTTTCTTAACGTTATTATAAAAAAATTGAAATAATGTAATTGAGGATTGATGTTAAAGTATTGACCGGCACTAATTTCAATAGATTATTTTAAAAAATATTTATTGTAGAATTTATTTTGAATGATTTCAAAAAAAATATTTTGTAAGTAGAAAAGCAATTGTATACAAAGGTGATTTGAACAAATGCATAACTTTTATTGATCCATATCAACGGAATTTCTTATTTCATCTCAATGGACGAAGGCATCAACCCGGCTTAGCTTTGCACTATAAAAATTTAGAAAATGGAATTATTAAATGCACTTGAGTGGCGTTATGCATCTAAAAAAATGAACGGTAAAAGAGTACCCGAAGATAAAGTAGAAAAAATATTGGAAGCTATAAGGCTCGCTCCATCATCCATCGGCCTGCAACCATATAGCGTAATGGTTATTACCGATCCGGAATTAAAAAAGAAAATATTACCTATAGCTAATAATCAACAACAAATTGTTGATTCTTCACATTTGTTGGTATTTGCAGCATGGGATGAAATAACAACAGAACGTGTAGAAGATTTTATCAGCCTTAATGCAAAAACGAGGAAGGTCTCAATGGAATCACTTGATGGTTTAAGAAGTAAACTCTTGAACATTTCTAAACGCTCCCGGGAAGAGAATTTTGAATGGGCAGCAAGGCAAACTTATATAGCTTTTGCAACCGGTATAGCTGCCGCTGCTGAAGAAAGAGTGGATGCTACACCTATGGAAGGCTTCAATAATGTTGCTTTGGACGAGTTATTAAATTTAAAAGACAAAGGTCTTCGCAGTCTTACGTTACTTCCACTTGGTTATCGTGAGAAAGAAAAAGATTGGTTGGTAAATCTTCCTAAAGTGAGAAGAGAAAAGGAAAAATTTTTCATAACGGAATTGGCATAATCAAATCAAAAATTAAATCAAGAAAAAAATAAAAAATGAAAAAATTATTATCGACAAATCCAAATAACTGGATGGTATTAGTGGCGCGGCTTACATTGGGTATCACCATATTTCCACATGGCGCTCAAAAATTGTTGGGCTGGTTTGGAGGCTACGGTTACAACGGAACAATGGGATTTTTAACCGGGCAAATTCATCTTCCCTGGATCATAGCTTTGCTCGTAATTTTAATAGAATTTTTTGGTTCACTTCTGCTGATATTCGGCTTCCTTACCCGCATTGCGGCTTTTGCACTAATGGCAAGTTTCCTGGGAGTTCTATTTGCAGTTCATATTGGTAATGGTTTTTTTATGAACTGGGGGATGCAGCCCAATCATGGTGAAGGCTACGAATATTTTATTTTATTATTTGGCCTGGTGATTATGCCATTGATTGGCGGTGGTGGTAAAGCAAGCGTTGATGCAGCAATAACCAAGAATAAATGATCTTTGGCTTTGCATTTCATTATTGTGGTTTTATTAAAGTTAGAAAACGATGACAACATTATCAGAGTTTAAAACATTTACAGGTAATCTTAAGAAACAAGGTCATGTGATGCCTGTTTTATTTATTGGTCACGGTTCCCCGATGAACGGAATTGAACACAACCAGTTTAGTAACACTTGGGCGCAACTGGCAAAAGAAATTCCTGAGCCTTCAGCAATATTGGTGGTGTCAGCTCATTGGTTAAGTCGTGGCACAAAAATAACAGCAATGGATTTCCCTGAAACGATTCATGATTTCGGAGGTTTCCCAAAAGAATTATATGATGTGCAATATCCTGCACCTGGCAACCCTGAACTTGCAAAGGAAACTGCTTCTCTTATAAAAACCGCTGATGTAGAACTGGTACACGATTGGGGCCTTGATCACGGTGCGTGGACAGTTGTTAGAAACATGTACCCGGATGCTAGAATTCCCGTGTTGCAGTTAAGTATAGATTATACCAAAGGCCCGAAGTTTCATTATGAACTGGCTAAAGAACTTTCTTCATTACGCAGCAAGGGTGTTTTGATAATGGGCAGTGGTAATATGGTTCACAACCTCAGGCTTGTTTCCTTCGACAAGATTAATTCGGAGTTTGGCTTTGATTGGGCTGTTGAAATGAATGAAGTTTTCAAAAAAAATATCACAAACCGTGACCATGCTGCACTAATAAACTATGAAAATCTTGGCAATGCAGCTAAACTTGCCGTACCTACTCCTGATCATTACTATCCACTATTATATACATTAGGTTTGCAGGGCAAAAATGAAGAAGCTTTTATTTTCAATGATAAATTAATGGCCGGTTCACTTACCATGACATCGCTGGTGATAAATTAACTCACGGAATAAATTAGTATTAACTGAAAACTAATTATTCTTTCCATTCCAAATTTTTGCGATAAAGTATTCTACAATTTATTCACAATTTTGTATAAAATCGGGCTTAAAACGAAGCTCTACGGTTACCAGTTGGGCATTGTAGATATTTATAAAAGAATCCTTTTGCCACACTATGTTTCGTGACAAATAATTACATTTGCCCATTGTAAAATGTAACATTTTTTGTTTTCCATTCCCGATTGAATAAGAATAATTTGGGGAAGATGTTTTTTTCCAATTTCCTTTTAGAATTAACCAACTTTACAATTGCTTCAGATATCAGAATAATTAGCCCGTCATCACATTTAGAGGACTGCTGTTTAATTTTAGTTTAAATATTTAATATAAATATGGCCAATAAAGGTTTGTACCATCCGGAATTTGAACATGACTCATGTGGAATTGGATTTGTTGCCAATATAAAAAGCAATAAAAGCCACCAGATAATTTCTGATGCTTTGACAATTCTGGAAAATATGGAGCATCGTGGCGCTTGCGGCTGCGAACCCAATACCGGTGATGGAGCCGGAATCCTGATTCAGACACCTCACGAATTTTTCTTTGATGAATGTTTAAAGCATGGAATCCATTTGCCGACCTATAGCAAATATGGAGTTGGTGTTTTATTTTTCCCAAAAGATATCAGGCTTAGAGAAGAGTGCCGCGATATTTTCAATCGGTCTGCTGAAACCCTTGGGCTTGAGATTCTCGGTTATCGCCGGGTACCTGTAAACACTGATGGTATAGGGCTTACAGCGTTATCAGTTGAACCGGAAATTGAACAGGTCTTCATCGCTTGCCCGGATCATATCAATAATCCAATTAATTTCGAAAGAAAATTATTTGTATTAAGAAATTATGCTGCCCAAACAATTAATAATACAGTAAGAAAAGATGCAGTTGGATTTTACGTTGCTTCCCTTTCTTACAAAACAGTTATTTATAAAGGACAACTTACCAGTTTGCAGTTGCGCAATTATTATCCTGATCTCAGTAATAAAAAAATTGTTTCTGCATTTGGTCTCATCCATTCACGTTTTGCAACTAATACTTTTCCTTCATGGAAGTTGGCTCAACCTTTCAGATATATTGCTCATAATGGTGAGATCAATACTTTGCAGGGAAATCTGAACTGGCTCCGTACAAGTGAGAAGAGTTTTGTTTCTCAATATTTCAGTAAGGAAGAAATGGAAATGTTGTTGCCCGTAGTTGAACAAGGACAGTCTGATTCTGCCTGCCTGGATAATATGATAGAGTTGCTTACATTATGCGGTCGTTCACTTCCACATGTTATGATGATGTTGATTCCGGAAGCATGGGATGGTAATGAACACATGGATCCAATAAAGAAAGCTTTTTACGAATTTCACGCTTCCTTTATGGAGCCGTGGGATGGCCCTGCATCCATTTCATTTACGGACGGAAGATTGATTGGTGCGACGCTCGACCGGAACGGCCTTCGCCCATCGAGGTATTGTATTACTACTGATGACCGTGTTATTATGGCATCAGAAACGGGAGTTTTGCCGATAGATCCCAAACTTATTAAAGAAAAAGGCAGGCTACAACCAGGGAAAATGTTTGTAGTGGATTTGGAAGAAGGGAGAATCATTAGCGATGACGAAATAAAAAAGAAAATTTGTTCTCAAAAACCCTACAGTGACTGGCTGAACAAATATAAAATACGGCTGGAGGAGTTACCCGAACCTCGTGTAATGTTTACGCACCTAGAGCACAGGCAAGTATTTCAATATCAAAAAGCATTCGGTTATACAACTGAAGACCTCGACCTGTTAATTGCGCCTATGGCATTAACAGGAAAAGAACCGACAGGATCCATGGGCAGTGATGTACCGTTGGCGGTTTTAAGTAATGAGCCTCAGCACCTGAGCAGTTATTTCAAACAGCTTTTTGCCCAGGTAACCAATCCACCGATTGATCCAATTAGGGAGAAGCTAGTCATGTCTCTTGCAACTTTCGTTGGTAATAATGGAAATCTTCTCGAGGAAGATCCTTTATCATGCCATTGTGTTGCATTAAAGCATCCTGTATTATCCAATCATGAATTAGAAAAAATAAGAAGCATTGATACCGGAATCTTCCAGGCTAAAACGTTACAGACTTATTTTATGGCAGATGGTAAGCCTGGCTCACTGCAAAGAGGGATCGAACGCCTTTGCCGTTATGCCGTTGACGCTGTTGCCGATGGGTTTGAAGTATTGATTTTGTCAGACAGGGCAATTGATTCGGAGCATGCTGCAATTCCATCATTATTGGCTACTGCAGCAGTTCACCATCATTTAATTAAAAAAGGTTTGCGTGGTCAGGTAGGTTTGGTTATTGAAGCTGGGGATGTATGGGAAGTACACCACTTTGCCTGCCTTATCGGTTTTGGTGCCACATGTATCAATCCGTACCTGGCATTATCTACCATTCGCGATATGAAGATTTCAGGAAAATTGATGACAGATCTCAATTCAACAGATCTCAAGAAAAACTATGTGAAAGCTGTCAATGAAGGTTTATTAAAGGTTTTTTCAAAAATGGGTATTTCTACATTTCAGTCTTACCAGGGAGCACAAATTTTTGAAATCATCGGAATAGATAAATCAGTTATCAATAAATATTTTACTGGTGCTACATCCCGTATCGAGGGTATGGGGCTTGATGAAATTGCTAATGAGACCTTAGTAAAACATTTCTTTTCATTCAGCAGGAAAAATATTCCTATTGAACGGCTTACGGTTGGTGGCGCCTACCAGTGGAAACGTAAAGGAGAATTTCATCTATTCAATCCTCAAACAATCCACTTATTGCAATATTCTACAAGAATGAATGATTATTCAATCTTTAAGAAATATTCAAAACTTGTAAATGACCAAACTGAAAAAGCTGCTACACTGAGAAGCCTTTTTCAATTTAAGAATAACCGCCCTTCTATTTCGATAGATGAAGTAGAGCCTGCGGAAAACATTTATAAAAGGTTTGCCACAGGTGCCATGTCGTTTGGTTCCATTTCATGGGAAGCCCATACGACTTTAGCTATTGCAATGAACCGCCTTGGTGGTAAAAGTAACACAGGTGAAGGTGGAGAAGATGAAATAAGATATGTAAGATTACCTAACGGTGACTCTATGCGCAGTGCAATAAAACAGGTTGCCTCTGCCAGGTTTGGAGTTACGAGTGAATATCTTACAGAAGCTGAAGAATTGCAGATTAAAATGGCACAAGGGGCCAAGCCCGGCGAAGGTGGACAATTGCCCGGTCACAAAGTTGACGATTGGATTGGACGGGTTCGCCATGCAACAGCGGGGGTGGGCCTAATTTCTCCACCGCCTCACCACGATATATATTCTATCGAAGATCTGGCCCAATTAATCTTTGATCTCAAAAACGCAAACAGGAACGCAAGAATTAATGTGAAACTGGTTTCAAAAGCAGGCGTAGGTACGATCGCTGCCGGTGTGGCAAAAGCAAAGGCTGATGTTATCTTAATTTCCGGTCATGACGGTGGCACTGGAGCTTCACCACTTAGCTCAATAAAACATGCAGGTTTACCATGGGAACTTGGCCTTGCAGAAACGCATCAAACATTAGTAAAAAATAAACTTCGCAGCCGGGTAATTGTACAAACCGATGGTCAACTAAAAACCGGGCGCGACATTGCAATTGCAACTTTGTTAGGCGCTGAAGAATGGGGTGTTGCAACGGCAGCTTTGGTGGTCGAAGGTTGTATCATGATGCGAAAATGCCATTTAAATACCTGCCCGGTTGGAGTTGCTACTCAAAATCCTGAATTAAGGAAACGTTTCACTGGTGAGGCTGATCATGTGGTTAATTTGTTTAAATTTCTAACCCAGGAGTTAAGAGAGATAATGGCGGAACTAGGCTTCAGAACTATTAATGAAATGGTGGGCCAGGTTGATTATCTTGAAAAAAGAGAGAATATAACACACCCAAAGTTTTCTAAACTCGATCTGTCGCCAATCTTATATAAAGAACCAGCGTCTAAATTTACTGGATTATACAAAAGCGAAGACCAGGATCATGGATTAGCCGAAGTGCTTGACTGGAAACTATTAAAAGCTGCGCAACCTGCTATTGATCACCTTCAAAAAGTGAGGCATTCATTTAATATTCAAAATACTGATAGAACAACAGGAACGATTTTATCGAATGAGATCTCAAAAAAATATAAAGCCCAGGGGTTGCCAGATGATACCATTCATTTCAAATTTTCAGGCACTGCTGGTCAAAGCTTTGCTGCATTTAATACAAGAGGCGTGACACTTGAATTAGAGGGAGACGCTAATGATTATTTCGGCAAAGGTCTTAGCGGAGCCAAATTGATTATATATCCCTCAAAGGATGCAGGTTTTGTTCCGGAAGAAAATATTATCATTGGGAATGTTGCCTTTTATGGAGCTACATCTGGTGAAGCATATATTCGAGGAAAAGCGGGTGAACGTTTTTGTGTTCGTAATTCGGGCGCAAATGTAGTAGTTGAAGGAGTAGGGGATCACGGGTGCGAGTACATGACGGGGGGGAATGCTGTTATTTTAGGAGAAACCGGTAGAAATTTTGCGGCAGGTATGAGCGGAGGAATAGCTTATGTGTATAATGTTCAGCATAATTTTGATTCATTATGCAATAAAGAAATGGTTGATTTGGATCCCGTTGACGGTGAGGATGAAAAAGTATTACGTCACATGATAGCTCAACATTATCAACTTACTAATAGCACCGTTGCGAAATTTATTCTGAATGATTTTGAAAATCAATTGAAAAATTTCATAAAAGTTTTTCCTAAAGATTACAAAAAAATACTGGTTGACACAAAAGAAATGATTCCGGTAAAATAGCACAAAAGACTTTTTTATTATCACAAGAAATTTCCTAATTAAAATTATTTAATTGTTAGATTGAATGGCAAAACCAACAGGATTTTTAGAATTTACGAGGGAGCTTCCTCAAAAGCGACCACCAGCCGAAAGAGTTAATGATTATTATGAATTTGTCGAACGGTATACTGATGAAAAATTAAATCAGCAGGCAGCACGATGCATGGATTGCGGAATTCCCTTCTGTCATCACGGTTGCCCCTTAGGCAATGTTATTCCTGAATTTAATGATGCGGTATATAGAAAAAGTTGGAAAGAGGCTTACGACATTCTTACATCAACAAACAATTTCCCTGAATTTACAGGGCGTATATGCCCCGCGCCCTGCGAAACATCATGTGTTTTGGGCATTAACCAACCTGCAATTACTATAGAAGAAATAGAAAAACATATAATTGAAATTGCATTCGATCACGGGTTTGTAAAGGCGCAAAGACCAAATGTACGAACAGGCAAAAAAATTGCCGTTGTTGGTTCTGGCCCGGCAGGTCTGGCCGTAGCCGCACAACTGAATTATGCAGGTCACAACGTCACCGTTTTTGAAAGGGATGATTTGCCCGGCGGATTGTTGAGATATGGCATACCCGATTTCAAATTAGAAAAATGGGTAGTTGAACGAAGGATTAAATTAATGGAGGAAGAGGGTATTGTTTTTAGTTGCAATTCAAACGTGGGAGTTGATATCAGTATTAATGACCTTCTTCGGGAATATCACGCAATCGTGTTGGCCGGAGGTTCCACCATCCCAAGGGATTTGAGTATTCCGGGCAGGGAACTAAAAGGAGTTCATTTCGCTATGGACTTTTTAAAACAGCAAAATAAAAGAGTTTCAGATATAAAAGTAGAAAACGAAAATATTTTCGCCACTAATAAAAATGTGGTGGTAATTGGTGGCGGCGATACCGGAAGTGATTGTGTTGGTACATCTAACCGGCACAAGGCATTGTCAGTAACTCAATTTGAGCTATTGCCCAAGCCGCCCGATAGTCGAACCTCTTTTATGCCATGGCCGACCTATCCAATGCTAATGAAAACGACCAGCTCACATGAAGAGGGTGTTCAGCGCAATTGGGCAATTGCTACTAAAGAATTTGTGGGCGATGAAAACGGTAATCTCAAAGCATTAAAGATTGTTAGTCTTGAATGGAAGTTTACCGATGATGATAAGCCGGCGAAATTTGTAGAAGTAGAGGGAAGCGAAACTGAAATTCCTTGCGAACTCGCTTTGCTGGCGATGGGATTTTTGCATCCTCAGTATGAAGGCTTACTCGAGCAACTTGAAATTGAACTGGACGAAAGAGGTAATGTAAGGGCTTCGGAGAAAAATTATCATACTAATATTTCAAAAATATTTGCGGCCGGCGATATGCGCAGAGGCCAGTCATTAGTTGTTTGGGCAATATCAGAGGGTAGGGAATGTGCCAGGAAAGTAGATGAATATCTTATGGGGCATTCTTTATTGGAAGCAAAAGACCAGAATATTTTGCATGAACTATAACTAAGTTTTAGTGATGAAAAGAGATCCTGCCTCGAGCAGGATTTTTTAGTTTTAATAATTTATATTAAAAATAAAAATATCTGTTATAATATTTATTAACATTGAAATTCATAAAATGTGGAATATGACTATCAATTGCTGATAATCAATAATTTAATATAATTATTAAATATATTATAAATAAAAATATATAAATTATTTGATTGAAAAAACAAAATATTAAATATGTTTGACTCATGAATTTAAATAATACAAAAATAAATTCGAAATTGATTATTCCGATTATTATTATAATATTATTTTTTCGTATGCCCGCCAAGAGCAATTATTTGAACTCAACATTGTTCCCGGACATAGCCAAAAATGTTCGGGGAATGAACAAGTATCTTTCCTTACAATATGAAAAACATTTACAGAGTACGATGCTGATAAAAATTACTGGTGCTTTAGCCAAAAAGGAAAGGAGCGTAGCAGATCGATTAACTTCTGAGAAAAGTTAATCAGCTACACCCCTTTCATTATTAATCTTTAAATCTAAAACAATGTTAAGAAAGATTTTCTTAGGAGCAATCGTATGTCTAACTTTTATTTCGGCCTTCTCGCAGTCTGATTCTACAAAACCTGCGGCGCCAACTTCGCCGGCGCCAACAATCACCGGATCCGTTGATGCGTATTTCCGGTATAATTTTAATGACCCGAAGGGTGGGTTTACAAACAATTATACAAGTTTTACTAACTCGCAAAATTCTTTCGAGCTTGGAATGGCCAGTATCAGGGCCGATCATAGCTTTGGCAAAGCAAGTGCAACTATTGATCTTGGATTTGGGCGCCGCGCCGAAGAGTTTTCTTACGGAAACCCGGACCATCCAAGTTTGTTTGCTGTTAAACAGGCTTATGTAAGTTATTCAGTTTCTGATAAATTAAAGTTCACAATAGGGAAGTGGGCAACCCATATTGGATATGAAGTAACTGACGCTTATCTGAACAGGAATTACAGCATGGATTATATGTTTTCTTATGGACCATTTTCACATACTGGTCTAAAGGCAGACATTGGACTCGGAAAAAAGAGCGCATTAATGCTCGGTGTTGCTAATACCACGGACCATGTAAGTGATACCGTGTCCCGCAAATATGCAATTGCTCAGTTTAGCACAGGTACAATGGACGATAAAGTAAAGGCTTATGTAAATTACCAGGGAACTTATGGAGGGTCTTACAGTCTAACGCAATTTGATTTGGTCGTTACCGCTGCGGTTACCAGCAAATTTAGTTTAGGTTATAATGGTACTATTCAGATGGTAAAACCTGAAGGGACTTCTGGTTCCAGTTGGTGGGGTTCAGCTGTTTATGTTACTGCTGATCCTACCGCTGTGTTCGGCATTACTTTACGTGCAGAGTATTTTGATAATAAAAAAGCAGTAATTGCTGCCCCTGTCGCAAGCATATTTGATGTGACGCTTTCACCCAATTTCAGGGTAGGCAATCTTACCATAATTCCTGAGCTAAGGCTAGACGCTGGTAATAATGAAATTTTCGAAAAGGGTGATGGAACGGGAACGAAAACAACTGTTACCGGTATAGTAGCAGCTACATATCATTTTTAAATCTTTAACCAACCATTTTTTTACACACAAAAACCTTAACAATGAGATTATCTGATTTCACTAAAAGTTTTTACTTTTCGCGGAAAGGATTTTTCAAAATCTTTGTCCCCCTGATGCTGATATTATTTATCACCATCGCATCACCCGCAATAGCCCAGGACGCTTCCGGAACTAAAACCGGAACAATAAATGACGTTGCGGCCGCAACAGTCGGAAAACCAACTGTAACAGAAATTGGCGACCAGGCCGGTCACAACAAAATTGCAATTAACATAATGTGGACTCTTATCACGGGCTTTCTTGTGATGTTTATGCAAGCTGGTTTTGCAATGGTTGAAACCGGGTTTACACAAAAGAAAAATGTGGCCCATACCATGACCATGAATTTTATGGTATATGCTATTGGAATGCTTGGCTTTTGGATTTGCGGTTTCGCATTTATGTTTGGAGGAGCTCTTAACCCAGCCACGTTAGGAGGAGGAGTTGCATCGAGTCACGAAATAACCGTCCATCTTTTTGGAAAGGATTTTGGACTCATAGGAGCTGCAGGATATTTCCTGAACAGCAAGGTGTATGACGTAGGTGTTTTCACATTATTCCTTTTCCAGATGGTATTTATGGATACCACTGCCACGATACCCACAGGTGCAATGGCAGAAAGATGGCATTTCAAATCTTTTATTGTGTTCGGCTTCTTTATTTCCATGTTTGTATATCCAATTTTCGGAAACTGGGTATGGGGCGGCGGATGGTTATCTCAACTTGGGGTAAACTTTGGTTTAGGACATGGTCATGTTGATTTTGCTGGTTCTTCTGTTGTACATGAAGTTGGTGGGTTTGCAGCTTTAGCCGGTGCGATCGTTATCGGTCCCCGGATTGGCAAATATGGGAAAGACGGCTCTGTAAATACTATTCCGGCACATAATATTCCAATGGCAATTATAGGAACCTTTATTCTTGCGTTTGGATGGTTTGGTTTCAACCCGGGATCTACACTTGCTGGCGGCGACCTTCATATTTCAATTGTTGCTGTTAATACAATGCTGGCTAGTGCCGGAGGTGCCTTCGCTGCTGCATTATACATGAAAGCAAAAACAAAAAAGTGGGACCCCGGAATGATGGCCAATGGTATGTTGGCTGGCCTTGTTGCCATTACTGCTCCATGTGCTTTCGTAAATGCACTCTCCGCGGTAGTTATAGGTGTTATTTCAGGGATATTGGTAATTGTTGTCGCAATATTTGTAGATACCAAATTAAAAATTGATGATCCCGTTGGAGCATTTGCGGTACATGGGGCAAATGGTTTCTGGGGTGTTCTGTCACTGGGCCTGTTTGCTGATGGTTCATACGGTGATGGATGGAATGGGGTTCCGGGCACAGTAAAAGGGTTGTTTTACGGAGATGGAAAACAATTTGTTGCAGAGCTTATTGGAGCAGTCACCTGCGCCGTGTTTGTATTTGTGGTAATGTATATATTCTTCAAGATATGTTCAAAAACTGCAATTGGGCTCAGGTCGAGTGATGCAGATCAGCTTGCAGGATTGGATATTCCAGAAATGGGTGTTCATGGTTATGTAGATTAATTAGTCATTTATTCCGGAAGCATCTGTTTAAGGATGCTTCCGGAATTTTTTAAATATATCAGCCTTGACAAAATTTTTAAGAAGAGCTATCAATCCAATAAAGCTTTTTATCGCAGATAGCAGATTCATAGGTGTTTTGT
>Ga0105239_10002924_pt1 | contig 21326 bp, 16 predicted proteins | sample KBSC44metaG_FD_92761 | JGI IMG/M metagenome (GOLD analysis project Ga0105239, IMG submission 92761) | Corn rhizosphere microbial communities from Kellogg Biological Station, Michigan, USA - KBS C4-4 metaG | ecosystem: Host-associated > Plants > Roots > Rhizosphere > Soil | place: Michigan, USA... | reverse complement strand
GTTCGTGCCTGGCGAAGGCCAGGGCCTCTGGCCCTGGCCGCAGGGGAGTCGGAGCGCAGCGGAGACCGCCTCGCCGAAGCGCTGCGGCGGCCTGCCCGCCCCCGCCTTTGCCGTGCCGACCTCGGCACCAGAACGCGGACAACGACTGTCCGCAATGGGCCGTAAGCTGCCGGCAGCCCGCCGCGTTTCTGGCCTTCGGTGGGCTGGTGCTCGAGGGTGGACACAGGGTGTCTCATGCCGGCCGGGCCGTCAGGCCGAGGAAATGATCGAGCATGTGGAAGTGATCGTCATGGAATCGATCCTCCATCGCGGCGAGCTGCTCGATCGGCGTCCATTCGACCGACTGCGCATCATCATCGGCGCGTACGTCGGGCAACTCGCGCGTGCCGAGATCGAAGTAGTGCGCATGCGTGATCGTGCGGCCGCGCAGGCTGCGATCGGGATGGTCGAAGACCGCGGTCGCGCGCAGGCAGAGCCGCATCGTGTCGGCGAGCAGGTGCAGATGGGTTTCTTCGTCGAGCTCGCGCAGCGCGGACTGATAGGCGGTCTCGCGCTGTTCGATGAAGCCGCCCGGCACCGCGTAGAGGCCGCGGCCCGGTGACCGGCCGCGCCGGATCAGCAGCACCCGGTCGGCGCAGCGCACGACCGCATCGACGGTGACGAACACCGGCGGATAGGGCGTGTGGCGCCACGCCGCCCGCTCGTCGCGCAGCACGCGCCACTCGGCTACGAGGAGTTCGAAGAAGGGCAGTTCCAGCCAGGCGCGCAGGAAGTGGCGCGTGGTCGGCGGGATCTGGTCGACCAGGGCGGCGAGCGTGGTCTCCGGGGCCAGCGGATCGCCGGCGAAGAGCGCATCGCGCAGCTCGGTGCCTCCGGCGCCGGGCAGGCGCTCGACCGCGATGAACTGCCAGCCGGGAAAGCCGCGCAGGTAGTCGCTGGTGGCGTCTTTCAGGTGGCCGACCAGGGCGACCGAGGGCGTGTGGGCCAGGCCTTCGCGTGCGGCCAGCTCGGCCACGCCGTTGCGCAGCGCGCGTGTCCATACCGTGGCGTCGTAGTAGTCGCGCAGCGGCAGGAACGAGACCCGCGCACGTTCGTTTTCCGGCAGCGTGAGCCGGATCATCTCGGCACGCTCGGTCCAGCTGAAAGGGTTCTTCGGCGTGCGCGCCTGGTAGGCGGAGCCGATCACGACGAAACAGCGCGGCGCGGCTTCGAGCGCCTGCCGCAGCAAGGCCGCGTGCGCCGTGTGAAAGGGCTGGAAGCGCCCGATCAGGACGGCGATGTCGGGCGGGTTGGCCTGCATGAGTGCTCTCAGATGAACTTGGCCGCGATCGGCATCTGCCGGCCGGTGCCGAAGGCGCGCGAACGCACGCGGATGATCGGCGGCGCCTGGCGGCGCTTGTATTCGTTGCGCGCGATCATGCCGCGGATGCGCTGCACCAGCGCCTCGCCTTCGGGCTCGGCGCGCAAGCGCTCGACGAAGCCCATCGCCGCATCGCGCTCCCAGCGAGCGAGGCGCTGGCCTTCGATCAGCCACTTCAGGATCTCGTCGAGCACCGGATAGGGCGGCAGGCTGTCGGTATCTTGCTGGCCCGGAGCGAGTTCGGCCGAAGGCGGCTTGTCGATGATCGCCTGCGGGATCAGCTCGCGGTCGGCGGCCTCGTTGAGGTGGCGCGCGAGCATGAACACCTCGGTCTTGTAGAGGTCGCCGATCAGGCCGAGGCCGCCGTTGGTATCGCCGTACAAGGTGCAGTAGCCGACCGAGATCTCGGACTTGTTGCCGGTCGTCAGCAGCAGATGGCCGAAGCTGTTCGAGTATTCCATCAGCACCGTGCCGCGCACGCGCGCCTGCAGGTTCTCGAGCGGCAGGCCGTGCAGCGGCCGGGCGAAGCCGGAGGCGAACTGCGCCTCGAAGGCCTCGACGATCGCCGCGATCGGATGCCGGTCGAGACGGATGCCGAGGTTGCGGCACAGCACGACCGAGTCGTCGACCGAACCGGCCGAGGAGTGCACCGAAGGCATGGTCACCGCGGCGACGTTGCCGGCTCCGAGCGCCTCGACCGCGAGCGCCAGGGTAACCGCGCTGTCGATGCCGCCGGAAGAGCCGACCACCGCCTGGCGGAAGCCGCAGCGCCGCGCGTAGTCGCGCAGGCCGAGGATGATCTGCGCGCGGTAGAAGGCCATCGTCGACAGGCCGCGAGGGTCGATCGCCGGCAGCGCACTCCCGTCGGCATCGACGAAGCGGCCGTTCTCGAAGCCGATCGTGCGCACGTCCTCGACGAAGCGGCGTGCTTCGTAGCTGACGCCGCGCCCGGGCTCGACCGCGAACGAGGCGCCGTCGAAGACGATCTGGTCCTGGCCGCCCACCTGGTTCACGTACAGCAAGGGCAGATCGTGCCGGCGGCTCGCATCGCCGAAGACTTGGTGGCGCTGCTCGCGCTTGCCGACTTCCGACGGGCTGGCGTTGATCGAGACCACCAGGTCGGGCGCGGCATCGGCGAGGCGCGTGAAGGGGTTGACCGCGTAGTCCAGTCCGTCGTCATTCCAGGCGTCTTCGCAGATCATCAGGCCGACCTGCATCTGGCCGATGCGCAGCACGCGTGCGACGTCGGGGCCGGGCTCGAAGTGGCGGTGCTCGTCGAAGATGTTGTAGGTGGGCAGCAGCTGCTTCGCGTAGCGCCGCGCGATCTCGCCCGACTTCAGCACGATCAGCGCGTTCTGCAGGCGCTTGCCCGGGCCCTCGCGCGGCACCGGCGCGCCGATCACCCAGTGCAGCTCCGGCAGCTGGCGCGAGGCCTGCTGCAGGCTGTCGAGACCGAGCGCGACGCGCGCGATGAAGCCCGGCTCGTCGAGCAGATCGCCGGGGTAGTAGCCGGTCAGCGAGAGCTCCGAGAAGACGACCAGCGCGGCGCCCTCGACGGCCGCCTGGCGCGCCGCGGCGATCATCCGGGCGGCGTTGCCTTCGATGTCGCCGACGGTGTAGTTCAGCTGGGCGACGGTGATCTTCAGCATGGCAGCGTGTCCTGTCGGCGGATCTGGAAGACCTGGCGCAGATAGGCCAGGAAGGTTTCGTCGGCGCAAAGGGTCTTGCCCGGCGAGTCGGAGAGCTTGGCGACCGGCTGGCCGTTGCAGCGCACCAGCTTCATCACGATGTTCAGCGGCGCCGGACCGAGATCGTTGCTCAGGTTCGTGCCGATGCCGAAGCCGAGCTGGGTGCGGTCGGCGAAGTGGCGGTGAATGCGCAATGCCGCTGGCAGGTCGAGCCCGTCGGAGAACACCAGCCGGTTGGTGTGGGCGTCGATGCGCAGCTTCGCATAGTGTGCGAGGGCCTTTTCGCCCCACACGATCGGATCACCCGAGTCATGGCGCAGGCCGTCGAAGAGCTTCGCGAAATACAGGTCGAAGTCGGCCAGGAAGGCCTCCATGCCGACCACGTCGGTCAGCGCGGTGCCGAGGTCGCCGCGGTACTCCTGCACCCAGTCTTCGAGCGCGGCTTTCTGGAAGTCGCGCAGCCGCACGTCGAGCGCCTGGTAGGACTGCAGGTATTCATGCGCCATCGTGCCGATCGCGACCAGGCCGAGGCGCCGCGCCAGGTCGACGTTGGAGGTGCCCTTGAAGAACTGCGGCACCTCGTGCTTCAGCGTGCTCACCACCTCCTCCTGCCATGCACCGGAGAAGCGCCGGCGCACGCCGAAGTCGAAGAACTCGAACGGGTGGGCGCGCGCCGGCTCCTCGCCGAAACGGCGCAGCTGCGCGATCTTGGCCTGCAGGCGCGCCCGGCCTTCGGCGAGCGCGGCGGTGCTATCGAAGCGGCGGAAATACAGCTCGTTGACGATCGCCAGCACGTAGATCTCGAAGCCCATCACGTGGACCTGCGGGCCGCTCGCAACAATCTCCAGCCGATCGCCTTCGACGCCGGCTTGAACGAAGCGGCGCTGGAAACGGAAGATGCGCAGGAAGTCGACGAAGTCCGGCTTGATGTAGCGCAGCCCGCCGAGGTAGGCGAGCTCGTCCTCCCTGAACGAGAGCGTGCACAGGCGGTCGAGTGCCGCGTCGACCTCGGCTCGCAATTCGGCGAGCGGGAAGGCCGGCGTGTTGCGGCAGACGAAGCGGTATTCGGCGCGCGCCTGCGGATGGCGATGCAGCATGGCCTGCCACATCGTGAACTTGTAGAGATCGGTTTCGAGCAGGCTCTTGATCACGTCTGCCCCCCGATCGTCGAGTACGCCGATCGACCCCCCGAGGGGGTGCGGGCCGGCTTGGGAGCGGCCCGGCGCTCGGCCCGCTGGGGACAGATCGACACAGGATATCTCACCGCTCACTGCTCCGCGTTCGCCTGCAGCAGCGGCAGGACATCGAGCGAGGTCGCGAGCTGCACGCCACGTTCCTGCATCCCGGCGAGGAAGGCCTCGTGCTGCGGCAGGAAGCCGGTGACCGGGCTCATGCAATCAGTCAGCAAGGTGATGCGCTGCGCGCGGCCGGCGGGCAGGCCGGCGACGAGGTGCTCGGTCGTCGCGCGCACGCAATGGCTGCTGGCTTCGCCGCCGATCAGGATCCACTCGGCATCCTCCAGCCGCTCGATCAGCCCCAGGTTCAGCTGGGTACGCGGGTCCTCGGCATCCGGCACTTCGGCGAGCAGTGCGCTGTAGTGCTCGGTCCAGGGGTTCTCGCCCTTGCTGATCTTCTGCACCACGCGCAGCTGCTGTTCTTCCCACCGGTTGTAGGCGGCGCGCAGCTCGGCATGCACGTTGTGGCCCCAGCTGCCGATCTCGCAATGCACCGGCCAGATCATCAGCGTGTAGCGGCCGCGGGCCTCCAGCTCGTCGAGGTAGGCGAGAGCGCGCGGCCGCGCAGCGGGGTCGCGCGGCCGGTACTCGCCGCGCCGCACTTCGGCCGCGGTGATCGGCGTGAACGGCGCGACGGACGAGCCGTCGCCACGCTGCCAGAAGGTCGGGTGCGCGATGTCGAGGCGATGGTGCGAATCGAGCGTGACGGTGATCTCCGCGAGCCCGGCGCCGCCGAGACGGATCAGGCGCGCGAGGCGCTGCATGTCGGCATGCGCACCGGCGACCGGCAAGGCCGGCGCCAGCCGGGCGCCGCTGGCCGGATCGACAGGGCGCGCGGCTTCGGGGAGATCGCAGAAATCGTTCTGCGGGTCGATGATCAGGAGTTGGGCAGGGTGGGTCACGGAGACCTCCTTGGATCTGGAGGGCCTCACTGTACTGCAATAAGTTGTTCAGTACAACTAACGAATTCTTGCGAGCCGGCTCATGTCGATCGGACGACCGGCGCGGCCACGCCGTCGCCATGCGGCGCGGCAACGAAACATGGCAGCGTTTCGGCGATCGCCGAATACGCCTGCAACAGCGGGAAGCGCGCGGGGTCGACCACGTCGGGCACCAGCTGCTGCGTGAAATGCCAGGCCACCGCGGTGGTGACCCCGGCCTGGTCGATGCTCTGGTTCGTCGCGGCGAGCGGCTGGCGCGCGATCTCCGCTTCAAGCGCGTCGTAGGCCGCCAGCACCTGGCCGCTGACCCGCGAGATCCACGGCTGATGCAGCTTCTCGGCCGGCCGCAGCTCGCGTTCGTAGACGATCTGCACGCTTTTCTCGCAGGCTGCCAGCGCGAGCCCGATCAGGCGCAGCGCATGCTGGCGCTCGGCCAGGCCTTCGGGCATCAGGCGCTTGCGAGTACCGGCCAGTGCTGCGAGGTATTCGAGGATCAGCGATGACTCCATCAGCACCTCGCCGTCGTCGCAGACCAGGGTCGGCGCCTTCACCACCGGGTTGATCTGGCGGAACTCGGCGAACGTGCGGAAGACCGACAGCGGCTGGTGCTCGAAAGGCATCTCCAGCAAGTGCAGCGAGATCGCGACACGTCGCACATACGGTGAATCGAGCATACCGATGAGTTGCATTGGTTTTCTCCTTGGGGGTGGGGCGGCTGCCGGCCGCTTGGGCCGTACGATAAGGCGCGGCCGACGAGCCGGCGCTAGTGTCCTGAGTTGGAGGTTCGTTGAACAACCTCGGCGAAGCGCTCCGGCATGGCCGAATCCTGTCGAAAACGCCCGCAGCCTAGGCGCGGCGCGCAGCGAGGCTCAATGCCTCGCGAGCACCGCAACAACGGATCCGGGCGTTTCTCGACAGGATTCATCAACGAACTTCCAATTCAGGACACTAGACCCCCGATCATGAAACATCTCCTGCAAACGACGCTGACCACAGCCTGGCTGATCGCCGCGCTGATCCTGCCCCTCCAGTCCCATGCCGCCGCGGCCAACGGCGTGCCGACCCTCGACAGCGTGAAGGGCTTGCCGACGATGCTCGGGCCGGTCTCGCTCGACAACGGGCAGGTGCTGGAGAAGGTCCACGTGGTCAACCCGAAGGGGCCTTGCATCATCATCGACGGCAAGCGCGACGTCGTCATCCGCGACAGCGAGATCGGCCCCTGCGGCCAGGAGACGCAGGAGATCCAGCATTCGGGCGTCTTCATCGTCAACGGCTCGACGCGCATCACGATCGAGCGCAACGTGCTGCACGACGCCCCGACCCTGATCTCGGTGAACAGCGGCGTGCACCCGTTCATCATCCGCAACAACCTGTTCTACAACATCCGCGGCACCGTCTGGGCCCTGCAGGCGATCGGCATCGGCGAGACGCGCAAGGCGGCCGCCTCGACGAAGATCCTCTGCAACGTGATGGACGACACCCTGATCGAGCAGCGCCCGATGGCCGGCGGCCGCGAGCGCAAGGTCGAGGACCACATCAACCTCTACAACTCCGGCGGCACCGCGCAGTTCCCGGTGGAGATCGCCTACAACCGCATCCGCGGCGCCGACGACGGCAAGGGCGGCCAGTCAGGCAGCGGCATGCAGCTCGGCGACAGCCCGGCCGGCGGCGGCGGCAAGGGCTCGAACGTGCCCGGCTACTTCTTCGTGCACGACAACATCGTCTATCACGTCAACGGCCAGGGCATCGCGATCGCCGGCGGTGTCGGCTCGGTGGTGCAGAACAACATGGTCGACAACCGCGGCGCCTCGATGGACAGCATGACCGGCTGGGCCTTCGGGCTGCGCAACTTCGACGGCGACAAGCCGGCGAGCGTGACCTACACCGGCAACAAGGGCATCGCGAACCTGTGGGCCTACAACCACGACGGCCAGCGCTGGCCGGCCTTCGACAAGAACTGGCGGCGCAGCGGCTTCGACGTGACCGACGGCGGCGGCAACGACTGGCAGTACGACTTCAAGACCAACATCTGGGACGAGCCGCTGAATGCGGCCTGCCGGCAGTAGGCGCCGTGCCGCGCGCGGCGGTCAGAAGAAGATCAGGTACAGCAGTCCGGCGATCAGCAGCCACTTCAGCAGGTAGTAGGCGAACCGGCTGCGCTGCTTCAGCGCCTTGCCGGCAAGGCGGATCTTGTAGATCGTCGCGAAGGCCCGGTTGAGCGCGCCGATCGGCTCGCCCTCGACGTTCTGCGTTGCCGACATCGTCATCACCACGCGCGCGAACCAGCGGTTCAGTGCGGTCAGGGCACGCGAGGCGAGCGGCCGCTCGACGTCGCAGAACAGGATGTAGCGCTGCTGGTCGGTGGTGTTCTCGGCGTAGTGGATCAGCGTTTCGTCGAACATCACCGCCTCGCCGTCACGCCAGTGGTAGCGATGGCCGTCGACGTCGATGTAGCAGCCCGGCGAATTGGGCGTGACCAGGCCGAGGTGATAGCGCAGCGAGCCGGCATACGGGTCGCGATGGCGCACCAGGCGGCTGCCCGGGGGCAGCGACGCGAACATCGCCGCCTTCACGTTCGGGATGCCGGCCAGCAGCTTCACGGTCTTCGGGCAGAGCGCGCTCGCCGAGGGCAGGTCGTCGCCGTACCACTTCAGATAAAAGCGCTTCCAGCCGGTGCGGAAGAAGGAATTGAAGCCGATGTCGACATGACCGTCCGCGGCGCGGATGCTGCCGGCTTCGCCGAGCTGCAGCGCCTCTTCGCGGATCTCGTGCCAGTGCTGCTGCAGCACCGCGAGTTCGGGGAATTCCTTGACGTCCACATAGGGCCGCGCCCGCACCCGCGAGAAGATGTACATCAGCGCGTTGTACGGCGCCAGCAGCACGGTGAAATCGGTCAATGCGCGCGGCCAGCTGAAACGCACGCTGCCGCGCAGGTTGACGTAGACCGCCGAGACGATGAAGACGAGCAGGACGAGGTGTCGGATTTCGAACATGGCGTGAAGCACATGCGTGCCGATGTCTTTTTGTGCGGCCGCTTACCGCTCCCGGGCCGCAATCGTAAAGCGAAAGCAAAACCTTTGCCGGCATCGCGAATTGGCGCCGGGCGGCTGCCGCGCGGGCGCCCCGCCTGATGCGGCGAGCGTTCAGTGCGCGGATTCGGGTGCGGCCTGGTTGCGCTCCGCCTCCATCTTCGCGAGTTGTCCACGGATCCCTTCGCCGACACGGATCTGCGGATTGGAAAAGCCGTCGCTCTTGCCGGCCAGGCGCTCGCGTTCCTCGATCAGCGTGCGAGCCGCCGCGTGGGCTTCTTCGAACGACCTCGTGCGGCGCAGCTGTTCGTCGAACATCGCTCGGCCGAAGTAGGTCAGGCTCGAGCCGCGGCCGCAGCCGTACGAGGTGTGATCGGCATCGGCCGCGGTCATCACCAGCGTGCCGGGGCCGGCCAGCGGCTCGATCCAGCTGCCGCTGTAGCAGGCGGAGACCGAGATCACACGCCAGCGGATGCCGGCTTCGTCGAGCCAGCCCTTCAGCAGCGACGGGGTGACCGAGTCCACCGACAAGGGCCAGAAGTCCGCGGAAAGCTGGCCGTTGCGCGCGCCGTGCGAGGTCAGGTGGATGAAGAGCACGTCCTCGTCGCGGTTCATCTGCTGCGCGATGCGCTGGATCGTGCGCTGCAGGTTCAGCGGCGTGGCCCACGGCCAGTCGCGGGCGGTGCTCTGGTGATTGACCAGCTGCACCGTCTTGCCGCCGCTGCCGAAGCGCTCCTGCATCAGCGCCGCGACCATCTCGCTCTCCTTGTGGAAGACCTCGTCGGGCGCATAGGGCGCGAAGGTCACGGCATACAGGTCGACCTTGCCCGGCCGGCCGGCGCCAAGGGCTTGCAGGCGCGTCTGCAGCAGCTGCGGCTGCAGCTCGGTCAGCTCCTGCGTCAGCCGGAACGGCTCGGGCTCGGCGCTGTCGCTGCTGTCCACCCGCAGCGGATACCAGTGGCTCGGCGGCCTGAGCCCCACGTGCAGACCGAGAGCTGCCAGCATCACGAAAGACGCCAGCCATCGCGGCGCGGCGCGGGCTTCGCCGCTGCGCCACACCAGGGCCGCCACGATCAAGAATTGCCAGCCGACGAACAGGATCATCGAGGCCCATCCGAGCCATGCGCCGATTCCCGGCAGCGCGAACAGGGCGTTGCGCGCCATCGGCACGAACAGCAGGCCGCTGAGCAGGACGACGCTGAATCCCTGCGCCGACATCATCGCGAACAGCGCGGCAGCGCTGGGCGGCGTCCCTGTCGTGGCCGGGCGCGGATGCGGCACCAGCAGCCAGCTGACCCACGCTCCCACCGCGGTGCTGAGCCATCCGACGAGCAGGCCCGCCCAGTAGAAGCTGGCCGGGCCATCGATGTAGAGCCGCTCGAACAGCAGGCTCGCGGCAGTCGGCACGATCACCAGCCAGGCGAGCACGCTCGGCGTGGCCTGCAGGCCGCGCCAGTCCGGGCGCATCAGCAGCGCGCTGCGCAGGCCCTGCCACCACCACGCGCCGAGCGCGCCGCGCCCCATCGGCGCGTGCCCTGACACCGTGCCGGCGCCGTCGATCTCGTCCATGCATCTCTCTCCTCGCCGCTGACTGTACGAGCCGGGCGACTCCGGGCGCTCACCGAAGATGTGGACTAATCACTCTGGCCAGCAGCGCAAAGCTCGGCCCGATCTCCTCCTCCGGCACCGCGCCGTAGCCGAGCAGCAGCCCCTTGGCCGCAGCGGGCTGATGCAGGTGGTAGAGCGACAGCGGCCGCACCGCGATGCCGGCACGCACCGCGTCCTGCGTGACCCGGCGGTCGTCGACGCGCTTCGGCAGGCCGAGCACCAGGTGCAGCCCGGCATCTCCGCCGATCACCGGCAGCGTGCTGCCGAACTGCGCGGCGATGGCCTGCAGCAGCGTGTCGTGCCGCGCGCTGTAGACCGCGCGCATGCGGCGGATGTGGCTGCTGTAGTGGCCCTCGGCGAGAAAGCGCGCGAGCACCGCCTGGTGCATCGTCTGGCCTTCGCGGAAGAGCTCGTTCGAGGCGCGCGCGAAGACCTCGACCAGGTCCGGCGGCAGCACCAGGTAGGCGACGCGCAGCGACGGGAACAGCGTCTTCGAGAAGGTGCCGAGATAGATCACGCGGCCGTCGGCATCCAGCCCCTGCAGCGCCGGCAGCGGGCGCGCGCCGTAGCGGAACTCGCTGTCATAGTCGTCCTCGATCACCCACACGCCGTGCGCCGCGGCGTACTCCAGCAACTGGCGCCGGCGGCGATGGCTCATCACCGCGCCGGTCGGGTACTGGTGCGACGGCGAGACGAACATCAGCCGCGGCGGCTGCTTCAGCTGGGCGGGCGAGGGCGCCAGGCCTTCGCCGTCGACCGCGACCGCCTGCAGGCTCAGTCCGTGCGCGCGGAACACGCTGCGCGCGCCCCAGTAGCCCGGGTCTTCGAGCCAGACCGGATCGCCGGGGTCGGCCAGCAATTGCGCCACCAGGTGCAGCGATTGCTGCGTGCCGCTGGTGATCACGACCTGGTCCGGCGTGCAGACCACGCCGCGCGTGCCCTGCAGGTACTCGGAGACGGCCTCGCGCAGGCTGCGCTCGCCCGGCCCGGTGGCGTAGCTCAGATGATGCGGCGATGCCGCGCGCCAGAGCCGTGCATGCAGCCGGCTCCAGACCTGCGACGGAAACATGCGCACCTCAGGCACGCCCGGCGCGAATGCGCCCCATTGCAGCGAAGCGGCGCCGGCCTCGTCGATCAATCGCGCGCCGCGGCGCGACAGCTCCGCGCGCCGTGCCGCCCGCGGCGCGCGCCCCGGATAGGCCCCATTGATCCGCCCGACCAGCCGCGGCCCGACCGCCGCGACGAAGGTGCCTCGTCCGACGCCCGCCTGCACGTAGCCTTCGAGCGAGAGCTGCTCGTAGACGTGCACCACGGTATTGCGCGCGATGCCGAGCACCTGCGCCAGGGCCCGTGTCGGCGGCAGCTTCAGGCCCGGCGGCAGCACCCCGTCCCGGATGCCGCCCTGCAGGATCAGGTAGAGCTGGCGGTGGTCGTGCTCGGCGCTCTGGTGGTCGAACTGGCGCAGCACGAAATCGGGCAGCGCGGTCGCCTTCGGCGCGCGCTCGGCGAGGGCCGCCTTCATGCGTTCGACGCAGCGGGCGCGTGCCAAATTGGTTCCATCAAATACCTCTCATTGGTTCCACCGATAGGTCCAAGTGGGGCCTAGACTCGGCCTCGTTGTCAAGCTAACCCTGAGCCCGGACCGGGCTCGCCAGTGAGGCCCTCATGAACACGTCCACCCAGACCGAAACCGCCCACGTCGCCGCCGCCGGCAAGAGCAATGCAGAGATCGATGCGCGCCGCATCGCCGCCAGCCCGCGCGGCGTCGGCATCGGCTTTCCGATCTACGCCGAACGCGCACTGAACGCCGAGATCTGGGACGTCGAGGGCCGCCGCTACATCGACTTCGGCTCCGGCATCGCGGTGCTCAACACCGGCCACCGCCACCCGAAGGTGATCGAGGCGATCCGCGAGCAGCTCGACCATTTCACCCACACTGCCTACCAGGTCGTGCCCTACGAAAGTTCGGTCGCGCTGGCCGAGCGCCTGAACCGCCTGACCCCGGGCACGCATGCCAAGAAGACCGCCTTCTTCACGACCGGCGTCGAAGCGGTCGAGAACGCGATCAAGATCGCGCGCGCCCACACCCGCCGCCCCGGCGTGATCGCACTCGGCGGCGCCTTCCACGGCCGCACCTTCATGGGCATGGCGCTGACCGGCAAGGTCGCGCCGTACAAGCTCTCGTTCGGGCCATTCCCGGGCAGCATCTACCACGTGCCGGCGCCGATCGCGCTGCACGGCGGCTCGACCGAGGATTCGCTGAAGGCGATCCAGCAGCTCTTCAAGTCCGACATCGAGCCGGAGCAGGTCGCCGCGATCATCATCGAGCCGATCCAGGGCGAAGGCGGCTTCTACGTCGCGCCGCCGGAGTTCATGCGCGGCTTGCGCGAGATCTGCGACAAGCACGGCATCGTGCTGATCGCCGACGAGATCCAGACCGGCTTCGCGCGCACCGGCAAGCTGTTCGCGATGGAACACTACGACGTGCTGCCCGACCTGATGACGATGGCCAAGAGCCTGGCCGGCGGCACGCCGCTGTCTGCGGTCTGCGGCCGGGCCGAGATCATGGACGCGCCGGCCCCCGGCGGCCTGGGCGGCACCTATGCCGGCAATGCGCTGGCGATCGCCTCGGCGCATGCGGTGCTCGACGTGATCGAGGAAGAGCAGCTCAGCGCCCGCGCCGAGAAGCTGGGCCGGATCCTGAAGGCGCGGCTCGAAAGCCTGCGCGCCACCGTGCCGCAGATCAGCGATGTGCGCGGCCTGGGCGCCATGGTCGCGGTCGAATTCGCGAAGGCCGACGGCACGCCCGACCCCGAGTTCACGAAGCAGGTGCAAAACCGTGCACGCGATGCCGGCTTGCTGCTGCTGACTTGCGGCGTCTACGCGAATGTGGTTCGCTTCCTGTTCCCGCTGACGATCGAAGAGACCGTGCTCGAAGAAGGCCTGGCCATCCTCGCCGCCGCCATGCAAGCCTGAACGGAGAACGATTCATCATGCTGAAGCTGAAAGACCCGAGCCTGCTGCGCCAGCAGGCCTACATCGCGGGCGAGTGGGTGAATGCCGATGACGGCACGACCGTGGCCGTCGTCAACCCGGCCAACGGCGAGCAGATCGGCACCGTGCCGATGTGCGGCACCGCCGAGACGGTGCGCGCGATCGCTGCCGCCGAAGTGGCGCAGAAGAGCTGGCGCGACGTGCCGGCGAAGGAGCGTGCCGCGATCCTGCGCAAGCTGAATGACCTGATGCTCGCGAACCAGGACGACCTGGCGCTGATCATGACCAGCGAACAGGGCAAGCCGCTCGCCGAGGCCAAGGGCGAGATCGCCTACTCGGCCTCGTTCATCGAGTGGTTCGCCGACGAGGCGCGCCGCATCTACGGCGACACGATCCCGGCACCGCAAGGCGATCGCCGCATCATCGCGATCAAGCAGCCGGTCGGCGTGACCGCCGCGATCACGCCCTGGAACTTCCCGACCGCGATGCTGACGCGCAAGGCCGGCCCGGCGCTCGCGGCCGGCTGCTCGATGGTCGTCAAGCCGGCGACGCAGACGCCGTTCTCGGCGCTGGCCTTCGCCGAACTGGCCGACCGCGCCGGCGTGCCGAAGGGCCTGCTCTCGGTGCTGACCGGCTCGGCGACGAAGATCGGCGGCGAGATGACGCGCAGCCCGATCGTACGCAAGCTGACCTTCACCGGCTCGACCGAAGTCGGCCGCACCCTGATGCGCCAGTCCGCCGACACGATCAAGAAGCTCTCGCTCGAACTCGGCGGCAACGCGCCCTTCATCGTCTTCGACGATGCCGACCTCGATGCCGCGGTCGAAGGCGCGATGATCTCGAAGTACCGCAACACCGGCCAGACCTGCGTCTGCGCGAACCGCATCTACGTGCAGCGCGGCGTGCTCGAGAGCTTCACGCAGAAGCTGGTCGCGAAGGTCAAGGCGCTGAAGGTCGGCAACGGCCTGGAGGCCGGCGTCACGCAGGGCCCGTTGATCGACGGCAAGGCGGTCGCGAAGATCGAGGAGCACGTCGCCGACGCCCGCGCCAAGGGCGGCGAGGTGCTGACCGGCGGCAAGCGCCATGCGCTCGGCGGCCAGTTCTACGAGCCGACGGTGATTGCCGGCGCTACGAAGGACATGCTGGTCGCGCACGAGGAGACCTTCGGCCCGCTGGCGCCGATCTTCGCGTTCGATACCGAAGCCGAGGTCATCGACCTGGCGAACGACACCGAGTTCGGCCTGGCCGCGTACTTCTACAGCCGCGACATCGGGCGTGTGATGCGCGTCGCCGAGCGGCTGGAGTCGGGCATGGTCGGCGTCAACACCGGGCTGATCTCGACCGCCGAGGCGCCGTTCGGCGGCGTCAAGCAGTCGGGCCTCGGCCGCGAAGGTTCGAAGTACGGGCTCGAAGAGTTCCTGGAGATCAAGTACGTGTGTTTCGGGGGCATCGATAAGTGACGAGTCCCGCTGAAGCAGGAGGGTCGGCCGCCGTGCCCGGCGGACGGGGAGCCGACGTTTTTGGTATTGCCGGCGTGCAGATGCAGGTCTCGGCGTTCGAGGACAACGTGGCGCGCATGAGCGCCTACGTGAAGCACATCAGGCTTCGGTTCCCGTGGGTGCGCATGGTGCTGTTCTCCGAGCTGTGCGCACTCGGCCCGAGCCATGCGAAGGCCGAGCCGCTGCCCGGTCCGACCGAGCAGCGGCTGTGCGAGCTGGCGAAGGAAACCGGCCTCTGGCTGATCCCCGGCTCGCTCTTCGAACTGGCCGGCGGCAAGGTCTACAACACCACCCCGGTAATCAATCCGCAGGGCGAGGTGATCTCGCGCTTCCGCAAGCTTTTCCCGTTCCGCCCCTACGAGAAGAACGTCGAAGGCGGCACCGAGTTTTGCGTCTTCGACGTGCCCGGCGCCGGCCGCTTCGGCGTCTCGATCTGCTATGACATGTGGTTCCCCGAGACCACGCGCCAACTGGTCGCAATGGGTGCCGAAGTCATCCTGCATCCGACGATGACCGACACGATCGACCGCGAGGTCGAGCTCGCGATCGCGCGCGCCTCGGCGGTGACCAACCAGGTCTATTTCTTCGACATCAACGGCGTCGGCGACGGCGGCGTCGGCCGCTCGATCGTCTGCGATCCGTCGGGCTACGTGCTGCACCAATCCGAAGTCGGCCCGGAGATCATTCCGGTCGAAGTCGACTTCGTGCGCCTGCGCCGCGAACGCGAGCGCGGGCTGCGCACCCTAGGGCAACCCCTGAAGAGCTTCCGTGACCGCGACTGCGATTTCAGCGTGTATCGTCGCGATAGCGGTGCCGACGCCTATCTGAAGACACTCGGCCCGCTCAGCAAACCCGACTGAAGAATCCAACACGAGGCACCGCCGAAGAGCGAGCGGCCCAGGAGACAAGCCATGAACGAAGCCATTGAGGCCGGGCGCAGCGTACCGTCATCGCTGAGCCGTTATCGCAGCGTCTGGGAGATGCGCGCCGACAGCTGGATTTCCCTGGTCGACGACTTGAGCCGGCTCGCGACGCTCTCGCCCGAGCCCGCGGAGCGCGAGATGCGGCTGACCCGCGTCACCACCACGCTCGCGACGCTGGCGCCGATCGAAAGCTACTGGGCCTTCCCCGGCGGCCGTGTCTTTGCCGAACTCATCGCCTGGGTCGAGCGCAACGAGCTGGCCCGCGCCCACCTCGCAGCGCGGCGCATCCACCGCATGCTCGCGGCGCAGACCTATCGGCATGAAAACGTCGCGCTCGACAGCGATACCGAACTGCCCTCGCAGATCGAGACCGAAGGCGAACGCGAGGCGCAGCTCTCGCGCCCGTACTTCGAGGTGCTGATCGTCGACGAGATGTCGCCCAGCGAGGAGGATGCGTTGCGCCGCCGCGTGCAGCGCAAGCGCAACCCGGACGACGACTTCGTCTTCGACGTGGTCGTGGTGCCGAGCTTCGAGGACGCGCTGATCGCCTCGCTCTTGAACTTCAACCTGCAGGCGGTGGTGATCCGCCACGGCTTCCCGTTCCGCTCGCGCTATCACCTCGACATCCTGCGCCGCTTCATCGACGGGCTGGACGAAGGCATCGAGCGCATCGTCGAATCCGAACGCGGCCCCTTGCTCGGCAAGCAGATCGCGCAGATCCGGCCCGAGCTGGACCTGTACCTGGTCACCGACGTCAACGTCGAGGACATCGCCGCGCGCATGGGCGAGACCTTCAAGCGCATCTTCTTCCGCGAGGAAGACCACACCGAGCTCTACAGCTCGATCATGCGCGGCGTCGGCGAGCGCCATCGCACGCCGTTCTTCAACGCCTTGCGCGAGTACGCGAAGCAGCCGACCGGCGTGTTCCATGCGCTGCCGCTGGCACGCGGCAAGTCGATCATGAACTCCAACTGGATAGGCGACCTGGCGCAGTTCTACGGCATGAATCTCTTCATGGCCGAGACCTCGGCAACCTCGGGCGGACTGGATTCATTGCTCGATCCGGTCGGGCCGCTGAAGCTCGCGCAGGAATACGCCGCGCGGGCCTTCGGCGCGCGCCGCACCTTCTTCGCGACCAACGGCACCTCGACCGCGAACAAGATCGTCGTGCAGGCGCTGGTGCGGCCGGAAGACATCGTGCTGGTCGATCGCAACTGCCACAAGTCCCACCACTACGGACTGGTGCTGGCGGGTGCGCAAGTCGCCTATCTCGATTCCTATCCGCTCGACCAGTATTCGATGTACGGCGCGGTGCCGATCCGCCACATCAAGCAGACCCTGCTCGACTTCCGCAAGGCCGGGACCTTGCATCGGGTGCGGCTCGTGCTGCTGACCAATTGCACCTTCGACGGCATCGTCTACGACGTCGAACGCGTGATGATGGAATGCCTGGCGATCAAGCCGGACCTGGTCTTCCTGTGGGACGAGGCCTGGTTCGCGTTCGCCTGCTGCCACCCGATCTATCGCCAGCGCACCGGCATGGCGAGCGCGAAGAAGCTCGCCGAAACGCTGAAGGACCCGGCCTATGCGCAGCGCTACGCCGAGTTCAGCGCGAGCCTCGGAGAAGGCGGCTGGGACGACGACGAGAAGCTGCTGAACAACCGGCTCATTCCCGACCCGAAACGCGCGCGCGTGCGCGTCTATGCAACCCATTCGACGCACAAGACGCTGACCTCGCTGCGCCAGGGTTCGATGATCCACGTCTGGGACCAGGACTTCAAGGACAAGGCCGAAGAAGCCTTCCACGAGGCCTACATGACCCATACCTCGACCTCGCCGAACTACCAGATCCTGGCCTCGCTCGACGTCGGCCGCCGCCAGGTCGAGCTCGAGGGCTACGAGCTGGTGCAGCGCCAGCTCGAGCTCGCGATGAGCCTGCGCGAACAGGTGCTGACACATCCGCTGCTGAAGCGCTACTTCCGCTTCCTCAGGGTCGGCGACGTGGTGCCGGCGGCTTATCGCGAGTCCGGCGTCGAGACCTACTTCAACGACGAGACGGGTTGGAACAATCTGGAAAGCGCGTGGCGCACCGATGAGTTCGCACTCGACCCGACCCGCGCGACCCTGTCGATCGGCGCGTCGGGCATCGATGGCGACACCTTCAAGAACAAGCACTTGATGGACAAGTACGGCATCCAGATCAACAAGACCTCGCGCAACACCGTGCTGTTCATGACGAACATCGGCAGCACGCGCTCGGCCGTGGCCTACCTGATCGAGGTGCTGGTGAAGATCGCGCGCGACATCGACCAGCGCGTCGCCGATCTCAGCACCGTCGAACGCCGCATCCACGAGCAGCGGGTGCGCTCGCTGACCTTGCAGCAGCCGCCGTTGCCGGACTTCTCGCGCTTTCATTTCGCTTTCCGCGGGCGCGGTCTCGAGGGCCAGGCGGAGACACGCGACGGCGACATCCGCAGCGCGTTCTTCCTCAGCTACGACGACGAGAACTGCGAATACATCAGCATGGCCGAAGCCGCGCAGGCGATCGCCGGCGGACGGGAACTGGTCTCGGCCCTGTTCGTGATCCCCTATCCGCCGGGCTTCCCGATCCTGGTGCCGGGTCAGGTGATCAGTGCCGAGATCCTGAAGTTCATGGCCGCGCTCGACGTGCGCGAGATCCACGGCTTCCGGCCGGAGCTGGGCTTCCGCATCTTCAGCGATACGGCCTTGGTGCGTGTGAGCAGCGCGACGGCGGCGAAGGTCGCGACGGCCCTGGCGGGCCGGGCGGCGGCGCGGGTCGAGCGCGAGGTCAGCCCGGTGCCGGCGGCGAGCAAACAGGACGCGAGCGCCAAGTAAGCCCCCACCCGCTGCTAGATCTCGAGCAGCCCGCTGACCACCGATGCGGGCGACTTCTCGAATTGGCCGCCGATCGAATGCACGCTGCCTTGCACGATGCCGTGCAGCATGACGGTGCCGCGATTGAACACGTCGCCCGCGACGGTGCCGAGGATCGTCGCGGCGCCGCCGGTTTCGACCACCAGCCCTGCACCGCACAGGCCGTACAGGTAAAGGGATCGCCCGGCGGTCACGGTCAGGGTGCCGGTGGCGACGCCGTACAGCGTGAGATCGTCGCTGAGGCGCTGGTCGCCCAGGATCGTTCCGTACTCGATGTGCACTGTGTGTCCTTCTCTGATTCAAAAGTCGGAGCATCGGGACGCGTCCCGCGGGGACGCGTGCCGATGCGTGAGCCCGATCAGCTCTTCGGCGTCGGCGGGATGAAGCGGCGGGCGCTCTCGGGAATGAACTGCTGATAGTCCTGCTGGCCGCCGCTCTGCCAGTCGGCGCCCTGGCCGCCTGGGGCCTGCGGATCGGCCGCCGGCTGCGCGGCAGGCTGCTGCTGCACCGGCGCGCTGTCTTGCGGTGCAAATTGCTGCTGCTGGCTGTTGTTCTGCTGGTTCTGGCGTTGCTGGCCTTGCTGTTGTTGCTGCTGCTGGCCTTGTTGCTGCGGCGGCTGGGTTTGCTGCTGTTGTTGCTGAGCTGCGGCGGGTGTCCCGGCCGGCGCTGCCGGTTGCGCCTGCTGGGCCTGCTGCGCTTGCGCGACCTGCTGCAGGATCTCCTGGAACTGCTGCTGCTGTTGCGCCTGCTGCTGCGAATCGGCCATCGTCGCCGCGGCGCCGTCCGGGCCCAGCAGTTCGCGGTACAGCGCCAGCATGTACGCGGCGTCGACCTTCGCCGCCGCCTCGGATTCGGCGCCGTTCGAGCGGATGCCGTTGAGCTTCAGTGCGCCGGCGTTCAGCGCCGTCTTGACCAGCTGGCTGGCTTCGTTTTGAGAGAAAAAGTCCATGGTGATGTCTCCGTTGGGAGTGGTGGTGGGGAAGGGGTGTCTGCAGGTCGATGGCTTCGCCGTGCCGGGCCGGATGCAGCCCGGCGGCAGGCATTCGATGCAGAGGCTGGAAGCCCGCGGCCGCGTGCTTCAGCCGGTCGGTCGTTCGTAGCGCCGCAGGCCGGCGACGTAGGTCGCGGCGAGGTTGCGCTCGTCACCCATCGTGATCCAGGAGAACACCTTCTCGTGCAGCTCCTTCGCGACCGCCATGCGCCGCTCGGCGGCCGGGCCGACAGCCAGATCCCAGGCGCAGACGTCGGCCATGCGGCCCGGCTCGAGGCTGCCGATCTCGTCGTCCATGTCGAGTGCGATCGCGGTGCCCAGGGTCGCTGAATAAAGCGCCGCCCAGGCGGTCAGGCCCTGGTTGAGCATCGCCTGCATCTTGTAGGCGTCGCCCATCGTGCGGAGCTGGCACAGGCTGGTGCCGGCGCCGACGTCGGTCGCGAGCGTGACCTCGACGCCCGCGTCCAGGTTCGCCTGCCAGTCGAACAGGCCGCTGCCGAGGAAGAGGTTCGAGCTCGGGCAGTGCGCGATCACGGCGCCGGTCTCGTGCAAGGCGGCGCGGTCGTTCGCGTCGAGCCAGATCGCGTGGCCGAGCACCGAGCGTTCGTGCAGCAGCCCGCCGCGCAGGTAGACGTCGAGGTAGCTGCGTGCCTCTGGGAACAGCTCGCCGACCCATCGCACCTCGTTGCGGTTCTCCGCCACGTGGGTCTGCATGTAGAGCGACGGATCTTCCTTCAGCAGGCGCGCCGCGACCGCGATCTGCTCGGGCGTGCTCGTCGGCGCGAAGCGCACCGTCACCGCATAGGCGTTGCGGCCCTTGCCGTGCCAGCGCTCGATCAGCTCGCGGCAATCGCGCTCGGAGTCGGGCTGTCTGTCGCACAGCTCGCGCGGCGCGTGGCGGTCCATCATCACCTTGCCGGTGACGATGCGCATGTTGCGCGCGTGCGCCGCGGCGAAGAGCCGGTCGGCGGACAGCTTGTGCACCGTCGGGTAGATCAGCGCCGTGGTCGTGCCGTGCGAGATCAGCGCATCGAGGAAACGATGCGAGCCGGCCTCGGCAAGCTCCGGGTCGGCATAGGCCAGCTCGGCAGGGAAGGTGTAGTTGTTGAGCCAGTCGAGCAGCTGCGCACCGTAGCTGCCGATCACGTCCAGCTGCGGGCTGTGCACATGCGTGTCGATGAAGCCGGGCATGATCAGCCGGCCGCTGTGATCCTCGCGCCACCAGCTCGGGTCGGGCAGCTGGCTGCCGGGTTGCGCGCCGACGATGCGGCCGCCGTCGATCAGCAGCCAGTGGTCGGGGCGAAAGCGTACGGTCTTCATGCTCGTGTCCGTCAACGACGGGGCGGCGCTGAAGTCGAGCAAGTCTCCGCGCAGGGCAAGGCGCTTGGCGATCATGTTGTCTCCATGGGCTTCTGTCCGGGTCTTCAATCAGGGCCAGGCTCCCTGCGCCTGGGCGGCGTCGCCGTGGCCAGGCCGTGCGCCACGTCGCGCACCTGGTCTCGAAGCCAGCGCATGGCCGGCGACTTGTGCGTCAAGTCGTGCCACAGCTGGTAGTAGATCAACGGGGGAAACGGCACCGGACACGCCACGATGCGCACTGGCAGCGTCTGCGTGTAGCGCGAGCAGAACAGCCATCCGGTCGTCAGCACCAGCTGGCTGCCGGCCACCATCATCGGGATCACGCCGAAGTGCGGGCTGCGTACCACGATGTTGCGCTTCATGCCCTGCGAGATCAGGTGCTCGTCGATCACGCCGACCGCGCCCGGATGCAGCGGCATCGGCGCGACGTGCTCGCTCGCGAGATAGCTTTCGATCGGCCATTCCTCGGCCGCGCCGGGCCGGGCCGTCGGGTGGTCGTCCGCCACCATGCAGCCCACTTCGTCGACCAGCAGCCGGCCGAGCCGCAGCTCGCCGGGCGGTTCGAGCCAGTTGCCGATGACGAGGTCGACATCGCCGCTCGCGAGGTAGCGCCGGTAGTCGAAATGGTCGGTCAGCGGCTCGAGTTCGAGCTTCACGCCGGGCGCGACGCGCTTGAGATGCGCAACCAGCCGCGGCAGGAAGATCGGATCGAGGTAGTCGCTCGCCGCAACCCGGAACATCGTGTTGCTGCTGCCCGGATCGAAGGGCTTGTTGTGTATACGCGCCCCGAAGAGCTGCTCTGCT
>Ga0105239_10002923_pt1 | contig 21328 bp, 15 predicted proteins | sample KBSC44metaG_FD_92761 | JGI IMG/M metagenome (GOLD analysis project Ga0105239, IMG submission 92761) | Corn rhizosphere microbial communities from Kellogg Biological Station, Michigan, USA - KBS C4-4 metaG | ecosystem: Host-associated > Plants > Roots > Rhizosphere > Soil | place: Michigan, USA... | reverse complement strand
GTCAATTCCGGTATTGTTAACAGGCAGCAACGATTTTGTCGGATTAGCCCAAACCGGGACCGGTAAGACTGCTGCCTTTGGCCTACCATTATTAGAGCTGTTGGATTTCGAAGAAAATCATCCGCAGGCACTTGTTTTATGCCCAACACGCGAACTTTGTTTGCAAATTACTAACGACATTAAAAACTACTCCAAAAAAATGGGCAACGTTAACGTTGTTGCCGTTTATGGCGGAGCCAGTATTTCTGACCAATTACGCCAGATCCGTCGCGGCGTACAAATTGTCGTTGCCACACCTGGCCGTATGCTTGATATTATCAACCGTAAGGCTATCGATTTTACAAAGGTGAAATTTGTAGTATTGGATGAAGCTGATGAAATGCTCAACATGGGCTTTCAGGAAGATATTGACAGTATCCTGTCTACCACACCGGAAACTAAGAAAACATGGTTGTTTTCTGCAACTATGCCGGCCGAAGTTCGGCGCATAGCTAAAAAGTACATGAATGAGCCGTTTGAGCTTACCATGGGTACTAAAAATACCGGCAACGCAAACATCGAGCATGAGTACTACATTGTACGTGCCCGTGATAAGTATGCCGCGTTTAAACGCATTGTTGATTTTAATCCTGACATTTTTGGTATCGTTTTTTGCCGTACTAAAATTGAGACCCAGGATATTGCCGAAGCATTAATGAAAGATGGCTACAATGCCGATTCATTACACGGTGACCTGTCACAACAACAACGCGATAAAGTAATGAAACGCTACCGCGAGCGTAACCTGCAATTATTAATTGCTACTGACGTTGCCGCACGTGGTATTGACGTTAATGACGTTACACACGTTATTAACTATTCATTACCTGATGAAGTTGAGAACTACACCCACCGCAGCGGCCGTACAGCCCGTGCCGGTAAAACAGGTGTATCTATCTCTATCATCAACGCTAAAGAATTAGGCAAGATCCGCCAGATAGAGCGTGGCTTAGGCAAGAAATTTGTTAAAGCCGAGATCCCTACAGGTTTTGATGTTTGCGAAAAACAATTATTCTCAATCGTACATAAGATCCATGATGTTGAGGTTAATGAGCAACAGATAGAACAATACCTTCCGCGTATTATGGAAGAGTTTAAGGATCTTACTAAAGAAGATTTTATTAAACGCTTTGCATCTATCGAGTTTAACCGCTTTTTAGATTATTACAAAAACGCGCCTGATCTGAACGCGCCTGTTGAAGAAGGTCGTTTTGACCGCGAACGTGGCGAAAGAGGCGAGCGCGGAGAACGTGCTCCACGCGGCGAAGGCGGCAAATCAGAATACACCCGTTTATTTATAAACTTAGGTTCTGTTGATGAGTTTAACCGCGGCGATCTGTTGGGTTATATTTGCACCAACGGTAAAATAAGCGGACGCACTGTTGGTAAAATAGATGTTAAGGGTGTTTACTCTTTCTTTGAAGTACCAAACGCCGACTCGGAAGCTGTTATCAACAACTTTAAAGGTGTTGAATTTAAGGGCCGCGAAGTAAGGATAGAAGTATCAGGCGAAGGCACAAGCACTACCCGCAGTGGTGGTGGCGAGCGTCGTGAAGGTGGCTACCGTGGTGGCGAACGCCGTGAAGGTGGCGGTGGTTACAACCGTAGTGGTGGTGGCGAGCGTCGTGAGGGTGGACACAGAGGCGGCAGCAACCCTAACAGTGGTGGTTTCCGCGATTTTTCGGGCAAACGCCGCGAGGATCGCCCCGAACGCAAACGCAGGTTCTAAGATAGTGAGTAGGTAGTGCTGAGTAGTGAATTGTGAAAGGTTAGTAGTGAATGTTTGATTAATATTCACTATTCACCACTGCCCACTCACCAAAAAGATAGTTTTTAGTTTAGTTTTAGTTACAGGGCCCCTTCGATTAATCGGAGGGGCTTTTGTTTTTAATGAGTGAATTATTGAATGAGTGATTGAGTGAATGTTCAGGCGCTTCAAATAAATAAAAAAGACATTACTTAACATAATGTCTCTCTAATCTCTAATCTCTAATCTCTAATCTCTAATCTCTAATCTCTAATCTCTAATCTCTAATCTCTAATCTCTAATCTCTAATCTCTAATCTCAGGACATACTTAAAAGCAAGATAGCAGTAAGTACGTGAACAGCTATTAATGCATATGTTTTCATAACAATAGATGGTAGTTTGTTACTATCTGACCTCTTAGTGTTTAAAAGGTTTAGTTCTTAACTGTGATTTTTTAAGATATTGATAGTGACCGCGTTTGTCTACATAATAATAACGCGAATGCTTATCAATATAGATCAATTCGCCGGTTGGTGCCCAATGGTTTTTATACCTTTTACCTGTAACGGCAGCGGCACCCTTTACAGTTACTTCTGATGTTTTATGGCCTACATCCTTTGCTGCACTACCTATTTTATGGCCAACGCTATGATCCTGGGCATGGGCTAATGAAATAGAGAATATTCCTACGGAAATTAGTGCAATTTTAAATTTGTTTTTCATGTCGTTGATTGTTGTGTAAATATTATCACGCAATTTTGCTGCCAAGATGTTTTATAGCTTAATTATAACGTGTTGTGGTTAGAGTGTCTATTTTTTTAATCAATGTTTAATTAAAACTTGCTACACCACATCCGCTTATCATCAATGAAGTGATTATTAATAATTTATTTCGTTTATTTATCTATCCAATTAACCCGGTTAATAAACATTGCAAAAATTCTTAATAAATCTATAAGCAATTGCTATGCAAAAAATCACCTCATTTTTGATCATTTTGATATCCGTATCATGCACAGTTAAGGCACAAAATACTGCTGTATCAACTGAAAAGCAAACTTTAAAATGGTTTACAGATGCCAGGTTTGGTATGTTTATCCATTGGGATATGTCGAGTATAGCAGGTACAGAGATCAGTTGGTCGCGCAAAGGATCAAAACCTTTAGACATTACCGGGGATCCGGCCGGTTATGTGGAAGACCCCGCTTATGATCATCTGTATGAAAAATTTAACCCAACAAGTTTTAATGCAACCGCATGGGTTAATTTGGCAAAAGCAGCCGGCATGAAATATATAGTTTTCACGGCAAAGCATCACGGCGGCTTTTGTATGTGGGACACCAAACTCACCAATTATTCTATTATGCATTCTCCTTATGGGAAAGATGTTATAAAACAACTGGCTGATGCCTGTCACAAGGCCGGTATTAAATTTGGTATCTATTATTCGCCCCGCGACTGGCATAATCCGCAATATGGTGTTGGCGATAACAAAGCGTATGTAAGCTACATGAATAGCCAGGTAAAAGAATTGCTGACCAACTATGGTAAAGTAGATATTATCTGGTGGGATAGTTACGGTAAAGGCGACCTGATAAATTTTTGGAACATAGGAGAAACATTGGACCTGGTGAAAAAATTGCAACCCGGTATTGTTATGAACAACAGGCTTGCAGTACTTGGCGACTACAACAAGCAACCGGCGCCCTACATTGGCGATTGGGATACACCTGAACAAAATATAGGCAGTTTTCAAAATACACGGCCATGGGAAAGCTGTATGTCTATTGTGGCAACGCCCGACGGTGGCGGCTGGTCTTATCGCCCGGATGGCAAGATCCGTCCTTATGAAGAATGTATCAAAGGGCTTATTAACTGTGCCACCGGCGACGGTAATCTTTTATTGGATGTAGGCCCTGATGCAACAGGGACCATCCCTGCAGATCAGGCGAACCGGTTAACAGAGATGGGCGCCTGGTTAAAAAAATATGGTGAAAGCATTTATGATACAAAAGGCGGGCCATATAAAAATGCCCAATGGGGAGGCGCTACGTTTAAAGGGAATAAAGTATACCTGCACATAGCCAAATGGAACGGAAACGAATTACGATTACCTGATCTAAAAGCTAAAATTTTAAAATGTGGTAACCTCACCAATCCACAAAACAAACCGGCATTTACCCGGGACGGCAAATACTTAACCATTACTTTACCGCCCGGTCAGCAAGATAATATCGATACGATCATTACGCTGGAACTGAATGATAGTGCCGCAAAAGAGCTGATCAGCGGATCTCCGATAGAGGTTTTATAGCGTGCTATTTGCCTGTATATCGCTGCCGCAAGCGTCCCCGCTTGTGGCACATGTGCGGTTGCAACTAATAACTAAATTTTATTAACAACAAATTGCTATTTTTAAAATGTGAGCCGTAACTATAAATTCCATAATCCCGAGGGCTTGTATTTTGTAAGTTTTGCAACTGTATTTTGGGTGGATGTATTTGTAAGGCGACTTTATTTTGATTGCATTGTTGAGAACCTAAATTACTGCGTTGATGAAAAGGGTATGGAGGTATATGCCTGGTGCATCATGTCAAGCCATATACATTTGGTTTTTAGATCTAACATAGAAAAACCGGAGGACCTTATCGGCGGTTTTAAATCATTTACCTCACGAAAACTTATTAAATTAATTGAAGATAATATGCAGGAAAGCCGGCGTGAATGGTTATTAAATTCTTTTAAAAAAGCAGGCGCTGCAAATTCAAATAATACCAAATACCAGTTTTGGCAACAACATAATCATCCAATTGAATTATGGAGCGCAAATGTAATTCAGCAAAAAATTGATTACACGCATAACAATCCTGTCGAAGCCGGTTTTGTTGAAAATGATTATGAATATTTGTACAGCAGTGCCCGCGATTATTGCGGTAAACTTATTTTAGGACGAGACATATTACTGAGTAATTTTTCTGGCATGTGCGCCACAAGCGAGGACGCTTGCGGGAGCAAAAAAAGTTACCGTGAAGCATACGCAGTACAAATCGGGTCACCTATTACTATCCCCATCCATCCCTCTAACCGCGACGCAGCGTAGAAACTTTCGGCTAAGGTCCAGCCGCGGGTGTAGCGGTTAAATAAGATACTTGGCGAGGCTATTCCCTGTAGCAACGGCTCATCGGTGTAACCTTTAACGCCTGTTACGCCTTGTGCAACCAAATCCTCAATTAAAGACTGCCCGCCGCTGGTTGGCAAAAATGTCCTGGCGCTGGTGGATACCGCTGTTTCTGCAAGCGCGCCCGGTGCAAAATTCAGCGTATTGTAAGCCGTTGCTTTGTAATGGGTATCATTACTGCCCCATGATATATAGCCGGCAAGGTTTTTCTTATCGCCGATAAAATTAACCGTGGTATCATACAGCACCGGGATATTTTTTGATTTGAGATAATTGTACGCAACACCCATGTCAGAATTGTATTCGCCATAAGCGCTTTCACGAATGATAGCGATAGGTTGCCCGGGCGTATAATTTGCCGGGATCAATGTATAGGGCTGCGCCGTCCCGTTTGGATATCCAAAATCAGAACAGGCATCCAGCAGGATCAGCCCCTCGTTCTTGATCCTGTTTTTTAAATTCTTTTCTGCGGCTAATGATCGCGTGGTAACAGCCATGGCATCGGCTTGCGTATATCCGTCAAGGCGAGTCACCAGGTAACCGCCAAAGGCTTTATGGCTGAACCGGGTTTCGCTGTTAAAAAATTTATTGGCCCAGGCAGTACCAACGTAAGTAGCGTTGTAATTAGGGTCGCTTACATTGATCACGCTTGAGGCCGCGCTTTTCTCATAGCCAAGTGTAGCTACACGGCTATCTAACGCGCACACGCCGCCATAAGGCTTACCCGGCGTATTGCGCACCCTTATCGGGACACCCTTTGTAAAAACTATAAAATCAATATGAGGATGTTTATTTAGATAAGCCAATAACGGCGTTTCAATAGCGGTAACATAATCAGGATAATCAATAGTCTCAGCATCTTTATTAATGGCGCCATCCGGGCATTGGATACTTAACGAATTAGTAACCCCGCGGCGTTTCATATAATCATCTGCTACTGCGACGGAAACAGGACTATTAATGTTTTTTACCACCAAAACCCTGCTGATTAATGACGGGTTTTGCGCAAAAACTGCATTAATAAAACATAGTAAAGCGATGCAAAAAGTAACGATGTATTTTTTCATGAAATGTATCGGCTGAATTTAAATGTCCCACCTTTAATTAGTGTTATAATATATCTTTTAAAAAATCAGGATCATCAGAATCCCCAACTGCATTTTTTGATATGTCATACAACCTATTTTCCCTTAATTTTTCATATTTAATTAAGAAATCAATGCAGGAATCTACTAACGGATGTTCAACATGATTCAAGGCTTTTGAATTACCTTTATTCTCAATATACTTTGCATACAAAGCTACTTTTGTTGCAGTATTATGGTTTTTAAATAAAGTTTCCATCTCATCAAATACCGACCTCATGCTTGAATAATGATCGTACGCAGTCAGTAATACGTTTTTATTTACTTCGTCTTCTGTCATACTGTAAATCTAACTTTATTTACAATATTGAAACGTAAACATATTTCAAAAATTAAGATAATGGCTATTAAATTCTTTTAAAAAGCTGGATCCATCGCTGCCGCAAATGCGTTAGTGAAAAAATGAAATACAGCAGTCTAATACACAGTTATTTATGCAGTTTTCAAGTATAAATTTACTGACTTATCCTTTGTTACATTTTGTTTCACCGATATTTTACAAATATCTATATATCAAAAAGTTAACCCGAAATCTTGTTTCATCTGTTTCATTTGTTTCACACTTTCGTGAAACAAACATAGGCTAATTCAGCTGCTCGGCCAGCTTTTTCATTTCGGTAGCAGGTGAGCGCTTTTGGTATAAAATGGCATAAACCGCATCGACTATCGGCATGCTTACATTATACTGCTTATTAACCTCGTGCAGGCAATTTACGGCGTAGTAGCCCTCGGCAATCATATTCATTTCCATCTGGGCCGACGTAACGGTATAGCCCTTCCCTATCATATTACCAAAGGTACGGTTACGGCTAAACTGCGAGTAAGCGGTAACCAGCAGATCGCCCAGGTAGGCAGATTCTTTGATATCGCGGGTGATAGGATGCACGGCATCCACAAAGCGCATCAGCTCGCGTATAGCGTTGGATATCAGCACCGCCTGGAAGTTATCTCCATAGCCAACGCCATGGCAAATGCCGCCGGCAATGGCGTAGATATTTTTCAGCACCGCGGCATATTCGGTACCGTAGATATCGTCAGACACAATGGTTTTAATATAGCGGGTGTTCAGCATTGCGGCAAAGTCGGCAGCCAGTGTTGGGTCGCCGGATGCGATGGTTAAGTATGATAGTTTCTCCAAAGCAACCTCTTCAGCATGGCATGGCCCGCTGATCACCGCGAAATTATTAAACGACATATCGTACTTCCGGTTCAGGAACTCGCCGATGATCAGGTTTTCATCAGGCACGATACCTTTAATAGCCGATATGATCTTCTTGCCTGCAAAATCTGCCGAAGTGATATCGGCTAAAGCCTCTTTCAAAAACGCCGCGGGTACATTCAGCAAAACAATATCAGCCTGTGCTATCAGCGCCTTAAGGTCTGACGAGATATTCTGCGCAGGCACCTTTATTTCAACCGAGCTCAGGTAATTAGGGTTATGGCCAAATTTATGTACATAATCAACCACCTGTGGGTTACGCATCCACCAAAAAATTTCTTTCGTGGTAGGGTTATCGGTAAGCATTTTAATATTGGCCGTAGCCCAGCTACCCCCGCCAACAACCAGTATTTTGTTGTTTTTATTTTGCATTAAAAAATTGTCGCCAGGCTTATTTGACAGCACAAAGTTAAGGTAGATGTGCAGATATGCAAATGTGTTGTGAATGTGCAGATGCGTGGATGTGCAGATATGCAAATGTGAAGGTGTGCAAATATTAAAAACGGGCAATAAAAAAGGCCAACCGTCAGGTCAGCCAATCATTATCTTAATCTGCACATTTGCACATCCACGCATCTGCACATCTACTTCCCGTCTTTATTATCGGTAAATAGCTTTGATTTATCTACCTTTTCAACCTCGGCGCCATCCTTTAATGTTTTGGAGATAGCAGGATATGGGGCCGACACCACCTCGTCGCCTGCTTTAAGGCCGGTTAGTACCTGAATGTACATATCGTCCTGTATGCCGGTGGTTACCTGCACCTGCTTAACTTTGCCTGCACTGTAAATAAATACATACTCTTTGGCCACCGGGCTGTTTACTGCCTTAACATTGTTTTTTTCCGAATTACTGTTTGCGTCGGGCTTTTTGTCATCACGTGTGGTAACCGATTGTATAGGTACAGACAATGCCCTGGTATGATTGGTATTAATGTCTACAGTAGCAGTTAATCCCGGGCGGAAAGGCGATGGGTTGGTGCTGGTTTTTTTAAGCAGGTCGTTATATGATTTTGGGTCGATCCGCACTTTAACGGTAAAGTTGGTCACCTGGTCGGCAGTAGTACCTACCACGTTAGCCGAACTGCCGATCTCTGTAACTACGCCATTAAATTTCTTACCAAGAAAAGCGTCCACCTCAATTTTTGACGAATCGCCAATTACAATGCGGTTAATATCGTTTTCGTTCACATCGACATTAACATCCATCTGGCTCAGATCAGATATGGTCATGATCTCGGTACCGGCAAACTGGGCAGTACCTAAAACACGCTCGCCTTTTTCTATCGATAGCTTTGAAACCACCCCATCAACAGGCGAATAAATAGTTGTTTTATACAAATTATCCTGCGCTTCTTTAACACTGGCTGATGATTGCGCCAAACCATATTGCGAACCAATTACATTTTGCTTCGCCGCTTCCAAAGCTGCCTTGGCACCGTCATAGCTGGCTTTGGCATTATCAAATTCGGCAGCGGTAAGCACTTTATTATCGTAAAGCTCTTTACTGCGTTTATAAATAGCAGCCTGGTTGGTATAGGTAGCTTCGGCTTGCTTCAGCATCTGGCTTGAGTTGCCAACGCTGGCCCTTTGCGAATTATAAGAGGCAACGGCACGTTCATAGCCTGATTTTAAAATATCAGGCCTGATCTTACAGATCAGCTGGCCTTTTTTAACCACGTCGCCCTCTTTAATGGGCAGCTCAACCACCTCGCCCGATACCTCGGGACTGATCTTTACCTCAACATGCGGTTTGATCTTTCCGCTGGCAGATACGGTTTCGTTAATGTCGCGTGTAGCGGCTTTTTCTGTCGCTACCTGTGTTTTGTCAGACTTGCCGATTAGGCCCGTGAACTTACCTACGAGTAGTAGTACGATCACTATGCCAACGCCTATCAGAATATATTTTGTAGTTTTTCCCATGATGGTTTCAGGATTTTATTAAAGTGTTATGGTGTTACCCAGGTAATAGTCAATTATTTTGCTTCTGAATACGACACTGTACCTGGCCTCGATCATGTCATTTTCTGATTTGTTAAAATTGGTAACGGCCGTATTATAATCCAGCGAGTTTACCAAGCCTACATCATACCGTTGCTTGGTAACATTCAGGGCGTCTTTATTGGCCTGGTATGTTTGCAACGCCGACTGGTACTGTTTCTCTGCCGATTGCAGATCAAGCACCGCCTGTATGATGGTTTTACTTAAGTTATTTTTTGCGATCTGCGTGTTCAACTGCGCGCTTTGCAAATTCAGCTGCGCTTTACGCACTGCTGTTTTATTACTGAACTTATTAAAAATCGGGATCTGGATACTCAGGCCTATGTTCTGGTTAAAGTTATCGTTGATCTGGCTAAACGCAGAATATGGGCCGTAAATGGGTTGTTGATACGCGGCTACTACCGCCTGGTTGGTAGCCTGTACAATACCAATTTGCTGGGTGATTGCAGTTTCTCCAATCAATTTCTGATTTAAGCGATTTGAATAGCTTGATGCCAACCCACCGTATAATGTAACAGTTGGATAATAATAGCTCTTAGCCAGTTTTATTGCCTGCGCATAAGTTTTCTGCTGCATTTCTGCCAGGCGGATATCCGGGTTAATAGTTAATGCTGTTTTAATAACCTCGGTTGCATCATAGGCTGTTTTAATATCGGTAAGCTTGCTGATGTCGGGGCGCTCAACTACAATGTCGGCATAAGGGTTCATCTCCATATATTGCTTTAAGATCAATATGGAAAGGTCAAGCTGGTTCTGCGCCGTAGTTAAGTTTAAATTAGCGGTTGACAATTGTGCCTTTGCCTGCGAAAGATCTGCCAGGGTTTGGTTACCCACCTTAAAGCTGATATTTGATTTCTCAAGGGTTTGATTGGCCAGGTCAATCTGTTGTTTGGCGGCGGTTACCAGATCCTGGTTGGTTAATATCTGCAGATAATCGGTTACTACATTTAGTATCAGATCGTTCTTGATCTTATTGGTGGTGCTTTTGTCTACATCCAGTAATAGTTTATTCTGGATGATCTGGTTACGCAACTGCCCGCCTTGGTAAAGGGTGAATTGCAGTTGTGCATCGCCATTAATATTTAATGATGTTGATGAGGTATAAGTAAATGCGCCCGCTACCTGGCTGCGGCCAAAATTATAGCCGCCTTGTGTACTGGCATTTAAACTGGGCAGTAAGTTATTTTTTGCTTGTTGCAGGTCGGTACTGCCAATTGACTCGGTAACCTGTGCTTGTTTAATGGTCAGGTTATTGGCCAGGGTACGGTCTACCGCCATTTGCAGGGTTATCTTTTCCTGCGCCCTGGCATTAAAGCTTACCAGGGCAGTAAGCAGTAAACTTAAAACCATTAACAGGTTTAATCTATTTTTTGTCATAAACTTATTCGTACAATATTTGAGATGTTAGCGTGGAGATTGGTAGATTTGAGCTTGTGATAAAATTTATAACTATTACTAATTAAGTGATTTTTTTTGAATCTCAGTCTTAAAATCTCTAAACTGATAAATGTACCTGGTTAAAACTCCCTGGTTGCTTAAGCTCCTGTATCCTCAATTAACCTGGGATGCAAACAAAGCCGGCCGCTGTATTTATCTCACTTTTGACGATGGACCCATACCTATTGTTACACCGTTTGTATTAAATATTTTAAAGCAATATAACGCAAAGGCTACATTTTTTTGCATTGGCGATAACATCCGCAAGCATTCCGATGTATTTGAGCAGGTAAAAACCGAAGGGCATGCTATAGGCAACCACACATACAACCACCTTAAAGGCTGGGAAACAGACGATCAAAAGTATCTTGATAATTTTTTAATGGCTGATAAATTGGTCGGCAGCGACCTCTTTCGCCCCCCTTATGGCCGTGTTAAAAGATCACAGGCCAAATTATTAAAACAGGCTAAACCCGATCTGAAGCTGATCATGTGGAATGTACTAAGTGCAGATTTTGACACCGACATACAACCAGAAAAATGCCTTGATAATGTAGTAAAAAACACCACCACAGGCGATATCGTTCTTTTTCATGACAGCCTTAAAGCTTTTGACAGGCTGGAATACGCCTTGCCAAAAGCAATGGAATATTGGAGTAATGCGGGCTATGAATTTAAGGCGATAAAATGAACATCCTGATTACAAAAATAAAAAGCTTCTCCATTACTTTTTGGATATTTTTATATTGCCTGTTTACTTTTACAATCGGGCAGTATATACCAATTTATTTTACAAACTCAAATTTTAGCTTTTCGTTCTATTTTGTCATTTTTTTAGGATTACTGATCACCAGTTATATTTTGGTTTACAAAACTATATACCTGCCTGAAAAAGACAATTGGATATACTCTTCTTTAATTTCATTTTTATCTATAGCTATAATATCCATTTTATTTGGTTTCCTTACACTCGGGCACATTATGTTAACATGGACAGATACAGAACCTATTTATATCAAAAAAGACAATCAGAATATTATTATTGTTAGCAGATATTTAGATGAGGGTGCATTTGGTGGGGGCACCAAGCCGGGCGACTACCAAAACGTTGTCAAAAGACAATTGACAACGTTTCTTAAACTGGAAACCGCGATTGACACCAATTCAATAGATAAAAATGAGTGGATTAAGCAACCTGTTAAATAACTAATAATTTGCAGCTTATTTCTGGCTTGTCTGAATGGTATCATCCGTAGGCTTACCATCATTTTTAATAACGGTATAAACTATCGCCCCGACAACAATAATTGCAAGCACAATTAAGCCTATCCAGCCCTTATGCTTGTCCTGACGGATCAAATACGCTAAAAATACCACCATAGGTACAACAAATATTATCCAGAAAATTAAAGAAGGAACAGACATTATTTAATGAGAGAATTAGTGATTGAGTAAATTAGTGAATGTTATTTGTGTGTTTATTATTTGCTCCTTAATGACCATTCACTCAATCACTAATTCACTCAATCATTCATTGAAGCCTACATCGGCATCCTTGCTAATGGAGCAACGCTTTGTTCGGCAAATTCGCCTTTTAAGTATTTATGATACCCTGCTATGGCAATCATGCCCGCATTGTCTGTGCAGTACTGCATTTCGGGGATAAAACAATTCCAGCCGTTTTTATCACCCATCTTTTGCAGGCCCTGTCTTAAACCGGTATTAGCTGACACTCCACCCGCCAAAGCTATGTCTTTTATGCCATAATGGTCGGCAGCTTTTTTTAATTTGTTCAGCAATATGGTAACTATGCGCATTTCGACGGAAGCACAAATATCATTGATATTTTCTGCAATAAATTGACGGTTTTCTGCAACATTGTCACGAATAAAGTACAAAATTGACGTTTTTAATCCGCTAAAACTAAAGTCAAATCCGGGTATTTGCGGTTCGGGGAATTTGTAGGCATCCGGATTTCCTAAACGTGCGTGTTTATCAATCAGCGGGCCGCCGGGATATGGCAGCCCCAATATTTTACTGGTCTTGTCCATCGCCTCGCCCGCGGCATCATCCAGGGTTTGGCCAACCACTTCCATATCAAAATAGTCTTTCACCAAAACAATTTGGGTATGGCCACCCGATACGGTAAGGCATAAAAACGGGAACGATGGTTTATGGTCGCCGATAAAATGTGCCAAAACATGCGCCTGCATGTGGTTAACCTCTATAATGGGGATGTTTTTTGCCAGCGCGAAAGCCTTGGCGAACGACACACCGACAAGCAATGACCCTAAAAGTCCGGGGCCGCGTGTAAAAGCTACCGCATCAACAGCATTTTTGCTTACTTTTGCCTTTTGTAACGCTTGTTGTACAGCCGGAACAATATTTTGCTGATGAACCCTCGAGGCAAGCTCGGGCACAACACCGCCGTAAGCTTCGTGTATGGTTTGATTGGCAATAACATTGCTTAACACAACACCATCAACGCAAACTGAGGCAGAGGTATCATCGCAGGAAGATTCAATGGCTAATATTACAGGCACGTTTTTTAATTTTGAATGCGTAATTGAGTGAATGAGGGATTTAAATTTTTAGATTGCTAAACCATCCTTAATAAATACTGTTAAAACATTCAGTCATTCGCTAATTCACTCAATCGCTCATTGTATAAACTGCAAAGTTATTAAAAAAGCACTAAAAATAGCCCTAAGTATCGTATTGTTCCTGCTACTGACGGTGAGCATATTGGTGCTATTATTTCAGTATAAGCCTGTACAAACCTGGGCGGCAAAAAAAGCTACGGCATACCTCTCAAAAAAACTGGGTACCGAGGTTAATGTCAAGAGCCTTTACATCAAGCCGTTTTCATCAGTAGTGCTTGAAGATTTTTATATACTTGATAAACAAAAAGACACTTTAGTACGCACCCCCAAATTAACTGTCGAGCTTAACAGCTTTTCGCTGTTTAGCAGCATTAGGGCACGTAAGATAGATTTTAAACTGATCCAGCTGGATAACGGATCGTTTTACCTTAAAAAACAAAAAGACTCGGTTACCAACCTGCAGTTTGTTCTGGACAGCTTAAAATCAAAGGACACTACCAAAACAACGCGGGGCAAACCATGGGCTACCATTTTTGAAAAAGTGGTAATAAACAATTTTCACTTCCGCTATAAAAACCTGCTCAGGCATGAGGTAGTTAACGGAATAAATTTTGACGACCTGGATGTGCATAACTTCGGCGTAGTGGTAAACAATATGGACATTACGCACCACCTGTTTAAGGGCGATGTGCACCATTTAACACTGAAAGAAAAAGGCGGGTTCTATTTAAAGAATTACACCGCTGTTACCACTGTTGACTCTAACAGGATACTGGCGAAACACCTGCTGATACAAACGCCAAGGTCCATCCTCAGGAATTACCTGGACATGAAATTTAAATCGTTTGATGATTTTAGCGACTTTACGAGTAATGTTTATATGGACGGCAATTTCAGGTCGTCGCATATCTCATCAACCGATATCGCGTTTTTTACAAGCGGGCTCGAAAAGGTTAATTTCGAGTTAGGGGTAGATGGACGCATACGGGGCGCAGTGAATAATTTAAAAGCTAATGCCCTTACCATTACCGCCGGACAAGCTACATTTATTAAAGGCGATTTTAACCTGAAAGGACTGCCCGATTGGGACCATACCTTCCTCGACCTGAAGTTTGACCAGATAGCTACCAATAAAAAAGATCTTGACTATTTATACAGCCACTTTACCGGCAACCCAAAAGCTGTAGCACCTGATATTATGGGCAAGTTTGGTAATATTAACTTTACCGGAAAGTTTGCCGGTTTACAAAACGATTTTGCTACCTCGGGTACATTTAAAACCCAGTTAGGCCGGTTTGACCCGGACATTAAACTAAAAATAAATAAGGCCGGCACACCAAGCCATGCCGGTACGATTGATGCATATAATTTTGACCTGGGGAGTTTACTGGATAATAAAACCATTGGCCGCACAAGTTTTAAAGCCAACGTCAAAGGCAGTGGCGACGCGCTAAAAAACCTGAATGAAAATGTAAGCGCCAATATCAGTTACTTCAATTTTAAAAACTACAATTATCAAAACATAGCCGTAAATGGCACTTATATTGGTAAAAAGATTGATGCCAAATTAACCATCAATGATAAAAACATCAAGTTTGATGGCAATGGCAGCCTTGACCTTAACCCGGCATTACCAGTGTATAATGTTACTGCCAATGTTCAGGATGCCAATTTGCATATTCTTAAACTGACCAGCGATACCATTACCATCAGTGCACAGTTAAAAACGAAGTTCTCCGGCAACGACCTGAAAAATTTTGAGGGCAACATCATGCTGTCGCCCATAAGGATCATTGACCCGCGGAATAATTATTTGCTTGACTCGGTATATTTTTCGGCAACAGGTAAAGGTGAGTCGCGTTTGATAGCTTTACGGTCTGACGCGCTTGACGGCAGCATAAAAGGCAGCTATGACCTGGCTACACTGCCATCGTATTTTAAAACTATTGCCAAAAAATATATCCCGTCTTTACAAACAGACATTACCCCGCCTAAGCCGCAGAATTTTGAGCTAAAGCTGAAAATAAAAAATCTTGACCCGCTTACAGCCATTTTCCTGCCCGACCTTAAAATACCGGAGCAGGGTACCTTTAACGGTAATTTTAATTCGGTCGATAAAACGGCGACCATTAACGGGTATATCAAAACCGTGATCTATAAAAAGATTGTCTTCCATGACTTTATTTTGGATGAAAGCACCAGCGAAGACAACCTGGGTATCAACTTATCCTTAAAGCAGATAGACCTTGCCAAGGACCTGTTTATCAAAAACGTGGATATTACCAATTTCATTAATAAAGACAGCTTAAAATTTAACATAAAACTGGCTGATAAAGACGCGACAAACCAGTTGGACCTTTACGGCCTTGTTGAGTTTGGCAGGGACACTACCGCCAAACTAAAGCTGTTGCCATCAGACATTATCATTGAGCACCAAACCTGGCGATTGCAGGAACAGGTAAGGATCCGTTTACTTGATGGTAAAACGCAGGTATCGGGTTTTGAACTTTCAAACGGTGAGCAAAAAGCCCGTATAGACGGATTTATATCAGACAATCCGGCTGATAAATTAAAGCTCTCTTTTGTTAAATTTAGTATGATGACGCTTAATGAGCTTGCTAAATCAGGCGGTATCACGTTAAACGGAACCATGAATGGCGATGTCATGTTCAGTTCAATTTTGAAATCGCCGGGAGTTGACGCGCACCTTAATATCGATTCGTTTAAAATGAATAAAACGATGGTGGGTAACATTAAGGTAGTATCAAACCTGGATAACGAGCGCAGCCGGGCCAATGTAAACGTAAACATACTTAACCGCGGCCTTGAAACACTAAACATTGGCGGGGCATATTACCTGGGTAAGGGAACGGAAGATAAGCTTGACTTTGATGTTAAGATGAACCAAACCGAGGCCATTATTTTTGAGCCTTTTATTAAGGACCTGGTATCAAACCTAAAAGGCACCATATCTACAGACCTGAAACTGACCGGCTCTTTGGCCAAGCCCGAACTAAATGGCGACATCACACTGGCAAACACGGGGATCACGGTAAACTATTTAAAAACAGCTTATACTGTTAATGACAAGCTGAGTGTAAAAAACAGCGTGGTAAATGTCGATAATATGGTACTAACGGACGTACATGGGGGACAGGGAACAGCTAACGGCGAGGTTGACCTGAACAGCTTATCAAACCCAACCATTAATGTTGAACTTAAGGCCAAAAACCTGATGGCGCTAAATACTACTTTTAAAGATAACCACCTTTATTTTGGTACCGCCTATGCTACCGGCTCGTTTAAGTTTAACGGGCCTGTTGATAACATGAATATCAATATAACCGCGTCAACGCAAGCCGGTACGGTGTTTAATATCCCGCTTAATACTTCATCAACAGTAAGTGATTATGACTTTATTAAGTTTGTTAGCCATAATGATACCACGGCGGTTAAGGAGGATAAGACAAAGGCTTTTAATGGGGTTACCCTTAATTTTGACCTGACTGTTGACGAGAAAACCGTCGTAAAAATAACCACGGACTACGGGGTTTTACAAGGCAGCGGGCAATCAAAAAACTTAAGCCTGCGTGTTAACAGCCTTGGCGATTTTGATATGTTTGGCGAGTTTACCATTACATCGGGCCAATTTGATTTTACGGCGAAAAACTTTATCAGCAAGAATTTTACGGTAAACCAGGGGGGTACTATCCGGTGGACGGGTAACCCAAGCAATGCACAGATTAACCTGCGGGCCACTTATGAGGTAAGGGCGGAGGTTAAGCCCCTGTATGATGCCGCCGGTTTCCCAAGCCCGAAAGGATCAAACACCGAACTGGTACAGGCCGAATTATTGATCTCTAATTCCCTGATCCATCCGGATATCAGCTTTGACTTTAATTTCCCTACCGACCCATCAATTAAAGATGATCTGGCTACTTACCTGGCAGATAATAATAACCGCAACCGCCAGGCATTAAGCGTTATAGTAACCCGCAGTTTTGCCTCGGGCGCGGGCAGTAATAACCTTACCAACCAGGTGGTAGGTACGGCCAGTAACGCGGTGAGCGAGTTTGCCTTCAATAAACTGAATAGCCTGATAGCGCAATCAAACGCCATTAAAAATTTCGACCTTAACATACGATCGTTTAATGACGCCAGCGCGTCGTTAAAATTCTTTAAAGAAAGATTGATACTTAACGGCAGTTTATTTAATACCACAGGCAGCAGCACGCTGTTTGATAACAGTACTACCTTGTTAAACTCAAACTTTAGCAGTTTGACAAAAGATTTTGAAGCGTCATACCTGATCAGGAGTGATGGTACACTTACAGGGCGTTATTCATACCGTGCGCTAAACAATACGCTTGGTACAATTGATCAATATACGGTGCAATATGTAAACGGGATCGGCCTGGTTTACCAGCGCGATTTTGACACGTTTGGCGAGTTTGTAAGAAACATGTTCAGAAGGCGCAGGTCAAACGCCACCAAACCGGTAAGCCCTTTACCTACGCCTACCACAACGCCGCTGTCAAACGGCACACCAACGGTGCCGAATACCACACCGGTAGTGCCTGCACAACCTGTTAAAAAGGATGACGAAGAAAATTAATGATCGCGCATAATAGAGTGATCCATTTTGTCGCGTTTAGTCTTTAAGTAAGCCTCGTTATGGGGGTTTGATGCAATTTCGATAGGGATATTCTCAACTACTTCCAATCCGTAACCAATTAACCCTGCCCGTTTTTTGGGATTGTTGCTCATCAGGCGCATTTTTGAAACACCCAGGCTGCGTAAGATCTGTGCACCAATACCGTAATCGCGCTGATCCATTTTAAAGCCTAATTTAATATTGGCCTCAACAGTATCAAACCCGTTTTCTTGCAGGTTATAGGCTTTCAGCTTATTTACCAGCCCAATGCCACGGCCTTCCTGGTTCATGTATACAATAACGCCTTTACCTTCTTTCTCTATCATTTCCATCGCTTTGTGCAGCTGCGGGCCGCAATCACAACGGCATGACCCAAAGATATCACCGGTAACGCACGAGCTGTGTACACGTACCAATATAGGTTCGTCAGGCTCCCAGTTACCCTTTACCAGCGCCATATGATGGTCGCCTGTATTAAGTTGAGTATAAGCAATCATTTCAAAATCGCCCCACTCTGTAGGCAGGTTTACAGAAACCTCTTTTTTAACCAATGTCTCCGTAACTAAACGGTACTCTATCAGGTCTTTTATGGATACAATTTTAAGATCAAAATCTTTGGCTATTTTCAGCAGTTCGGGAAGGCGCGCCATGTCGCCATTTTCGGTCATGATCTCGCAGATCACACCGGCAGGCTCAAGGCCGGCCAGTACAGCAAGGTCGATAGTAGCTTCGGTATGCCCGGCCCTGCGTAGCACGCCGCCATTTTTAGCTATCAGCGGGAAAATATGCCCCGGCCTCCCCAAATCTTCCGGCTTGGTGGCAGGATCGATCAAAGCCATAACCGTCTTTGACCGGTCTGTTGCAGAGATACCGGTGGTACAACCCTCCAACAGATCAACAGAAACCGTAAAATTAGTTTCGTGCGATGTAGTGTTATTACTAACCATTAGCTCAAGATCAAGCTCGGTAGCGCGCTGCTGGGTAATTGGCGCACAAACCAATCCGCGCCCGTGGTGTACCATAAAGTTTATGGCCTCGGGCGTAGCATAATGCGCGGCAATTAAAAAATCACCCTCGTTTTCCCTGTCCTCATCATCAACAACAATTATAATTTTACCTGCTTTTATAGCTTCAATAGCTTCTGGTATGGTGTTTAGCATTTTTGTAAATTTTTTATAGCTTGTATTAACTATACGTAGCTTATAATAGCAAAGTTAACTTATAATAAAAAAAATCAAGTCTGCGCTTTGTAATATATAATTAGGTTACGCCCTATTCAATATTGCAATTATAAATATTGCTGTTAAAGGCGGTACTGATGTGGCCCGGAGTTACAACGGAAAAAATATACCTGTATTGGCCTTTTTCAGCCGGGGCCTTAAATATAAAATCAAGCGGCTTATTGCCGGTCATATCTAACGGCTTATCGTATTTAAAATAGAAGGGCGCCTGGGTTTTATTATTGATAAGTGCGAGTATTAGGTAAGCACCTTTTAATTTAAAAAGCTGCTGTTGTGCGGCAGTCAGCTTATTATTTATTGTTATCGGGATAATGCTTGCGGCCGATGTTTTAAAATCCACAGTTTTAAGGACATCTATCTTAATATTATTAAAAGATACAAAACTGGGTATAGTAGTTATATAATAAGTTTTCCCTTTGGGGATGGATACTTTTTGGCTTGATGAGTTGATGGCACCTAACGAGACATAGCTTACCGTCTTATCCTGGAACTGCTGCTCTAACCCGGGCAGGTAATTGTATTGCGTTTTTTTGTACCAGATATTATTTACCGCGAAGCAATCGTCACGGGTATAAAATCTATAATAAGATGGCTCGTTATACATATCAGCAAAAACCAGCGGATAGCCGTTTGATTTTGACTTTAATACCGATGCCATTAAGCGGGGGTTCCTGTCGTTAAAGTTTGATACCGTGAAGATATTAAAGATCATATTTACCCTTAAAACAAGGACAATTATTAGATTAAAGATCAGCAGGCCCCAAATGAATTTTTTACCCGATCTTAATTCATCGATGTACAAATAAGCCAGGCAAATCATGCCGGGAAACGCAATTGCGGTCCAGTGCATGTTTACCATTTCTTTAAACGAGGAGATGAAAAAGAAAATAAATACACCGGCTACATTATATTTTAAAGCTTTTTGAAACTGGTTTTTAGGTTTATATAAAACACTAAAAACAAGCAGGATCAAAGGCCCGGTAACAGCAGCTTGTTCGCCCAGGTAGCTTAACACATGTTGAATATCAAACGCGTTAACCCGCCCTGTAAACTGGAAGCGAATTGTAGGAAAATCATTCTGAACCTCCCAATAAATGTGCGGGAGATATAAACATATAGCTGTAATAAAAACCAAATAGAACGACCGCTTAAAGATCAGCCTGGTATTTGATAGTACGGTAAACCCAACCAGCAATATGCCATGATATTTTGAATACAACAGCAAGGCTGTCACCACACCAAGTATGGCCGCGTTTAAAAAACTATCTGCTTTTAAATACCTGCGGTAAGTGTAAAGAAACAGCACCCCGAAAAACAGCATCGGCGTATCCGGGATAGCCAGGAACGAATAAAGATTTAAAAACAAGGACGACAGCAGTAAAAGTGCTGCCAGTTTAAAATTGATTGGCTTGCCTGCTTCGTCCTCAATAATTTTATAGAGCACAAAAAAAGTTAAGCTGCCTAAAATGGCGCTTAATAACCGCACACCTATCTCATTAGCAAATAACGAACTGCCTAACTTTATTAAAAATGCTACCATCGGCGGATGGTCGAAATAGCCCCAGCTGGGATATTGCGCATATAGCCAGTAATAAGACTCGTCGTTTAATAAAGGCGAGAAGATAGATTGTGTAAAGTTTACAACTAATATCAACCCCAAAAGCCACCAGGATCCGTTTATCCCAAAAGGTTTAACTGATTGATTTAATTGCATTTGATCACCATTACAAAAGATTATGCACAGTTATATAGGCCGGTAAACCATTCGGATCATATTTGATCTTTGCTTTTCTTAAAGCGTTTAAACAACTTGTCAAAAAAGCGTTTGTAGGATTCCATATCAAATAAAGTAGAATCGGTAGAGGCTTTATAAGATAGGAATATACCGATTGGTGTGATCACTAAGATGGAGATCCATGCCCCGGCTATCCCCGATAAATTGCCCTCATGCGCTGCCTTTTCGCCAATGGTTTTAATAATGTAAAACAACAGGAAGAAAATCACGGAGATAACCACCGGCAAACCTAAGCCGCCCTTACGGATAATTGCCCCCATTGGCGCGCC
>Ga0105239_10002922_pt1 | contig 21332 bp, 22 predicted proteins | sample KBSC44metaG_FD_92761 | JGI IMG/M metagenome (GOLD analysis project Ga0105239, IMG submission 92761) | Corn rhizosphere microbial communities from Kellogg Biological Station, Michigan, USA - KBS C4-4 metaG | ecosystem: Host-associated > Plants > Roots > Rhizosphere > Soil | place: Michigan, USA... | reverse complement strand
TACTTTACCCTTAATTAATTTAACTTGCGTGTTCATGATTTGACAGCTTTTGGGATTACTTAATTGTGTAGTTACTTTAAAGTTAATCCCAAACTGTCAGATCAAATTGAAGCTATTTCATATAAGCTGATTGATGGTAATTTTGTTGATATAACTCCGAAATCTCTTTAAATGAAATAGCGCGCGCGTTGTTGGGGACATGGCTATTTGATTTGTGAAGCCTCTTACCATGCACGAGAGGCTTTTTAGTATTCCTCAATCATTATAATTCTCTCAATTCACTTTTAATTTTGATAACTGTTTTCTGTTTAATATCGCCCTTATTTATTTTAGAATGACAAGTTGGACAGACCAGCAATAAATTTGATTTAATATTATTATTTGGGTTTTCATCTACGTGATGAATTTCAAAATGACCTACATCAGTATTATTACAGAAAGGGCACTTCGAACCAATTGCCTGTTGCAATTCAGCCACTATCTTCCTTTTCTGAGGAATTGGTTTTCGCATTTTTTTACGCCGCTTGTCAAATAGTTGTTTGTCGTTATGATCCAAAAAAACATGGTAACTGTCAACATTCACCCAAGATCCGTTTTCAGCCTGGATGGTGTCACTGTGGAGTGGGCGATTTTTAAAACTTTTTAGGTCTATAAAAGTTTTCCCATCAAGAGAAACAAACTCTTCAATCCCTGCTTCCTCTTTATTAATTTCATTCATTTCATTTCTAATCTTGCTTAACAATGCTTTTGGGTTTATATCTTCAAGTCTAATTAGAATTTCGTTTTTATCAGGAAAAGCTTCAACGAGCGCCATTCCCTCAGGTAGCATTAATAAAACACCATTCTGCCACATCTTTTTAATATCGGTCATAAAACCTACACGCACAATAAATCGTTGTATAACGGCAGCATGCAAAAATTTATGCCGGTAACTATAATATATTCCGTTCTTTTTTCTGAATATAAATTTTAGATCTTCCGGTTTATCTTTTGACAGAAGCTGAGGTGCAACAAATATTCTATTCGAAAATGGCAGTTTAGCATTCTGTTCTTTATCAATTTCAAAACAAATTTCACACTCTTCCATAAAATTCACAAACAGTTCTTGTTTTTCAGAATCATATCGGTGCCACACCTTTTGCAAATCTTTACCTGTAAATTGACCGTTTTGAGTTTCTGTTGCAAACCTTCCTGTCCTATTAAATAATGCATATATCGCATTAATTGCCCATGCCTGGTCAATTATTATTTTAGCATTTAATAATCCATTGGGGTATAGAACAATGCCTGAATTATGAAGATAACTTAACAATCCATCTATTGAGCTTTTATCAAGTCCTTCTTTTTTACACATCATGTAAAATTGAGTAAGTCCCAGTTGCTTTATTTGTTGTCGTTGTAACTCGATTAATTGATTTCTTATACGATACCATTTTTCGGGAATTTCGATAGAATGTTGCTTGATCTGTTTAAATACCACTTCTTCAATCGCTTCTTCTAATCCTTTAAATCCATCAAAAGCAGATTTACTACATTCAACACTAACTATATCGCAAACATTATATTCTTTTATTTGTTCCTCTGATAATATCCCAATTCGTTTTCCGTCTCTATCACGATTAGTTTGTACCAGAATAACAGGACTATTTTTACTTAACGTTTTAATATAGCTCAGCCAATATATAAGTGAATAATTCTTGTAATACAAAATTCTGCCATCGCTTAAGACCTCTTTCTGCTCAGGTATTTTCTCGGTTTGCGCATCCCATACCAACAAAAAAACAGCGCTGGAACGCATAAACAATTTGTGTGTTTCCTGATAAATGTCTTGTCCACCAAAATCCCATATGTTGAGTAATAAATGGTCAAGCCGCAGGTGGATTGCCATTTTTTTAAGTTCATAGGTCCTTAATTGAATCGCATGAGTAGAAGGTTGATTGGGGTCAAAGGCATTATCTAACCATCGCTTTATAATACTGGTTTTTCCAACCCTACCATTACCAACTACAATTAATTTAGATTCATAAGCTAAAATTGTTCCCTTATCGCGTTCGTGAAAATATTTTTTTAACGAATTGAATTCTAATTTTAAGACAGAGGGAGGAATATTAGTAATCGGATTACCGTCAAAAAACAAATTATTACTTCTGGGTATTTTTTTTAACCACTTTTCATCAACAAATTCAATTTTATTATTGCGCAGGTCTAACAATGACCAGAAAGTTCGCTTTTTTAAAACTTCAATATTTTTAATTGAATTCTTGCTTAAATATATATCACATGTTCGGGGTAATTTATTTATAGTGGCAATATCTGTAATCTGGTTTCCACTTAAGTCTAACAAATAAAGGTTTTTTTTGAGTCCTAATTCTGAAATTTTATTAATTCGGTTTCCACTTAAGTTTAGAGCTTTAAGTTTTTTTAGCTCTTTCAAAGGGGATATATCGGTGATCTGATTGCCGTTCAAATTTAATTTTTCAAGATTTTTTAATTCTTTCAAAGGCGATATATCGCTAATTTGATTGTTCCCTAAATCCAAAAACTCTAATTCACTCATCTTTTTAAAAAAAGGAATTAAAGGCGTTAGGCTTTTTATCTTGCAATTATAAAGACTTAACTCAAATACTCTAATAACAGAGTAATAAGATGGTTCTTTTTCATTCCATGATATGGCCTCTTTTGCTTTGATTTTTTGTCCAAGCACTTTTTCAAGTTCTCGGATAATTTTCTTACCTGGAAAACGAGATACCTTTTTGTTGATTTGTTGCGTGTCTTTAATTTCCAATTTAGGCATAAGACTATTTAGGGGTAAAATAGGCAAACTAAACTTTATCAAATATAATAAAATATAATATTTTCAAACAGCCGTAAGCGTTCTTTCTAAGTGGAATCGCCGAGCTGCACCTGCAAAATAAAAACCATCTCCTGTAAAGGGATGGCTTTATTATTTAAACAACTTCTTTTCGCTATTTTTATTAAACCCTATCAGGTCAAAAGTTTATTTCCATGTCACTGGGATGTCTTTAAATTCAAGCGCTAAATTTACCTGATCGCCCAATCCATAGTCAACGCTTACTAATTTCAACATTTTAACGGAAGGTAGAACCTGCGAAAAGTCTATGGTTGTTTTTACTGGTGTATCTGTATAAACTGTATAAGGTATATTCTTACTACTTACAGTAGCCGAATTTATAGTATATTGATTGCCTTCGATGTCAACAACATTAGCCTTATCGAAGAAAAAGTGTTTATTCGCATCATGATTCACAATTGTAAAAACCATTGTTAGTTTTTGTTGTTTACTATCACCTTCACATTTTAGAAGATTGAAGTCAACTTTAGGGCCAGAGGCAGCTTTAATAGGCGTTGTAATGCTAAGAGCTTTTTTTAAGTAATCATTTTCCTTTTTTAAATCTTCGCAGCTCGTCTGGGCAACAAGACTCCTTGTTAAGAACATCAAGGATAAAAGAAAAATAGTTGTTTTCATAAATTTTAGTTTTTTGGTTAATGGTTACCTGATGTATAAATCGACCCTTACAAATATAAATAAATTAGTATTTTTTAAAATTTCAAAGTGGATCGAACTTAGTATAAGAAAATTATTCAAGGAAGAGCCACTTTCAATCTTCTAAATTGCTCGATTTACCCTGACAGGTAGAAAGTGGCAAAAAGTATTTACTACTAACACGCCTCTGCGCTTTTTATAAATTTCTGACAAGCATTGCCTCTAAATAATTCAAATCCAGAACATTGAGATTCATGTCCTGCGTACGGAGCGCCAACTTATCTTATTTCGCTCTTATTAAGCTAAAAACAACGAGTGGCTTGGTCCAGACTTAGTGCAGACATAGTCCAGACCTCGCCCAGACCTCGCCCAGACATTGCCCAGACATTGCTCGGATAACATCTGGACCAGGTCTGATTTATTTCTGTATTATGTTTGAATTATGTATATTTAGTGAAACCTGTTTCTATGGCTATTTATAACAATGGCGTCAATGGCGCTTTCAGCGGGAAGCTGGGCTCTGTAGTAGGAGCTACCTGGAAAGGCAAACCTTATATGCGTTCTATGCCTTCTAAATATACCGGTCCTGTAAGCGAAGGGGTAATCGCCGGCCGGAAAAAATTTGCAACGGCCCATCTTTGGCTTAAACCTTTGTTGCCCTTTGTTCGTGTAGGTTTTAAAGGATACAGCCCCACCGCTGAAGGCTTTGTGGCCGCCAAATCACATCTGTTAAAAAACTCATTTGAGAGTAATGGTGATAACCTCGTTATCAACCCTGCTTTAGTGAAAGTAAGTCATGGTGACTTGCCCTTACCTGCTAATATAACCGCGGTTAAACTGGCTTCCGGGAAAGTGCAATTTTCCTGGGATATAACCGATGTAAATAAGGATAATCGTTTCGACCAGGCGATGTTGCTCGCCTATGATGTCGAAAAAGGAGTAGCATATTATCAGGCGCCGGGTCAACCGCGCATGAATGGTGGTGATGAGCTAACCATCGGTACCGGTACGTTTCATTTGTATGTGGCGTTTGTAGCTGGGGATAGAAGCCGGCAATCGGATAGTGTTTATTTAGGGACGATATGATTTTATTTGATTTATCTATGATAACGGATGCGGACTTTGACCATCATAGATGTTAAAAAAACAAGGAATAGCCGCCGCCTTTTCGCTTCGGTTCAACTTTTTGAGACATAGCCTCAGTATAGGAGGTAATTTCCTGCTCAAGGTGTTTTCTGTATTGCGCAAACATGAATGTGTAGAGATTTCTCCAAAAACTGTATTATAAATGCTTCCTGTATTTTTCATTACAAGCGCATTAATTTGCTGAATAAAGTCAATACTAATGGCTTTTTTCCCAATTGCGGCATTCAATACATACCGGAGAGCCGCATAATGATCCTTAACCATTAAGCTATGAGCGAGGGGCTTGCCTTTAGGTGTGACATCTTCTTCTAACAATAATCTTGTCTCTACTTCGGTTAAAGTAGATCCTTCTATGCTGGACGAGTGGTGTACAATAGCATATTCCTTAAATCGCTCGTGATCTAAAACCTCCTGCAGGTTTAGTTCTTTATAATGGCTCAACAATATAGAAATGTCATCTGGCATTTTTTACTATAACATTCTGATAATCGAATGTTGGAAATGCGCTTGATTAAATTTGTTGGGCCCGAAAATCGGGTGGTTTTGTCGTATGCCTTTACAAGTCTAATCCCATTCCACCCAGCATACCGCCTGCGAGGCCTTTCATTTCTTCTTCCCGCATTTTTTCAGCATTTTCAAGCGCCCGGTTCAGTGCAATAATCAGCAGGTCTTCCAGTTCTTCTTTTCGCTCTGCAGACAGCAACTGATCATTTATTGAAATGGTCTTTACCTGTCCATTCCCCGTCACAGAAACCTTTACAGCTCCTTCTCCGGCATCGCCATCAATAACTACTTCGGCAAGCTTTTGTTTGCCCTCAAGCATTTTTTGCTGTGCTTCCTGAAATTTGCCTAATAAATCACCAAACATGACTAATTATTTTAAATACAAAGATAAAGCGGGATGGAAAATAGCCAATAAAAATGTCTGCTTTGTTCTTTCTGGCTGTAATTCAGGCAAAAGGTACCGTATGACAGACCAGACATTTTTTGTATAGCTCACTCGAAGCGTAAAAAATTATTTGAGAAATCGAACCGGTCATTTCCATCCACTTTATAAACATATAGATATTTAAAGCCTCCTTTTATTTCAGTCTGGAATTTCCGCTTGTTTGCTACTTCGCAAAACGTCAATTGTTGCTTTCTGTCGGATACTTTCACTACCGTATATTCACCGCAAGCTCCGGTTGACGGCTCAGTTTTTAGTTTCAATTTTTTAATAAGCTTTCCATTTAGGAAAACGTGTATGCTATCGTTCGTAAACGAGTTGACATAAAATACAGTCAGATATTCCCGTTTATCCTGGGAATACATTGAAAAAAAAGCTCCGGTGCAGAATATGATAAGAAAAAGATTCTTCATTAGCCGCCCGTGTTAGATTGTTGATTTTTCAAAACTCTAGAACGCTAATATATATGAAGAAAATTAATTTTAGATTTCCTGATGACCAGTCACAGGCAAAGTATATATTGCCTAACGTATTATTATGGACACTTCAATTACACTCTTAATACCCGAAAAAACAGATGTGGAATACGAACAGGTATTTTCCACCTGGATACAACATGGCGGGCAGATTAGACGGCTCGGCAAATTCTGGATTAAAGACGAATCCCTGTCCACGCGGCGGCTTGCTATTTATGGTAATCAGGCATTCGCGTTTGTGGTAGCGCAGATTTATGACCTGGAATTGCTTTCACCAGACGACACATTCATCGCCCACCTTGATAACAAATGGACGAAAAGATCCATTCGCTTAATGCAGATCGGCAGTCTTACTGACGATGATTTTCCTACGTTTATTAAGCCTGTTATTCCCAAGATATTTCTCGCCGGAGTTTTTGAAAACCTTGCTGATTTTAAAGAAATAACGGAAGGTTTACCAGATACAGAGGAAGTGCTTGTTTCCTCTATTGTTTTTGATATAGAGGCAGAGGCAAGATGTTATATCATGGATGGCCTTGTTAAAGACATGGCATGCTATGAGGGCTCAGCCAACCTGGAGGAAGGTGAAAAATTTGTTAGTGCCTTTGCTGCTACTGTTATACACGAATTACCTCGGGTGGTTGTTGTTGACATTGCGTTTAGTGCCAATACAGGATGGTTTATACTTGAATTTAATGCATGTTGGGGAGCAGGGCTAAACAACTGTAAAGCCGAAAAAGTAATTGATTGTATAATCGGCGCAACGATTTCAAAACATTCCAGTAATATTTAGAAATGTACCAAACTCACCTCAGATAAAATTTCAACTCCTCCAAAAGCTTAGTTCTGCTGTATGTCATTCGCAGCTTATTTATATTAAGACTGTCATAAATCCTGTTGGCTCTTTCAAGTTCGCTCTTTGGTGGCGTTGTAAACAGCCTTATAGCATTCAGCTTCCACTTTGCAAGTAGTTCCCACGCTATATCCTGAATGTCTTTATTCTCATCAGATATAGCGATCAGCAGATCGCCGACGATATTCCACCCACCAATTTTGTTGTAGAGTTTTAATATTGACTTTTTGATGTCATAGCTGCCATTTGCATAAATGTCTCTCACTTTTTCCAAAGCTTCTGTATCAAGGTTTCTGGCTAAAATTTCAACGGCTTTGTCGCGAATACTTTTGGTCGGATGAACAAGCAACTCCAGTGAATATTGTTTTGCTTTTTCGGCATTGAAACGATTAATTGCAATCAGAGAGGCGATAATAAGATCGCTTTTTTTTGCAGAAATATACTTTTCAAAGATTGGCAAATCCTGGCTGCTACCGCTTTCAGACAATCCACATAAACTGCCCGAAAGCAATATCCCTTCGTCTATTCTTTGCCTGTATAATGCTGCAAAATCAATACCGTGTTCTTTTAAAAAATGCCTGCTTAATTCTCTCACAGAAGTGGATTCGTCAGACAATAATAAAGAAATCCGGCTATCAAAATCAGGTCTAAATGGCTTACTTACATATAATGCTTCCAGACGCACCTTTGCTGAATGGTCCTGCAGAAAACGGCCTATCACTTCCTTTTGGGTGACGGTATCAAGGGATGAAAGATGTTTCATCAGGTGCAGCCTGACTAAAAAATTTCTTTCTCCCATTATTTTATTTAATTGTTCTGCAGTCAGTTTCTTATTGCTCAGGAATTTTTTGTAGAATCGAAATCTTGTTTTGTCATTAAGCCGTTTGATTTTATTGTAAAATTCGTCTGAAAAATCATGGCTTAAAATAAATTGAATGATTCGTGTATGGATTTCCCGTAAATCAATTCTCTTCACTTTTAAAAGCCAATCTATTGTTTCAAGCTGTTTTAACAGATCATCTATATAGCTACTTTCTAAAAATGACAAAATCGCCTCAGTGGCAATTTTTCTAACTGGATCAACCCAATCACCGAGTCGTAATAGAATGAATTTTAACCCTTCAGGATTCTTTATGCTTGAAAGTTCTTTTACAGATTTTTCTCTAACATAACCACTGCTGTTTAAACTGGCGATGCACAATAATTTTACATAGATTGATGTGTCGAAGTCAACCCTATAAAAGTCCAGGTCGCTTGTTTTAATAGGCAGGTGTTTTAAAGCGTCGGTATAATCATTCAGTGATTTTATTTTGGCAAAAAGATATACAATTGTTTCTGCAGCCTTTATCCGAAGCAGTATATTATCGTGTTTTAAAAAATCAATCAGAAAATAAATGGTATGAGATGTTCCAACTTTTTGAATAGTATCAAAGCATTGGAGTTTTTCGGAAATATTTTCTTTTCTGAGAAACCCTGTTGGTTTTTCCTTTAAAATACGGATGCAGTTGTCTACTTCGGTATGGTTCATTTGTGCTGGAATGATTTTTATTGCTTTTGTTGTATGAAACGTCCGATGACATGATTTTAATATCTCAGTGGGCACGTCTGTGGTCAATTATTTGAATCTAAACCTGTAAATATGAAAAGGCTCTTATTTTTTCCTGCTATTATTTTATTTGTATTTGCCGTTTCCTGTGCCTCCTCAGGTACCAGGATAACCGCATCGTGGAAAAATCCAAACATCTCCAATACTACTCCCGCCAATGATTCTCCCAGTGTATTTATTGCAGCCCTGGTCCGTAGTATGGAAGTAAGAACAAAGCTGGAGAATGCACTGGCCATTTATGCTGGAAAGCGTGGCATTAACGCTATTAAAAGTACTACTGTTTTTGCTCCTGATTTTTATAATACCCTTCCTTCACAGGACCAATTAATGTCAGTTATAGGCAGAACCCATGTAGATGCCATTCTTACCGTGTCGCTCATCAATAAGGAAAGTGAAACCAGGTATGTTCCCGGGTCAGCATATGGATACACCCCTTATCCCAGATTTGGGTGGTATGGCGGACTTTATCGCTATTACAACTATTGGTATCCGATCATTTGGAACCCTGGTTACTACGTCATTGATAAAACGTATTATCTGGAGACCAATTTGTATAACGCCAAAAACGACAGCCTCATATGGTCGGCGCAGTCAGAAACCGTTAACCCCCGCAGCATTGACATTTTTGTAAGAGACTATCCTAAAAAACTCGTGGAGCAAATGGTAAAGGACGGACTATTGAAAAAATAGCTTTCGCCCCATGGTCTTCAGCAGCTCGCTATTAGATTTTGAAATCCTCGGGTGTTTTTATATTTTAGAATCTTTAAATTTACAATCATTCATTCTCTTCATGTCCGACACAATTACTTACCATTATAACAGCCCTTCCGGCCTTCTTAAATCCGGTAAAGATGAGGCAATTTTTCTATCCAGGTATAGTGAAACGGAAAAAAAAGAAGCATCATGTTTTTTCTGGGGAAAATTGACTGACCCTTATACCACAGCTCGCTGCCTGATTGCCCTGTCTAACGTGGTACAGTCCAGTTTTAACCTTTCCCCATTTGAAATGGCTAAATTGAAAGATCCGATTGTTACTGCCGGAAACGACAGGATACGATTTGAAGGGTTTTCCCATTGCGCCGGTGTGTATGCAAGAGTGGATATTTTACCGGGCGGTCATGATGGGGAATTTCCGGAAAGCGGAACTACCAATGTTGATTTTAATCAAACGATGATATCTGCTTTAAGTCGTATTCATCGTAGTGAACAAGTGTTATTATCAGTTGGACAAAAAGATGTAATGCTTCAAAATAGTGTAGATAAAGTAGTGGAAAGAAAAGTGCCCCTGCCGGTGAAGTGGATCAAAGGTCTTGCTACCGTTCAAATATTCCTGTCGCAGGTAGAAAAATCTTTTTCCTTCAACCGGATGCAGGCATTGCAATTGTTCCAATCTTTACCAACCGGTAAACCGAAGACCGATTATTACCTTACCGTAAGAGGAAATAAACCGGTGTTTTCTGTTGTTAAAAGCATGGATGCAGTATGCATCGGTGGCATTCACCGGTTAAAATTACTTGAGCCCCTCGTCGCTTTAGCTGATGAACTGAAAGTGTTTCCGCATCCCGATATGCAATCCACCACATGGCAGCTTTATTTTGGCAACCTGCGATTTAGCCTCTCTCTTTCACGGGATGCATGGCGCGGTTTTTCGGGCGAAGGCGCTGCGTTGGAATCATTAGTAGAAGATGTACCCGATGATTGGATCGATGCATTTGACAAATACAGTTATGCCAATCAGGCATTTAATCCGGCTTTAATTGCTATAGACGAATCCATCGATCTAAAAAAAATAGACAATCTCACAGCCAGGCTTTCTTCAATAGGGTTGTTAGGATTCGATTTGGATGAAAATCATTTCTTCTATCGTCGTCTTCCCTTTAAATTAAGCCGTATATTAAGCTTAAACCCGCGCTTAAAAGAGGCAGAAAAATTACTTGCAGAAGATAAAGTAGCAATTATTTCAAATTCCGGCAACCGCATAGAAGCTCGGGTTGCCGGCACAGGCGTTCACCATACTGTTATTCTCGAAGGTGAAAAGGAACGATGTACCTGCACCTGGTTTAGCCGTCATCAGGGAGAACGCGGGCTTTGCAAACATGTACTGGCTGTGAAGAAAAAATTAAACACATAACCCCTTATCGTGACAGAACAATTCCTTACAATTATTCAAAAGGAAAACGAACAGGAATTAATTTCCTTTTTGAAATCGCTTACGGTTGATCAAAAAAAGAAGCTTATACCACAAATAAAAAAGCTCGGCAAGGAATATTCCCAGATTGGACCCCTGGGCAATGGAACCTATGGGCAAATGAATGGAACAGCTGAGCAATCACGTCTTGTGCAGATGGCGTCATTTGTATGTTTTAACCGCGCCGATTATGATAAATCACCCTATTCTATATGGATGCTGGAAAAGGAAAGATTAAGTAAGATCATCGATTGGTATTGTCCTGATTGGTTTAGTGATTTTGTGAATAAGCAGGCATCGTTGGATAATGTACCATATTATATTCATTATGACTGGATAATGGAACTTACAGTAAAAGGTTTTCTCACGCCGTCTAAAGAACTTCTTGTGAAGGTAATGCCGCAAACGATTTATGAGCTCGGTAAAGACAGGCTGTACCATTATAAACCTGAAAATCTTTTAAAATTTTCTGTCACGCTGAAAGAACATATCTGGTATTTATTCGAAGTTGAATCCAATCTTCATTCCAGCGACCGCTTTATAAATTTTACACCCGATACGTCAAAAGATAAGAAAGGATGGATGGTCCTTTTTAAAAAACACTCAGATGAAAATGTTATTGACCGTTCCCGTTTGTTAAAAGAATCACTTCTGGCCAGTAACCGTAATTTTAATAAAGTACTTTCAGGATGGTTTTCTGAATTGTTTACCGAACTGGTTCCTGCAAAAGAAGAAATGCTAACCCTTCAACATGAACTATTCAGTGTACTTAATTCGCCTCATAGTAAACCGGTGAACACAGCATTGCAGGCGATCAGGATAATTGTAACAGAAAAAGAATTTAATGCCGGTGGTTTTCTGGATGCAGTACCTGTATTGCTGTCATCCGGGGTAAAATCAACCCTCTTATCGTCATTGATAATACTGGAGAAGCTGGCTGAAAAGGAAAGTAAATATTCGTCCAGGATTGTTTCGTTGACTTGCCAGTGCTTTATTCAACCGCACGAAGACGTACAAACAAAAGCAGCCAAATTAATAGCAAAATTTGGAGACGCGTCAAATGATGCTCTAAGAAATGAAATAATGGCTTTCTATCCCGGTATGCTTACAACAGCCCGCCAGGCATTAGCCGGTTTTTATAACGTGGGTGATAAAGCGGAAATTATTGAACCGGATGAAAAGCAACTGGTCGAACCAGTAGCTCCTTTATCTGACCAGGCAGCAATACCATTTCCTTCCAACATTGACGATCTTATTTTTCTGGCAAGCCAGGCCTTTGACAATAACGAACCGTGGCATATAGATGTTCTGCCCGCAGCTCTGGTGCAATTCAGTTCGCATCTAAAAGAGCAGGACATACCACTTTTTGCACCGGCATTTCAGCGGGCTTTTGGATTAATAAAAAACAGTTTTCGATCTACTACCGGCTCCCTGGATTATTTGTTAGCGACCTTTTTTATTGATTTTGGAAATTGGCTGATAAAGAATTTCCAATTAGCCAGTGAAAGCATTGTTCAAGTTTATAGGAAACATGACACTAAAGAAGGCGATCGTAATACCACCTTTTTGGTGTCGCCCGCATCTGGTTCTTATACTGCCCGGTGGAACTCTTCAGATAAACTGGATTTGTATGAGCCATACAAGCAATTATTATTAGAGAATTTGGAAAGAATAAGAAAAGGCAGTGATCTGCCTGTTTTAAGCACACCAACACATGCACCCTGCTGGATTTCCGCCGATGTATTAACTGACCGCCTGCGGCAATATCAGCAAGCAGGGCAGGAGCCTGATAATATAGACTTGCAGGTGGCTTTATCCCGTGTTGCTTTAGACAATAATACAGTCGCACTGAAACAGGTTAACGAACAATTATCCGGCGAATTTGGTGCATTAATGAATTTCCTGCTGAATGAAGAAGCTGCGCCTAAAAAACCTTTTTATCATAAGGCTGCCTGGATGGTGGCGTCTCTCACAAAGAAAGAGAAGAAAGCGTGGCCGGAATTTGAATCATTTTCTTATTATAAAAGATCATTGAAAAACTATACCGGGCAACTGCACTGGGAATCAATAGTAGAATCTTATACCAGCAGCCGATACGATTACGAATTGAAAAAGAGGGTAGAAGAGCTGGCAACCAGAAAGATCTTATCAGTACATAGTGACGATACAAAATCAGAAAAGTCGGGATTGAAAAAAGTATTCTCCATGTTACTATCCGAAACAAAGGACGACCCTCCGATGCTTTATGAATTTCTTCATTTCAATCAGGGGTATTTAATGATGGAACATAATGATGCTAAGCGTACTCTTTCACTTATTCCTAATAATCCTGAACCGATCCTTGCCGATACAATAAATAAATACCTGCAATACCCGGAATTTTGGGAAGAAGGAAATAAAAAAATGGTAATCGCTGTGCTGCAGTTCTTATACGACACATGGAAGACTCCCGGCAATATGGCTCATCTTTTTCTGGGCACCTGTATGCTTAATGCCGATAAAACCGTTGTTAACATTGCAGGGGAAATTTGGCTCAAGGGCGTCAGTACAAACACCATTAATAATGTTGAGTTGGGAAAAGTGATTGGTCTGCATGAACGCATCGAATTCGCACCCCTTAAGCGATTTACTGATTTGGCGGGTCAAAATCTGTTTCGCGTTTCTAATATGCACAACCGGCAATTGCAGGTACTCGTAGAAAATATCCTGTCTCATTTACCCGACGAGCCTATCAAAAATCTAAAGAAATTGCTGGAAATACTTCGGGAACTGGTTACTATAAACAATTCCCTTGTTGAAAAACCAGAAACCGTAAACAAATTAGCGGTGTGGGAAGGAACAACCGGCCTGAAAAAAATAGTTGAACAAATAAATAAAGGAGGAACGCAATCGTTGCCATAAATAAATGTCTTTTGGCTGCTAATCTAAATTAATGGCTATCAGATACTATCTTCGCACAAGAAGCCTGAATTGGAATCTAATCAGCTGGTAAACATCATTAATGTCAGTTATCCTTCAACATAAAAATTTCAAAATTGAACTGTATGACGATCCGACATTTATTGAATCGATAGACAACCAAACATCGTACGACAAAATAATTCAAGCCGACGATGACAAGCCATATATACCAAGCTCGCGCCATGCAATAAAGATTTACGAGGATGACAAACTTTTTGTAAGCGCAATAATTTTAACCAGTTCTGGAGGCACAGGTGTTCATGATGATTCTGCATTAATTGATGAGGACAACTTAATAATTCGCTGCAGTAACAAAGTATTTAGCCTCAAGCTTCCGGGTTTAGAAATGAATTGGGTAGTGGAGCCTGATTGGGCCACCTGCTTTTCCATCCATAAGTATCAGGATACCTTTATTTCTTATGGAGAAACCTCAATAGCAAGAATCGACAGAACGGGTAAAATAGTTTGGAGCTATGACGGAGCTGACATTTTTGTGTGTCTTAATGAAGGAAACCCTTTTGAAATGCATGATACCTATATCGACTTAACAGATTTTAATGGAAGCACTTATAGGATTGACTACAACGGCAATACCATTGAGTTTAATAAATCGGCTAAATATAAAGAAAAACCAATAGCAGCAATGTTGAAGCCCAAAAAAGCGTGGTGGAAATTTTGGTAGTTTATAGTCAACTTCCAATCAATCATCCTCCTCCTCAGGAAGTATAAACGAGTAACCTTCCTCCATCAGCATCTGCAGGTACTCATCAAAACTATTTGCTATTACCTTAAAGCTATCGGGATCATGAAGGAACCGAACCACCTGACCGGCAACGCCTCCCGCACCCGGGTTAAAATCCACATAAAGGCTTGATGTACCTCCATTATTCATACATTCCGAAAAACACAGCCATTGGTCGATACTTACGTCCGGATCGATTCCCCCACCCACCAGCTCAGGCATAGACTCCATGTAGGACCCATATATTTGTCTGATACTTTTGTTATATCCCTTCACTTCAAGAATTTGTTCAACAGACTTCAGATAATACGGGTACTCAAAAACGTCAGAGCCTAATACCAGTACAGAAATTGTTTGGTCGCCATATGGCTGATGATAAGTGCCATTGACGCGCGCCAGTAACTGCAACAGGGAATCAGGACAAGCAGGAAAACGATTTTTTAACGCTGCCAGCTGCGCAGGCGTGGCTCCTGTGGCATAGGAGAGTGATATATTATCGAATTCGGGCAGATGTTCACGTAAACCGGCAAGATACTGATCTGCGATAAGCGAATTTTCCATTTTTATTGTTTTAAGACGTTTCGCAAAATAAACATTTTAATAAAGCTGTTTGAAAAAAGCTTTTCCTAAAGAAAAACTTGTATACGTATGCTTTATCGCAATGGGCATTTACGTGGGTTGCATCATTTAAACGGAGCATGGGTTTTAAATTATGCTGATGTTGTAGGCGATTCCATGCCTTTTTTATAATTTCCGGTTTTACACAGCCGAAAAGACGCAGCTCTTATGAATTTTGATGCACATATATTGACCTGGGTATTTGTTTTCATCGCCAGTTTTCTTATTTGTTTTCCGAAAGTGCTGAAGGCCGGCTGGCTGGTAGCGCTGATCGCCTATATTCTGGCTCTTATAAGCAGCCAAATAACGATTATAGGCATAGCGTGGCTGATATTGACTGCTTTGTTCCTGTTTTTGGCTACCCGTTATTTATCGGGTTATAAGCAGACTTTGGCCCATATTGCTTTTATTGCATGCAGCATACTGCTTTTTATTCATATGCTACCCGGGTTTCAAAACCTGCGCATATTTGACAAAGTAAGATTTAGTGAAGATGCGGCTCCTTTTACAATGTACCTTAACCTGGACAAACCTTTTATTGGCCTGATTCTATTTACCTTTTTGGCCAACACCTTACATAAAGGAAAGATGAGTGCCCAGGCTTTAATTAAAGCCATAGCCATTCCCTTGCTGGCCATTGTGGCCATTTGTCTGGGCCTCGGACTGTTACTGCATTTTATAACATGGGAACCTAAATTTCCGAGGGGTGCATGGATCTGGATGTTGAATAATCTCTTATTGGTAGCGGTTAGCGAAGAAGCGCTCTTCAGAGGCTATTTTCAGGACTTTTGGGGAAAGCGGTTGTTCAAAAAGGAAAGCCCTTATGTACCATTGTTTATTGCAGCATTTTTGTTCGGTATTGTGCATACTTCGGGCGGCCCGGCTCTGATGCTGTTGGCGTTTATAGCCGGTATAGGGTATGGCTATGCTTATCAGAAAGGCGGCATAGTAGCATCAGTATTAACTCATTTCGGATTTAATCTGTTGCACTTTTTATTGTTTACTTATCCGATGCTGGCTAAGATACATGGTTAATTATGCAATGCGATTGCTAATGCTTAAATTGTCTTCTCATGATAATCATACTTGCGCAAATATTCACCGGCTTCGTGGCATTGGAGCACCTCTACATTCTATGGATGGAGATGTTTGCATGGGAAACCGTAGGGAAAAGAACATTCAAATCTCTTCCTGCCGCACTGTTCGGCCCCACTAAAGGATTGGCTGCTAACCAGGGTCTGTACAACGGCTTTCTGGCCGCAGGTCTCATCTGGTCTTTTACAATAAAAGATCCACTGTGGGTATTTAACGTTCGGATCTTTTTCCTGACGTGCGTCGCCGTTGCCGGTGTTTTCGGCGCTGTTACAGCCAGTAAAAAGATATTTTTCTTTCAGACTGTGCCCGCATTGATCGCTATTCTGTTTGTTGTGTTAAGCCGGTAATAGGCTATGGTATGGGCAATTAACTCAAAAATGTAGCGTGGCAAAAATTCGTCAACAACTGACTTTATTTCCGGATAAAAAAGACGCAAAGGAGATCGAAGCGATCCGGGAGAAGTATAACATTCAACAAGCCCGGTTGATTAATAGCCACGTTACGCTTTGCAGAGAGGATGAAATATTAGACATTCACAAAATCTTTGATAATATAGCAACTTTCAATCCGGGAGTAATTACTCTTGAATTTGGACAAGTAATAAGGTTTAGCAATGGAAATGGTGTTTTAATTCCTGCTACAAACGATGATGCATTTCACGAGTTGAGGGAGACAGTTTTAAAAGGTACTAACACAACCATAAGACGGCACCCGCCTCACATAACATTAATGCACCCCAGAAATTCCACTTGCACAGACGAAATTTTTGAAACCATAAAAAAGGTAAACTTGCCAACCCATCTAATGTTTAAATCAATTTCATTAATTGAACAGGTTGATGGGGGAGTGTGGGAAATATTGGAGGCATTTAGTTTGAAGGCATGATAAAAGAACTGAAGCTTGCGGCTTAAACCGGAATTCCTTCTCATAACCGTAGGTTCATTTCCTGTCTTTTCATGATTTTTTTGCCGTTAAAAGTAAAGTATATAGCTGGAATAACCCGCTACTTTCACGTATGACTTACCCTGCTTACCTTTACCTCAATAAATAAAAGCAAATTGTCATGTGCCGATACGGCTTCACGACATACAAATCACATTTTGCGTGCTTTACTTGTCGTAAAACATTTAAGCAGCCCCACTTTGCTGATCTGCTAAAAAGGATTGGCAAATGGCAGTATTATGAAAAGCTGAAGCGTAAGCCCCTGACAGTGCTAACCGAAAAAGAAAGATTGCAAATAGAAGAGTTGGAAAAAAACTACAGAGACCGGTCTGTTAAGTGCCCTCAGTGTGGAGAATATATGGCCGATTTGGGGCTGGATTTTAAGTCTCCCGGAAAGAGCGCCGAAAACGAGTGGAAAATTATAAAAGGGCTTTACACTATTGGTAGGAGTTTCTACAGCTGTGGCTGCAATGGAATTGGCTACATTCCTCAGCATCCATTAGACTACCAGATTTATTTAAACAACATCCTTCAGGAATACGAAAATTCAATTGCTTATTACCAAAACAAAACAATTAAAGAATACCCCGATAAAACAGAAAGAATTACATACTGGAGCCAAAACGCAGCAACAGTAAAGGCTGAAATCGCAAAACAAAAATCTGAGCGTTGAAATTTAATAAGTGCAGAAATCAGGTAAAAACGGTCTTTTAAAAAAACGAACACAAAAATAACATGGCTTATATAATGGTAGATATCGAAAGCGACGGACCTATCCCGGGCGATTATTCGATGATTTCTTTTGGCGCAGTTCTGGTAAATGAAAAACTTGATCAAACCTTTTACGGAAAACTGAAACCGATCTCTGACAAATTTATTCCCGAAGCATTAGCGGTTTCTGGACACACCAGAGAAGAGACACTATCTTTTGATGACCCTAAACACGTAATGACCGAATTCAAAAACTGGATTGACCAAACCTGTAAAGACAGACCAATATTTATCAGCGACAACAATGGTTTTGACTGGATGTTTATTTGCTGGTATTTTCATCATTTTACAGGAGCAAACCCTTTTGGCTTCAGCTCTCAGAATTTAGGAAGTCTGTATAAAGGGATTGAAAGGGATACGTTTAAAACATTCAAACATTTGCGACGTACAAAACATTCCCATAATCCGGTTGACGATGCAAAAGGAAACGCAGAGGCATTATTATCAATGAAAGACATGTTTCAGCTTAAGATAAAATTCTGACCACCGATGAAACGAATTATACTTTTCCAGCTTTTCACCTTTTTTGCTTTCGTTTCCTGGGGGCAACAATATGACAGCACTTATGGAAAACCGCTGATTATACTGGTCGAAGCAGATCCATGGGCAATGGTTATCGGTTCAGATGTTCCGTCTTTTGCACTCTATGAAAACGGACAAATCATTTACCACAAAATTGAAGGTAAACGTCTAAAAACATATGAAGTCACTTTAACTAAATCTGAACTTCAAAAAGTCATCACGTCGCTGGGCATAAGCGATAGTATTTACCAACTTCCTATCTATATCGAGGCAAGTGGCTGGACTGATCAGCCGTCAACCACTTTGATGCTGAATTTGGATTCCACAAAGGTTATTGTGGTCTATGGAAGGTTAGAACAAAACGAAGAATCAAGGTTAAAAACACCGAAATCTTTCCTGACTGTTTATGATAACATTAAAAAATATAACAGCGACTCCGCGAAGGAGTGGTTGCCCAATAAAATAGAAGTACTGTTCTGGGACTATAGTTATGCACCGAATAAACGCCCCTGGATAAAGGGCTTACCCGACCTTAACTCGTCAACAACAGTTAAGAGACGTAACGGCATGTATAGCGTTTATATTGACAAAAGAGATTTTGCCGGGTTCAAAAAATATTATTCAACAATGGGAGAGAAACAGGCAGTGGAAATAAATGGAAAGAAAATGGCAATCAGTTACCGCTTACCATTTCCCAATCTGAATAGATGAACTTTGAACCGATATGGGCGATCTCTTACTTATCGCCTTTACTCAATGCAGTAGTATCTGTCTTTCTTACCTCCGACGAATCCACTTTATCCGCTGACTCGGATGAGATGTGCCAGGCACTATCACACTCGTCTCCCCAGCAGTCACGACAGGGTTGGTTGTAAACGGGAAATGCTTTCTGTTTTTTCTGGGTTACAGCAATCTCATCTAGCTTTCCGCCATCTGGAAAGTCTGAAATAAAGTGGCCGAGTTGTTTTTCTTTATCTGCCCAAATAAATTTAATGTCCTGGGTTTTGTGGTAGCCTCTGTTACGCGCGTGAATCACTATGGTGTCATTGGTTAACTGGTAACAGTCGAGGATATCCAGTGAGTCATCTTCCTGCTGACCGTGCAGTAACAGGCCGGGAGTCGGCTTATATGTAATTGAAAACAGCAGATTTCCGGCATCACAGGAATTGTATATAATATACCCGGTATCTGTTTTGGTTAGCCTGATCCATTCCGGCGGAAGCGAAGATAAGTTGAACGCTTTTTTATTGGTAGTTGGAGTGCACGCTAGAGAAACGATCAGTAACGTGAGTGGGGCAATAAAGGTTTTCATTGTATTGTTTACGGGTTAGGTGGACGCAAAAATAGCTATTCCGGCTAAAAATAGGATTAATATTGCCGCATTAACAGACATTGAACAATTAGCTACTTCAGCATCTCCTCCAGCTTTTCATTCAGCGCCACAAGCAACTGCCTGTCTAACTTTTCCAGTTTCTTTTCATCCTGACCGTCTGCAGCAACAATCCTGAAATTTCTTTCTTCATCCGGTTCGAAATAAACCTCCACATCATCTATAGACACAATAATTCTATAGCTATACCCAAGCTGAACAAGCCGGGCCGGATATTCTCTGTGCTGTCCTTTATACATTAGTGACAATGAAAACTCGTCCTGCATATTTGTTATTCAATTTAACGGCTAAAGCTAATCATAAAAATCAAGTTTATGATTATGGCAGGCACACAGCAAAAAAGCAGGCCTTTCGACCTGCTTTTTTGTGACTGCACTCTTTATTGAGTAATCGGACAAGCGCCTGCATAGAAATTTCTATTATCATTTCCCGACCAGCTTGAGGAAGGAGGCTGATGTTGAAAATCGTCTGCATTTACATCTACTTTATTTGCAGCATACCAGTTTCCACCGCATCTTACCGATCCAACCGTTGAACCATTCGGATTATTTAAAGTGTAGTAATTAGTGGTTGCCGCGCTCCATGAGAAGTCTGCATCAAAGCCGGTATTCCGGGTGGCAAAATACCCAATGCCATTGGGGCTTGCAATAAAAATATTTCCCCTGATAGTATTATGTCTCGTTTGGTTTATTACATAAGCAGGTTTCAGGTCTGGTCGGTTACAACGCGTTTCTGCCAAACAAAATGCTATCAGGGAATTACCGCCAAAAGGCAGGTCGGAGTAATTCGTATCAGACGCGTATTCGCTAAAAAATCTGTTTATATCATTCCCCCACCATTGGCCTGGTACAATTATTTTATTCCATGGCCTGTTTTCGTTTCGAATATCATTGCTATCGATAACACAGTCGCTGGCATCAACAATAGATACAGCAAATGCTCCCCCGGCAGGCGCTTCAGAATAATCGCTTTCCGGAAAATATTTATTTCCCGGGTTATAGACCGTGTTATGCACTATGGAGAAATTTTGTATATCCCACAGGTCAATATTGTGGCCGTTATTATCATAAATGGTATTGCTATTAATCAGGGCCCCGTCATGATTACGCTCTGCATATATTCCGGCGCCGGGTATAGCGCTTCCGGTGCCACCGTTTTGACAATCCCAGCCATTCAGATATATCTTATTGTTAAATACCTGGCCATATGTAACAAGGGTAATACCGTCACTCCTGTTATACCAGATGTCATTCTCTTTAACAACATTATTTAAAGGAGCTTCAACACCCTGCGGCTTTGTTATAATAACCCCGTGATCGTTATTCCTGATCTTATTATTCCAAACGAGGTTGTTGTCACCGCACATTATATATACGCCGGCAATCCCGCCGGGGTCAGTTTTAAACAATACCGACTCGCCACCCATGATCCAGTTATTGTCTATCTGGTTTCCATAACCGGTTACTTCTACAACGGACGCATTGCCTTTTAGCAGAATTTTTTTATGGGCATTTAACGTTAAAAAAGCTACCCGGCAATTGTTATGTACCCTTACTACCGCATTGTCATTC
>Ga0105239_10002921_pt1 | contig 21344 bp, 16 predicted proteins | sample KBSC44metaG_FD_92761 | JGI IMG/M metagenome (GOLD analysis project Ga0105239, IMG submission 92761) | Corn rhizosphere microbial communities from Kellogg Biological Station, Michigan, USA - KBS C4-4 metaG | ecosystem: Host-associated > Plants > Roots > Rhizosphere > Soil | place: Michigan, USA... | reverse complement strand
TTCCAACGCTTTTTGAGCCGCCAACTGGCACGGAGCAACCATCGCACCGTAACAGAAGATACTGAGATCGGGACGTTCCATGGGTTCTGTCACTAAGCGACAAGGGCCAATAGGAACAATGTACTCCCCTTCCGGCACTTCTCCCTTGGCCGAGCGATAGATTTTTTTAGGTTCCATAAAAATGACGGGGTCATCACTGCGAATTGCAGCACTCAACAAGCCTTTGGCATCGGCGGGCGTCGACGGAATCACAACCGTTAAGCCCGGAGTTTGTGTAAAGTAGGATTCAGGGCTTTGCGAGTGGTACAAACCACCGCGAATTCCGCCACCATAGGGGGTACGAATCACCACGGGTGCCGTATACTCGCCACCGGAACGGTAGCGAATTTTTGCCAGCTCGGAAACGATTTGATCGAAGGCCGGAAAAATATAATCAGAAAATTGAATTTCACAAACAGGGCGTAGTCCCGTTAAGGACATCCCAATGGCGGAACCCACTATTCCCGTTTCGGTGAGCGGCGTACTGAAAACCCGATCGTCGCCAAATTCCTTAAGTAAGCCTTCGGTAGCGCGAAAAACGCCTTCATTTTGGCCGATATCTTCCCCAAACACCAAAATGTTATCGTCCAGGCGCATTTCAGTGCGCATAGCGTCCGTAATGGCTTGCAACAAGGTTAATTGAGGCATGAGGCGTTCTTCTATAATCCTTCTAACAGAACTTATGCAAAATAACGAAAATAGATATCAAAAATGATATCGACTTGACATTCCTTTGACATCGAATTGACATCTGCTTTCATTATTTTGCATAAGTCCTCTAAATGGGGAATTCACCCTCAACTTGACGATCAAAGCCTTGTTCTCGGCTTATCAATTCATCTCGCTGACGTTGTAAGGGTAAGGGTAATTCGCTATAAACATCGTCAAACATGCTTTCCCAAGCAGGCTCCGGCACTGCAGCCGCATTTATCGTGGCCTTGTTTACCGTTTCACGGGCCGCTTCCCAAAGACGCGTTTCATCATCGGCATTCCAGTATCCTAAGGCTTCCAAAACAGCGCGTGCACGCGCAATGGGATCTTTATCAGGAGCAATCCAGGTATTCGCTTCATCCCCCCGGTAGCGGGTTGGATCATCCGATGAGGTATGCGGTCCGCTCCGATAGGTCAACAGCTCTATCAATGTAGGACCTTCACCAGCGCGGGCTTTACGATACGCTTCCCGGGCTGCCTCGAATACGGCAAAAACATCATTCCCATCCACCTGGATGGCTGGCACACCATATCCAACCCCTTTATCAGCAAGATTTTTAGCACCACACTGCTGGGAAACGGGCAGGGAAATGGCATATTGGTTATTAACAATATAGAAAACCAAAGGAGGCTTAAATACACCGGTAAAAGTCATGCAGGAATGAAAGTCATTGGCGGATGTTCCGCCATCCCCGATATAAGTGACTGTAACAGCGGGAGCTTTTCCGGATTTTTTGGCCTTGTATTTTGCGGCCATCGCAATACCCGCAGCATGAATCAGATGCGTTCCAATAACACTGGAAGAACTGACAAAGTTCACAGATTTATTCGTGTAATGACCCGGCATTTGACGACCTGATGATCGATCGTGAGCATTTCCGTAAAGATGATTGGCCATATCTTCCATCTCAGTGCCCCGGTAGAGCAGAATACCATGCTGACGGTAGTAGGGTACCACCCAATCATCCGCTTCCAGAGCATGCGCCGTTCCAATTTGACAGGCTTCTTCGCCAAGAGATGTGACACAAAAGCCGATACGACCACTCCGTTGCAATTTTTGTTGACGCTCATCGAAGGCACGAACCAAAACCATTCCCTGATACATCCGACGTGCTTCAGCAGGGCTTAAACCAACAGGCAGCTGAGCTTTTGCTTTCAGTTGAGCAGGGGTTGCAGCAGATTTCGCTGAGGACGGGGAAGGGAAGGCTTCAGCATTTCCACCGTGTGCGGCTTTAGCCATTACAGGTTTCTCCTGGATCGTAATCGGAGCGTGTCGTCAGATTCGCTGTCTCGTGTTTTTTCAAGCCATGACTGCGTTCTCTCACCAGGTTTTTCGCGAAAAATTCGCCTGCCCGGTAGGAACTTCTCACCAGAGGGCCTGAAGCACAATAGAGGAATCCAAGATCCTTTTCGGCAATACCTTGCCAGTGGTTGAACTCATCGGGAGTAATGAACCGTTCTACACGAAGGTGCTTTGCAGTTGGCTGCAAGTACTGCCCTAAGGTCAGCAGCTCTACGCCATGGCGTTGCAAGTCCGTCATACATTGTAATACTTCATCATCCTGCTCCCCCAGGCCCAGCATAATGGAGGACTTTGTGATGACATGCGGCGCAAATTCTTTGATGCGCTGAAGCAATGTGAGGGTTTGCTGATAACCCGCCCGGCGATCCCGCACGGGATGAGTTAAGCGTTCAACGGTTTCAATATTTTGAGCCAGAACATCCGCCCCACCCGCAATCAGAGTTTTTAAGTGCTCCGGATTTCCCTGAAAATCCGGGATCAATGCTTCAACAATTAAGCCCGGCCGGGCGGATTTAACAGCCGCAATGCAACGGGCAAAGTGAGCGGCACCGCCATCGGGAAGATCATCCCGGTCCACGGAGGTCAGAACGATATAATCCCATTTTGCTGCGGCAACGATAGTCGCTAACTTTTCCGGTTCTTCCGCATCCAGCCAACCATTGGGATTACCCGTTTTTACGGCACAAAAGCGGCAACCACGGGTGCAGGTATCACCCATCACCATAAAGGTGGCCGTTCCGCCTGCCCAACATTCCCCGATATTGGGGCAGCGCGCTTCTTCACAAACTGTCGCCAATTCTAAGGACTTGGTAATCTGCTTCAACTCGAAGTAGCGCTCTCCTGTGGGTGGGCGCATTTTAAGCCAATCCGGCTTACGGGTTGGTTGTGCATTCGGAGCAGTTGAGGAAATGGCTCGCGTCCCCTTCGGTTGATTAGGGCTGCCTCTATTCGAAAAATCTCCCTTTATTATAGCCAAAGCCAGTCTAGAACCCAACCCATAAGTTCTCTTTACGAAAAAGCTCTTCCTTCGCAATATCAAATAAAAGCTCTTATCATCAATTGATTTTCGTTACTACTTTAACTACAGTTAAGCACTATTCTAAACATTTTCATTTTGTACTTGGAGTTTATTATTAGGCATTATTCTCCTTCGTAAAAAAGCTCATTCATAACCATTTTTCTTTTGTTCATCTCAATGTTATAAACCGGTAATAAGACAATGACCGATATCGATAATTTTCACGCACAATTTGCCGGCCGCATTAATCAAACCACACAAGGACGAATCGTAAAACCGAGCAGAACTAAAAGGCCCCGATCTGCCGAACTAAAGCGAGTCTTAGGAGAACAACTCAAAAATTTCAATCGTGATTTTTTTGTCAAGAGAGCTAATCCCCCTGCTAAGGACACTACTCCACATTCCAGTTCTCAAACTTCTTCCTCATTACTCAGGAAAAAAGCAAAGGAAGCAAGCCTACTATTAAGATATGAAGGCTTACCTCCTGATCAAAAAAACTACTACATGAGTTTAGTTATACAAAAAGATATCGAGCTAAAAAGAAAAAGAGCTAAGAAACTAGAAGCTCTTCCCATATCAGGCAAACGAAAAAAGCGAAAAATAGAGAAATTACACAGAGTAGCTAAAGAGGAAGAACAGGAACTTGCTGAACTCTTAAAAACTTTTGATATCGATACTATAAAGAGAGCCAATTCACCAAAATCAAAACAAAAAGATAAAAAAACAATTTTAAAAACTACAGATTCAACTTCAAAAGAATCATCAAGTTTGATCGGTAAAAAATCTTCCACACCTGATTTTCAAGCGTTAGTAACAGCATTATGTGGTAAAGATCCTGTTAAGAGTACAGGAGCGGAACAAGAACTTCTTAGAAGATTTACACAAAGTACCGGTTCCCTCGACTCAGCAAAAAAAATCGTTTCAAACGCCAAAGCTATGCATGCAATTGGAATAGCTACCGGAAACATTCCAATCCCATTAATTACGGACTCTAGCCAAACAGTTTCCATTGACCTAGCCAAAAAGGAAATAACAATAGCTCAACCTGCTGAGGACTTAGGTCTGCCACCTCCCCATATTTTGCAAAAACTATTGTCCTGGGAACCAGATGCTGATAAAGCATCAATCGAATGGTTTGAACAACAAGGTTATAACGCACAAGAAGCTTCTAATCGCTTAGAAAATGCTAAAAATTTATTTCGGGCTGGAACTTCATCACCGGATTCACTTTTTTTATCTCCCCAAACCCGATCTCATCTGGCAAACATGCAAGTAGTAACGCCCAAAGCAACGGATGCAGATACCCAGTATCGTGTGGGCCGTGCATGGACAAAATCTAAACTTGCAGACCCCTTTAACAAAAAAGCGTCGACGGAAGCTGCTCAACAATATAAAGACACTATAAGCGCATTAGTCCCCACGGACAGTAATATCCCCTATTTCTCTTTTCCAGGGCGTACAACGCGTTACCCCGCTACTGCAGCAACTTATCAAGAAGCACGCGCTCATCACCATCCTTATTCCCCTGTGCAATCTCGTTCTTCTTCCCCAAAACCGTTAGAAGGCGTAACGTTTCCAGTAAACCCATCTTCCGCAGCACCGTCAAATTCGGAAAGAGCATTATTGATATCAGAATCTATAAGCACCTCTTTTCCTTTACCTTCGGATTCCGGTAATACACAAACTCTTACTATCAACTCATTACGCACAAATGCTATCAAAGCAGAAGTTCTTAGACCACCTGCAGATCTTGTTGATTTACTGAGAACGAATAAACCTCAAGCTATAAAACAGATAGGTGGCTGGTACCGAACCATGGGCTTAAACAGAAAAGAAGCAAAACAACATACGACCAAATTTCTACAACAGGAAAAAGAGTCAAAGAGAGCAAAAAAACCGCAAAACACTTTTCAGCAAGCTCCAGTCATAGCAACACAAGACACCCCTTGGGACCAAGTTCGTCAAAAAGCTGGTCATTTACATACACGTATCCGTCAAGCAATGTCGCAAGGTGCGCCAACAGAAGAGCTACAAAGGCGATATTTTGACGAGATAAAGCCTATTATTGATCCGCTTAACCTCCCTGCTGACGTTACTCATATTGAGAAACAGCCCCATCATCGAACGAAATTTCCTATTAAGCCATTTGGCTTTAAAACCACGAAACATGAGGAGTATACACCCATCAGTACTCCTCGTTCAGCCTCACCTGTACCATCAAAAAACAGCTCTCTTCTATCCGCTGAAAATCCCCTAATACCAGCTAAGTTAAAAAGAAAACCTGAAGATCTTTTACCACAAGAACAACCGGAATTTGCAAGATACTTAAGTCTAAGAAGCGACTATACAGCAGCCATGCATGGACAATCCACTAGCGGACGCACTATAGACGACATCGGTCAAGAGCTAAAACCCTTATCTGAAAAATTTAAGAATGTCGAACTTCCAAAGAATTGATTCACTCCCTAGCGTATAATACTGTTGGTTCCTCTCGTTGAAATGGAAATAATCAACTTTCAGTCATCCTTTTTAACGTTTGGTAGAGGTTCATCAAGGCCAAAGAGGGAGAACGCACAGTGGAAGACGTCTATATTGTGAATGGAGCCCGAACTCCCATTGGTTCCTTCCTGGGTGAGTTTTCCAATATAAGCGCCCCTGCCTTGGGTTCTGTTGCTATCCAAGGCGCATTGAAACGAGCCCGACTTGATGTCAGCGCTATCCAGCAAGTCGTTATGGGATGTGTTCTCAGCGCCGGAGTAGGCCAAGCCCCCGCCCGGCAAGCCCTTAAATTAGCAGGACTTCCTGATTCTGTCGGTGCACTGACCATTAATAAAGTCTGCGGATCAGGCATGAAAGCCGTGATGCTGGCCGTTAACGAAATCAAAGCCGGTGAGGCGGATCTCATTATCGCGGGGGGGATGGAATCGATGTCTCAGGCACCCTACTATGTCCGTGGCATGCGAGCAGGCGTTAAGCTGGGCGAACAATCCATGACCGACGGCCTCATTCACGACGGCCTTTGGGATCCCTATAACGATCAGCACATGGGAAGCTGTGCCGAAGAATGCGCTAAAAAGTATGCCTTCAGCCGCACTGCACAAGATGACTATGCCCGCCAAAGCTATGAGCGTGCTCAAACGGCTTCCAAAGGCGGCAGCTTCGAAAATGAAATCGAAGGAGTTTCCGTCCCTCAACGCAAAGGGGAAGCCAAACTGGTTGATCGCGATGAAGAACCCTTCAAAGGGGATCCTGCAAAACTTGCCAGCTTACGCCCGGCCTTCGATCCGCTCGGAACTATTACAGCCGGGAATGCGAGTACTTTGAACGATGGAGCGGCTGCACTGATTCTGGCCAGTAAAACGGCCATTGAAAAATACAACTTAAAACCCCTCGCTAAAATCCTCGGATCCGCTACGCATAGCCAGGATCCGCTCTGGTTTACCACAGCCCCGATTGGTGCCGTGAACAAACTACTCTCAAAGCTAAAATTGACCGTCGATGATATTGATTTATTTGAAGTCAATGAAGCGTTTGCAACCGTGGCATTGGCGGCACAACAAGAACTCAATATTCCCGATAACAAACTCAATATTCGAGGTGGAGCGGTGGCGCTGGGTCATCCCATCGGCTGCAGCGGTGCTCGGCTCCTGGTAACCCTCATATACGCGTTACGAGACCTCGGCTTGAGCAAGGGCATCGCAACGCTTTGTATCGGGGGTGGTGAGGCTACCGCAATGGCAATCGAAAGAATTGACAATTGCATTTATTAATTGAATGGCAAAGAAAACGGGATTCAGAAATAAAACGGGGTAAACCAAGGAAATAATATGACTGCACAACCATTCAATATTAATGAAAAAGCCCTTTATCAAGGCGCATCCGAGCATATAAAACAAGTCGGTATTATTGGATCGGGGCAAATGGGTCGCGGCATTGCCCAAGTTTTTGCCCAGGCCGGCTTCCAGGTGATTTTACAAGATATTTCCAAAGAAGCCCTCGAACGTGCCGGTCAAGAAATTAAAAAAAGTCTCGACAAATTTGTCGAAAAAGGAATTATCAAACCTGACCAATGTACAAAAGCACTGGGTCAAATCCGATATGAAGTCGACTATGATCCCTTATCCGACGTTGATATAGCGATTGAAGCGATTGTCGAAAAAGAAATGGCAAAAAGTGAACTTTTCCGACACTTGGATACGGTCCTTAAGTCAGAAGCGATCCGTGCATCCAACACGTCCAGCATTTCCATTACAAGAATGGCAGCCGTTACCAATCGACCCGAATTATTGATCGGGATGCATTTTATGAATCCCGTTCCTCTCATGAGGCTCGTTGAAGTAATCCGGGGTGCACAAACCAACGATGAAACAACGGCCGTTGTGCTCGATTTAATCGCCCGACTCAATAAGGTTGGCGTTACCAGTAAGGATTTTCCGGGATTTATCGCCAATCGCGTGCTGATGCCTTTAATCAACGAAGCTATCTTTGCGCTCTATGAGGGCATTGGAACGGCGGAAGATATCGATACCGTGATGAAACTCGGAATGAACCATCCCATGGGTCCGTTAACACTGGCTGATTTTATTGGTCTTGATACATGCCTTTCCATTATGCAAGTATTATACGATGGCTTTCAGGATGCGCGTTTTCGTCCCTGTCCGCTACTGAAACAATATGTGGATGCGGGCTACAAAGGGAAAAAATCGGGTCGCGGCTTCTTTGTCTATGCAGCCTCTTAAAAACTTACATAAAAAGTCTTTTATCGAATATTCAGCCGCATTTAGCATCTGTCATTCCCATTAAAACGGGAATCTTACCCTTCTAAAGGCAACCCAGTAAAGTAAGATATCGATAATCCCTATAGGTTTTTCCTCTTGGTACGCTTCACGGATGAGATTAGTCCTGCGGATATCCTCATCCTACGCTTTCACAAGCTAGGGCTGAAGACCGCCCTTCGCGGGAATGACGTTTGCTTTATTACTCTGGAATTTAACACCATTGATTCGTAGGGACATGGAAAGCAATTTGCATAGGATAAACCATGTTTGGCGGCAAATATAATCCGGAACGCTGGATTGGCTTAGCCATGGCCATCCTGGGCATCTTTTATCTGGGCTATTTCTGGCCGCAACAAAATGTTCTTAAACGTCCGGCCACTCTCTTTTCTGGAGCCGAGCATGGGAAACACAATCCGCTAAACCCACTGGAAAATCGTTTAGATAACACGTCCAGCGAGATTCAGGAACTCTCCAAATCCTTGCCGGAAAGCGACTTGAGTTCTCTTGCCAGTTCTGACACGGTAAAACCCGATGCTCAGAATGGTGCTTCTACAAAACCCGACGAACGGGTTTCCTGCCAGTTGTTGATGGTATTTGATGGGGACACATTGGGCTGCGACATTAACAAGAATGGAAAACTCGACAAACCCGAAGAAGAGATCCGTCTCTTGGGAATTGATTCACCCGAAATGCACTATTCCAGAAAGAATCCCAGCTACCATACAGCAAGCCCTCATGATGAACCCTTTGCGAAAGAAGCCAGTAACTGGCTCGGGCAGCAGGCGACCGGGAAAACCCTCTACCTCGAAAGTGATCTGAAACCGTATGATCGCTACGGGCGTCGCCTGGCCTATGTGTATACATCGCCCGGTGCAAAGGAATCTCTTAATGAACAAGCCTTAAAAACCGGATTCTACCAAACCCTGTTCCTGGGTAAAAATCGGCATTACCAAACCCGTTTTGAAAGCGCGCTATCGGAAGCCCAAAAACATCAGCTTGGTTTATGGAAAGCCTCGGGTCTGAAGTAGAATCAATGGTAAGCTCAATGAAAACATGAACAGGATATACATTTACCAACCAATAGGCAGAGAGAGAGGAAAAATGACGACAACAATGGCTGAAAAAACCCAAACCCCATACGAAGTGACGGATTTAAAACTGGCTCCCCTCGGGAAATCGCAAATTGAATGGGCCGATCGGGATATGCCCGTTCTCGCCCAGATTCGGGAGCGCTTTGAAAAAGAAAAACCATTAAAAGGTCTGCGTATCGTCGCCTGCTGCCACATCACCAAAGAAACCGCCAACCTGGCCCGCACCTTAAAAGCAGGCGGTGCCGATAGTATCCTGATTGCGTCTAACCCTTTGAGCACTCAAGATGATGTGGCCGCTTCCCTTGTTGTCGATTACGGTATTCCGGTTTACGCGATGAAAGGTGAATCAACTGATACCTACAATCGCCACGTTCGCCAAGCATTGGAACACAAACCCAATATCATTATTGATGACGGATCGGATGTTGTTGCAACCGTAGTACAACACTTACCTGAGTTGATCGGCGATATCATCGGCAGTACTGAAGAAACCACCACCGGGATTGTGCGTCTACAAGCCATGGCAAAAGACGGAAAATTACCCTGGCCCGCTATCGCCGTGAACGACGCACAAACCAAACACTTTTTTGATAACCGTTACGGAACCGGTCAAAGCACTATTGACGGGATTATCCGCGCTACCAATGTTCTGTTAGCCGGTAAAAACCTGGTTGTAGTCGGTTACGGCTGGTGCGGTAAAGGCTGCGCCATGCGTGCCCGTGGCTTAGGTGCCAATGTGATTGTGACCGAAGTTAACCCTATTCGTGCCATTGAGGCAGTTATGGATGGCTTCCGTGTCATGCCCATGGCAGAAGCGGCTACCATTGGCGATATCTTTATCACCGTCACGGGCAACCGCCACGTTATTGATAAAGAACACTTTGAAACCATGAAAGATGGCGCAATCGTCTGTAACTCAGGCCACTTTGATCTGGAACTCAACCTCAGCTCCCTGGCAGAAATGGCTACGAAACGGGATCACATCCGCCCCTTTATGGAACAGTTCACCCTCAAAAATAAACGTCGCGTACTCGTATTGGGTGAAGGTCGTCTCATTAACCTTGCCGCAGCCGAAGGTCATCCCGCGAGCGTTATGGACATGAGTTTCGCGAATCAGGCTCTTGCGGCGGAATATCTCATTAAACAAAAAGGAAAGCTCACAAAAGCTGTGAACCTTTTACCGCAAGCGTTTGATGATGAAATCGCAGCCTTGAAGCTCAAAGCGATGGGTATTTCCATTGATACTTTGACACCCGCCATGACGGAATACATGAACTCCTGGACCGTTGGGACTTAATCCGTCTCAATTTTCAAAACTAAAAGGACTTACCTGTTTGGGTAAGTCCTTTTTTAAAGGATTCTCTATAGGCTCAGGCCGGGGGATCAGCCCCCAGGTTAACTTTACCAACAGGTACCAGATCAGCAGAACCACCCAACAAGGCTGATTTATCAACAGGCGGTAACTTACTGAAATCACGGGACGAAGTTGTACCGGCTGTCGTTTTTACCGGGAGTTGATTTCGGAAAGCGTTTCCTGACGTACTACCGGTACCCGTTCCCGAAAAAATTGAATTTGACGGAGTAAAGAAACTATTGGTACTGCTACCGAAACCGTTACCCGTAACCTGGTTAATCGTTCCAAAGCTAGGGGTTGGAGCAGGAATATAGGCATTTGTATAGGTTGGCACATATCTGGAACCACTTGATGTCAGGCTATTAAAACCGCTATCCGTAGTGGTATCCGTTGTACCACCAGCCGCACCAAAAAGAATGCTCGACGGATTAATTCCTGCGAGTGCCGCTGCTTGTGCAAAGCTTAAGCCGTTACCGATACTCATATCGTTTGCTCTCTTCTCTCGCTATGAAAGTCTGAACTTGGTAGGAATAGAATTTAGATGGAAAAGGAATTCAAATATCTATAGAAATAAAAAAATATAGCTCCAGGGAATTGCTTAAATTGCTTAATGAATCTTACAATTCAATCACTGAAATCAAGGGCAATTTTGCGGATGAATCTTTTTTATATATAGTATATACATAAAGAGAGGGAAACGGGTTTATGAAAGGTTCATCCAACGCAGCTAAAATTTCGGACAATAAAGTCTCCATCCATCTGTCTACTACCGAACAGGAAATCAGACTCCACGAATCCCAAAAAGAACTCTTAGACTGGCTCAACAATTTAGAATCCAAAGAAACAGAAAAAAGCCCGGTGAGCCATTTGTATCACCATATTCGCTAATCCTATTTTAGCTCTATGTAAGGGAGTCCTTTTAGGGCTCCCTTTATACTTTTACACATAGGACAAATTCCGAAAAACATTTTGGCAAACAGATGGGTATCTACCCCAGCAAAAAACTGGGCTTGAAGAATATCTTAATCTTGCGACTGCCCCATGCTGGGGCTTTTAGAACAATTTAACCAAAACAGATGGTGTTAAGGGGCAGTCTCAGCCTGTTTTAAAACTGCTTGGCTGTCGCTCTTTTAAGATATTCTTCAAGCCCAGTTTTTTGCTGGGGTAGATACCCATCTGTCAATTCATTTTTATAAAAGACAATCCATCCTGATATTAAAAAGAGAGGGAGCCCTAAAAGAACGCCCTCTCTTACATCTAAGAAACCAGATTTCTATGAATGAGACTTCGACTTCGGACGTAAACCGCGAATCATCGCGACAGCGTGCTTAACAATAACATACTGAACCGGAACGATGAACAGACTCAGAAGGGTTGAGAAGATCATCCCGCCAAATACGGTAGTCCCGATAACCTGACGTGCTTGCGATCCGGCACCTTCGGCAAAAACCAGAGGGATAACACCAATAATGAATGCTAGAGAAGTCATTACAATCGGACGGAAACGTTGACGGGCTGCAGTGACCGCTGAATCCAGAATCGTATGCCCCTGGGCCAGCAAGTGGTTGGCGAACTCAACAATTAGAATGGCGTTTTTACTGGCCAGTCCAATCAGGAGGATGATTCCGACCTGGGTAAAGATGTTGTTATCCATGCCTCTGAGGTGAATTGCGAGCAAGGCACCCAACATCGCCAGGGGTACAGAAAGAACAATGATGAAGGGATCCACGAAGCTTTCGTACTGAGCCGCCAGTACCAGGAACACGAACACAATCCCTAAGCCGAGGAAAAGAACGGTTTGTCCGCCGGATTCGCTCTGTTCCAGATATAAACCGGCCCATTCGTATCCAAATTGACGCGGGAGCTGCTTCGCCAGGTTCGCCATCGCGTCCATCGCTTGACCCGAGCTCGCCGTGGCAGAAGGTGCACCGTCAATTTCCGTTGCCCGCTTCAGGTTAAAGTGGCTGATAATTTGTGGGCCTGCGGATTGCTTAATATCCAGGAGGGTTTTTAACGGTGCTACCTGACCGGCACTGCCGTTCACATAGAATTGGTTAAAGGCATCCAGATTATCACGGTACATGGGATCAGCCTGAGCGTATACCCGGTAGGAACGGTTCTCAAAGGTAAAATCGTTTACGTACGAGGAACCCATCAGGACCTGAAGCGTCTGAACGACGTTCTCAACCGGAATACCCATCGCAGTAGCCAATTCGCGCTTGATATCAACTTTAACTAAGGGACTGTCGGTATTAAAGGTTGCGAATAAGCCTGTCAGGTCTTTTTCCTTTTGGCTAGCCTTCAGTAATTGGAATTGCGCTGCGGAAAGATCCTTTAAGGGAGTGTTACCGGCTTTATCTTCCAGGAAATACTGGAAACCACCCATGTTACCAAGACCTTGGACTGCAGGTGGTTCAAAAGGAACGACAATCGCATCGGTAATGCTGAGCAGTTTACCTCGAACCTGGTTAATGAGCGCGGAAGCCGATTGCTCATGACCGGGACGTTCAGTAATTGCTTTTAACGGAACGAACATGATGGCCCGGTTAGCCGCGTTTCCGTTAAATCCGAAACCGCTAATCGCGAAAACACCATTCACCTCTTTATAAGGCATGATGATGTTTTCAACCTGTTTTACGACACCGCGCATATAGTCGGTGGAGGTTCCCTCCGGTGCCTGTGCCGCAACAACAAAGTAACCTTGGTCTTCAGTGGGAATAAAGCCCTTCGGTACAATGCTGAACATAATGACCGTGGCAGCAACCAGGACTCCGAACACAAGCATAACCAATTTGCGGATACCCATGAGACGACTCATCGACACAAAGTAGCCGTGATTGATGGCATCGATGACCCGGTTTACCGTGCCAAAGAATCCGCGGGTTCTTTCCCCTTCATTATGTTTGAGGAAGAGGGCGGACAATGCCGGGGTCAATGTAATCGCGTTGAAAGCCGAAATGGCGACTGAGAACGCAATAGTCATGGCGAATTGCTGGTAGAGAATACCCGTTGTTCCCGGGAAGAAGGAAACCGGTACGAATACGGCAATCAATACCAGGGCAGTTGCGATTACCGCACCGAATACCTCGTTCATTCCGCGAATCGCGGCCTGCATCGGGCTCAGCGTCGGGTCTTCTTCCATTAAGCGGGTAATATTTTCGATAACAACAATCGCGTCATCCACAACAATACCCGTTGCCAGAATAATCCCGAACATGGTGAGCAGATTGATACTGAAACCGAATAACTTCATAAAGAAGAAGGTACCGACCAGTGACACCGGAATCGTCAATGCCGGAATCAAGGTAATCCGCCAGTTTTGGAGAAAAAGGAAGATAACGACAACCACAAAGAAGATCGCTTCCATCAAGGTTTTGTTCACCTCGTGGATGGACTCACTGATAAAGCTGGTCGGATCAAACCCTTTGTCCACAACCAAGCCGGGAGGGAACTCTTTCTTCATTTGATTGAGTTCTTCTTCCACCTGCTTGGCCAGTGCTAAGGCATTGGTACCGGGGAGTTGAACCAAACCGAAACCCACGGCGTTATGACGTAACCAGCGCATGTTTTTGTTGTAGTCCTCCGCACCTAGCTCGGCACGGCCAACATCTGCCAAACGAACCACGGAGCCGTTCGGACCAAACTTCAGAACTAAACGATTAAATTCGGCTTCATCCCGTAAACGGCCTTGAACCAAAAGCGGGAGTTGATACAACTGTTCATGAAGCAAGGGAAGCTGTCCGATTTGACCGGCCGGAACTTCCACGTTTTGTCCTTGCAAAGCACGGGTGACATCGATAACGCTGAGGTGACGAGCCGACAGTTTAACCGGATCGATCCAGAGACGCATCGCATACTTACGCTCACCAAACATATTAATCCGGCCGAGGCCCTTAATCCGTTTTAAGCGCTCAACCACGTGGCGTTCCACAAAGTTGGAAAGAAACTTATGGTCGTAACGATCATCCGGACTATAGAAACCCAGCCCCATAATATAGGCTTCGGTAATTTTCTGAACGGTAACCCCGGTCGCCTTAACTTCTTGCGGCAAGCGACCTGTCGCGATATCCACCCGGTTTTTGACGTCCATAACCGCTTTATCAACGTCTCGCCCGTGAACGAAGGTAATATTAATCGTCGATAAACCGTCGTTGGTGCTGGTGGATTCGATATAACGCATCCCTTCAACACCGTTGATTTCCTGCTCCAGCGGTGTGGTAACGGCCGCTTCAACGGTTTCCGCATTCGCTCCGTTAAACTGGGCGATAACGGTTACCTTCGGCGGAGCGATATCGGGATATTGCTGAATCGGCAAGTACACAATCGATATAACACCGAGCAATACAATGATAGCGGCAATTACTGTCGCAAAGACAGGTCGCCGGATAAAATAATCCGAAAACATGGTGAACTCCTAAATCAATTCTTTTGACGAGAGGCTAATGGGCTTCTGCGATAGCAGACCCCTCCTGCAACTTTTGAATTCCCTTTTTAACAATCACATCGCCCGACTTCAGGCCGTTTTCAACAATCACGTCCTGATCAACAATATTGCCGAGCGTCACCGCCTGCATGGTGGCGTTTAAGTCATTGGTTTTTGAAGTCTTATCTTCTTTGCGAACGGCACGATAGACAAAGGGCTGCCCATCGACGCGGAAAACAGCCATCATCGGAACACGAAGCGCTGTTTTTTGTCCCCAGATAATGCGAGCCTTAATGTGCTGATCCATTGCCAGCTGATTATCCATGTTACCCGCTTTCGCTTTCAGCAAGAAGGTTTGCGTCATCGGATCCACTTTGGGATCAATGTAACTGGTTTTAACCGTGCCTAAATTTTCGCCACTCATCGTAGACACTTCCAAGGGAGTTCCGATATGCAGCTTGGAACGGTAGTCTGCGGAAACAGCAACCTCGATTTCCAGGTTACGGTTATCGGTTAACGTGGTGAGCACCGTATCGGTATCAACAACATCACCCACCTTGCCGGTCAAGGTTCCGACATTCCCGGTAAAAGGTGCTCGCACCGTGAAGTAAGCCAGATTGGCTTTCGCGCTTTGCATACTGGCCGTATCACGACCGACATTGGAAATCGCTTCCCGACGGCGGCTTTGCTGCGACGCAATATTAGCCAGTATGCTTTTAACTTTCTGTTCCTGACTGAGTACGGTGGTTTGGTATTGTTCGGTATCACGGATACTGACCGTGTGTTTTTCCAGCAAATCCTGATAGCGCTTCAGCTGCTTGCGGCTAAACGCCAGGTCCGATTGGGCTGCAGCAAGATCGGCTCGGAGTGCTTCAATATTTTTCTGGATCATACCGGGTTCTTCCAAGGCGGAAGTCCGGGTGGAATTCAAACTGGCAACCACGGCAGACTGTTGGCTTACGTCCAACTGATACAAGGGTTGCCCGGCATGCACGAGCTGACCGTCTGTTACTAAAACCTTGGTAATCCTGCTACTGACCTGAGGATGAATACTGGTGGCATTTTTGCTGTTAACCTGTGCCATAAACTCGGCCGTATCCCGATACGGAGCTTGATGAACCGTAAACAGTTCAACCGGCATTGGTGGTGGCGCGGCATTGGCATTGTTCGGCTGACCGCAACCGCTGAGCATAAAGGAGCCGGCCAAGGTTAAAACGCTCAACACTACGCTGGTGGAGATATTTAAAGTTGAATGTTTTGAAGTCATTTCATTATTCCTTTTTAAAACAGTTTTATTTTGTAAAACCGCCACCCATGGCCTTGGCGACACTCACAACATCAATAAAAAGTTGTGTTTTTTGCTGGGTTAGCTGTTTTTCATATTCAATCCGCTGCACTTCTTCAGCCAGCCACAAAGGCTCGCCCTCAATACCGGCTTTATAGAGCTCTTCATGATGATGCGCTTTGGCTCTTGCGTTTTCAGTCTGTTTAGTCAGATCCTCGTAAACAACCTGATTCGCTCTTAGCGTAGAAAGACTGTTTTCCGCTTCGGTGAAAGAGACGTTAATCACATCTTCATAGCGATGCAACACTTGCCGGTAGTTAGATTTCTGCAAGTGCAGCTGGGCCCAAAGTCTTCCCCCTTGATAGATGGGTTGAGACAAGAGCGCTGTTGCAAATGACGACATACTGGTCCACTTGAAGAGATTATTGGCACCGACGGCAAAAGGACCGGTTGATCCTGAAAGCGTCAGACTGGGAAGCATTGCCTTCCGAGCCGCCTGAACATCCAACTTCGTTGCCGCTAATTGGAGTTCTGTAATCGCGATATCGGGCCGGTGAACGATCAGGAGCGAAGGAACGCCGGTATCCAGGGTTTTCGGATAGGTCAGGGTTTCCAAATTGCTCACACTCAAAGGCATTTTTTGGCTGGGAATTTGACCTAAAAGGTTCAACAATTGATTTTCAGCCAGTTCCCGATTATTAGCGTATTGGGTGACGTTTACCTGAGCTAAATCCCGGCGTTGCTGGCTGTTTTGAATATCAAACGTTGTTGCCTGCCCTAAATCCAGCAAACCTTGGCTGTGACTGAGAAGTTTTTGGCTCAAGTCCAATTCTTCCTGAGCGAGAGCTTCCAGCTTGCGCCATTTTGCAATATTGAAATAAGCCGTTGCAATCGCGCTGGTGAGTTGAATACGCCCGGATTCATATTGAACCTGGGCAATTTTAATGCCTTTTTTAGCCGATTGATAACTGGCCCAGTTTTTACCCCATACATCAACTTCATAGCTCGCTGCAACCGGGATTTGATAAACCTGGAAAACACGTCCCTGAATGGGGAAGATATATTGATTTAAGCCCAATTGTTCCCAGGTGTAATTAGGATTAAATGACGCCTTGGGAAGTAAATTCGCGCGAGCAAGCTTGGAATTGGCAGTGGCGGAAGCAATTTGCCATTTCATCGCTTTGAGTTGTGGATTCTCATCCAGTCCTTTTTCAATCAAAGCACTTAATGACGGGTCCTGAAAGGATTTCCACCAATCCGCAGCCGGAAAGCAGCAATCGGATTTATTCACATTCGCCGTAATAGGGGGAAGTGCTTTCCATTCTTCAATTTGCTGAATCCGTTTTTGTTGAATGACACTTGCCGCATTCGGCAGCTGTTCCGCGGCAGCCGTTTGAGGATATAGCGGCGTTGTCGCAATCATTCCCAAAACAGAAACCCATTTGATCGTTTCTGCAGTTCTCGGCTGAAACCTTTTTGCAAAAGGTCTAAGCAGCTGTGCAATCGTATTTGTATGCGTTTTAGCAGGAAGACTGGCTTCCTGACGCCTGCTTTTTGTTCCGTACATTTCCAATAACGCCTTTAATCGATAACCAATTGTTTGATATTTATTTAGAAATTTGCATCGAGCTGACTTGGCAAGGGCTTTTAGGAATAATGCCAAAGTGCTTTTTGTTCGATTTACGAGCACTTTCAAGAGGAGGAGAACCGAAGAGGTAGTAGAAAAGGTTAAACATTGTGCAGCTCCTTTTAAACAAATCGAATTTCGCGGCCTAAACCGCGGAAACAAATTCATCGCTAATCTAGCGAGTTACATTGATATGAATCTGTGAATCAGGCTTTTAGTAAATTTTCAAAAATAAAATGAAGGTAAGTATCAATCGGTTGAATACTCTTGGATATCTTGGCCCGGAGTATCGCCCCTTCCCAACTGAACATCATATATTCAGCTAAGCGTTCAGCGTTAAGGTGTTTGGGAATATCACCATCTCGTTGAGCGTCTTGGATACATTGGCTAATAACGTTGCACCATTTACAGAACACTTCTGATAACTTAATTCGGAAACTCTCATTTTGATCGGCCATTTCCTGGCCAAGATTCCCGAACAAACACCCTCTTCGGCATTCATTCTGCTCTATCATCGACCGCCCGCAATCAAAGTAATTGCGAAGCCGCTGGAGAGGCTTTAAAGACGGATTTTGAAAGGTCTTATTCAACTGCTCCAGTAATAAGTCAGCATGGTACTCGATAATACTGAGCCCGAAATCGTCCTTACTCTTAAAGTAATAATAGAACGACCCTTTCGGCACACCGACAGCCTTTAATACCTGATCGATACCGGTATGATTGAATCCTTTTTCAAGGATGATACAGGTTCCCGTATCAATCAAGGCTTGTCGGGTTTCTTGCTTGTTGGTTTTGGATGCTTCCTTAGACATGACTTTACTTCCGGTTGATATTCTTATTATTAGACCGGTCGTCTATAAAGTCAAGTGTTTAATTTTTTCCAAAGAGTTTTTCCATCCAAAAACCTTGTGGGTAGCGGGTAAGAGACTATTGAGATTTGTATATTACTTATTAAATTAAGCCTTCGCGTCTTCGGATCTCATTCGCATCCCAGTTATTAATATGGTGGGTTTTGGCAGCGCTTTCCAGTTTAGCCAGAAAACTTTTCATAGAGGCGTGCATCTCCGCTCTCTGAGTTCCCTGAACATACTTGCTTGGCAGAAAGTCAATACCCCATGAGGACTTGCCCAAGGCAACATCGACAAACTGATTAAGCGACAGAGCCTTACTGGTATGAACGGTCCTAACCCATTCCCCCTTTTCGTTTTGGGTGGAAATTTCACCCCTTTCAGCCTTGCTCAAAGCTAAGTCAATAAAAGTCCATTGCTTTTTCTCGGCATCATAAAACATATTGGCACCATGAGAATAATCGACCTTAGCCCCGGCTGCATCAATGTTTTTTAAGGATTTTATAATGTCGTTAAACGTCTTCTGAGGCATATCCCCCAACTGCTTGATATCCGCAAGATAGTCCGTCACAAAGCCCTCATATGCGGCACGCTCGTCGGAAGAGTAGCGACTGTACTGACTCTCCCAGCTCTTGCACTCTAAATTAGGCTGAGAGGGCTTGCTCATAATGTGACCGTGCAAATCCTGAACGATAGCATACTTCTTTGTACGGTTATATTCAGCCGTTACATCCCGGTTTTTAATCCGTAGTTCGTTGATTTCTTTTTGTAGTTCTTCTTTCTTGGATTCCGAGATTCGTCGCTTTTTTATCTCGCTTTCCGCTCGACTCAAACGGCTGCTATAGTCATCCATTTTTGTCTTCAAATAAGTGCTACGGCTTAAAACATCGGCAAATTTATTAACACCCTTTCTCTCATGGAGAGGCTGACCGCCGACACGGCGCAAAACGCTTCCTCGAAGATTTTCCAGATCCTCAAGGCCAACAGATTGTGTTTTTTCCGCGAAAGCAGGGTGTCCCTTCGGTACGATAACTGCAAAGGGAAGACCCAGATTTTTATCTTCCAGCATCGACCTTTCATTAGCCTTATATCGAATAGGAATGACTCGATATTCGGACTGAACTTGAGTTTTCCCCGTTACCGTCAATAGTTTGTTCTTTACAGTCGAGGGATCCAGTTTTTTACCCTCTTTTCCGAGCTTATCCACTCTTAAAACAGGCTGATCGAAGACAAGCTTCTTCTCTGCATCCCTGGCTCTAAGAGGGATAGCAAAGGCTTGGGCAAAGCTACCGCTACCCATATGGCTTTCCGTTCGCAATGATTTCAGAATACTCTTTTTTAGCGTCGTCATCCCCTCCGGGCTATTGATTATAGTTACCCATTCGGGGGCATAGCCGTTTTCCACGGAGATATCATGGGGACCTACAGGGTCTTTCACCCTTCCTGCCGAATCAACAGAGCCCGATTGTCTGATTTCCGATACATTGGATGCTGAAAGAGACTTTTTTTCTGCATCCAATGTTCTAATATCTTCCGGAGAGCGCTTCCAAGAACTCGCCGCACTGGGTTCTAATGTTTTCCTTACGGGGACTTTAAATTTCTTCAAAAGAACTGCACCAAGACCTGCAACCATTAGTCCACCTAAACCGACTAACCAAGGCGGCAGAGAAGAGCTTTGTCCTGATGAGTTTTTACCGCTTAACCAGTGTGTGAATCGCTTCCAGCGACTCTCCGGAACAACAGGAGAAATCAGAGGGCTGGAAAATGAAACAGAGTCTTCCCCAGGCCCAAAGTTTGAATTCTGCATATTGTTGGGATTCCCTAGCCCAGCACTCGTTATCGAGGCTTGCAACTGCGAACCCGGTCCGACTTGCATTCAGTAATTTCCCTTGCTATATTGACTCCCTGAAAACCCCACTTAAAGTAATAAAAACAATCTATTTTTGTTATTTGATCACTCTTCTTAAACATTAAAAAGGCTCTGCTTCAGCGCTAATGTTCAAATAGATCATTAAGAGTCTAGCGGTAGAAGGGAAACACAGGAATTTCCCTAACTTTTCTATTTCTAGATAATGTGGCTAATAAAAGGTTAACTCCATAGCGGTTTCTAAATTAGCTTCCTGTTGAATAGTTTTTATATTGAAAGAGGAGGCATAATACAAATCTCATCTAACTAGTTTCATCTAATTAGGCTTTTCGTTTTAGAAATTGTGATGGACTTGAGAAAGGATTTACTATGATTTCGCTACTTTTACACTGGGTTTTGACAGCGCTTGTTTTACTCTTCATTGGACAAGTTCTACCCGGAATTGCAATCAGTTCGTTCGGTGTGGCAATGATTGCAGCCTTTGTCATGGGCTTACTTAACTTTTTTGTACGACCCATTCTGTCTATTCTATCCTTACCGTTGAATATTCTGACATTAGGGTTATTTTCATTCGTCTTAAATGCCCTTATGTTTGCGTTGGCAGCATCGATGGTACAAGGATTCGAAGTCACAAACTTCCTGAGTGCCTTGGTCGGGTCAATTTTATTGGCTGTGATTACAGGAGTTTTGGGAACAATCATCCCCTCTACACCGCGTTCAGCAGTTTAATCCTCTTTAGAAATTCATTGCGAAAGCAACCCGGCAATTGTTGGGTTGCTTTTTAGCATGATTCCCAAGTCGGTATTCATTTCGTTATCCTAGAATACTTATTTATTGATGAACTTCACTGACTTTAATGGTTCACCCTTTTAAAAAACCGAGCTGCGGTCCATGGCCCGCTTTACCCTGCCCGGCGGTAGGGGATCTGATTCCACTCACAGATCACTTGGAGCCCGTTTGCGAACGGCTAGAAACAAGTCCGTTATTAACCCAACGACCA
>Ga0105239_10002920_pt1 | contig 21346 bp, 16 predicted proteins | sample KBSC44metaG_FD_92761 | JGI IMG/M metagenome (GOLD analysis project Ga0105239, IMG submission 92761) | Corn rhizosphere microbial communities from Kellogg Biological Station, Michigan, USA - KBS C4-4 metaG | ecosystem: Host-associated > Plants > Roots > Rhizosphere > Soil | place: Michigan, USA... | reverse complement strand
TCGCCCATTCCACTTTCTGAAGGAAGACGCGGGGCCCCGACACGGTGTCGGTGGCCCCGCGGTCGTTGCGGGGCTCAACGCCGGCTGACCGCTCCGCCGCGGATCTGGATCTCCACGCTCTGCAGCGCCGTGGCCGTCCCCGCCCGGACCAGCTCCAGCCGATGTCTCCCCGGAAGCAGCGCCAGCCGCGTCCGGCCGAGCGCGTCCACCGGCACCGCGGCGCCGTCCACCCGGAGCTGGCCTGCGCCCCGGACGCGCACCGGGATGGTCTGCGACGACAGCGGCACGCCCGTCTCGAGGAGGAACTCGTCGCCATCCCGCGGGGTGAGGAACCCCGGCGTCTCGGCGGCGGAGGGCGCCGCCGGCGCGACGTCGAGCCGTTCACGCTCGGCCCAGCCGGCGTAGCGCGCGTCGAGCGCGAGCACCGGACGTCCGCCGGAGAGCCGGTGCATCGCGCAGGGCTCGGCCGGCGCGGTCCCGGGGAGGAACACCTCCTCGTACGAGCCGGGGCAGGCCTCGCCGGCGCGGTGGCCCGAGAGTGGGCAGATGCGCACCCGCTCGAACCGGGCCCGGTCCACCAGCGGCGCCGGACGCACCCCGGCCATCGCGCGCCGCATCACCCGGGAGAAGAGCGGTCCGGCGCCGGTGATGCCGGAGACCCGCTGCATCGGACGGCCATCGAAGTTCCCGACCCAGACCGCCACCGTCCGCTCGTGGGTGAAGCCCACGGTCCAGTTGTCCACGTAGGCACGGCTGGTACCGGTCTTGGCCGCGACCGGGAACGGCAGCCGGAGCGCGTTGTCCAGGCCGAAGGCAGGAGCCCGTGCGCCCTCGTCGGACAGCAGGTCGGTGAGGAGCGCCACCGCGTCGGGCGGGAGGAAGCGCCGCGGGACGAGCTCGAGCACGGGGTCGAGCCGGTCACCCCCGGGCGCCTGCGCCGCGCGCACGAGCCGGAGCGGCTCGACCACCCCACCCCGGGCGAGGCCCCGGTAGGCCCGGGCGAGCTCCCAGAGCGAGACGTCGCCGTTCCCCAGCACCAGGCCCGCGCCGTAGTGCTCGGCGCTGTCCTCGAGCGACGTGAAGCCGGCCTGCCGCAGCACCTCCAGCACGCGCTCGGGACCGAGGGTGTCGGTCAGCTCGACCGCCGGGACGTTGTAGCTGTTGGCGAGGGCGGTCCGGAGCCGGACCGGCCCGTGCTGGCGCCGGTCGTAGTTCCGGGGCAGCCACGCGCCGCCGGCGGTCCCCACCTCCAGGTCCACGTCGCTCAGCACCGAGGCCGCGGTCCAGCCGCTGGCGAGCGCGAGCCCGTAGGCGAAGGGCTTGAGCGCGCTGCCTGGCTGGCGCCGGGCGCGGACGCCGTCGTTCTGCCCCTCGCGGGCGTCGTTTCCGAAGTCCGCCGAGCCGACGTAGGCGAGCACCTCGCCGGAGGCGTTGTCGACCACGAGCACCGCCGCCTGGCCGAGGCGGGGATCTGCGGCGAGCTCGGAGCGGACGGACCGCTCGACGTCGCGCTGGAGCGCCGGATCGAGGGTGGTGCGGACCTCGACCGCGCGCCCGAGGCCGACCGTCTCCAGCTTTCCCGCGAGGTCCACCACCAGATGCGGTGCGCCGAACGGGCGCGAGGGCAGGACGAGGTCCAGGTCCGCGGCCGAGGCGACGGCCGCCAGATCCGCGTCGAGGCGTCCGGCCCGGCGCATCCGTCCGAGCACCTCGCGCATCGCCCGGGTGGCCCCCTCCGGGTCTCGCCACGGGTCCACCCGCGCCGGAGACCGCGCGATCGCGGCGAGGAGCGCGGCCTGTCCCACCGAGAGGGTCCGGGCCGGCCGGCCGAAGTAGGCCTCCGCGGCGGCCTCGACGCCGACCAGGTCGTGTCCCAGCGCGACGCGGTCCAGATAGGCGCGGAGGATGTCCTCCCGCGACAGGTGCGCGGTGAGTCGCAGCGCCCACAGCGCCTCGCGGGCCTTGCCGGTCAGCGTCCGGCGCCGCGGGACCAGCAGTCGCGCGAGCTGCTGGGTGAGCGTGGACGCGCCGCTGACCACCCTTCCCGCCGTGAGATTCCTCGCCGTGGCGCGCACCATGGCCAGGGGGTCCACGCCGGGGTGCCACTCGAAGCGCCGGTCCTCGGAGGAGATGAACGCATCGCGCAGGACGGATGGCACGGGCGCCTCCACGGGGAGCGACGTGCTCCGCGACGCCCGCCGCGAAGGCAGCTCCCGGAGCAGCGCTCCGTCGCGGTCGAGGATGCGGAGGCTGAGCGTCCCCTCCGGGTCGAGCAGGCCCTTCGGTAGCGGCCAGGCCACGAAGAGGAAGACGCCTCCGAGGACCCCGAGGGGCAGGAGCAGCAGCCGCCGCCAGCTCGAGGAACGCGCGAGACGGACCCGCCGCCGGAGCGCGCCGGGGGAGCCGATTGCTCTGCCCAGGAGCTCGGTCAACCGCTGGAGCGAGCGAGGCATCGAAGGGGTCCGGTCAGCGGCCGGCGACGCTCCCGTCGTCGAGGACCTGGAAGGTGCTGCCGTCCGACCGGCCGAAGACCTCGGGCGCGTACATCGCCTCGGCCCGCGCGGGCACCAGGAGGTACTCCCCCGGCGTCGTCGCCCGCGCCACCACCGAGGCGGTGTGCACGCCCGGCGGAAGCTCGTTGGAGAAGAACAACGCCCGGTCGTCGCGGAGCTCGGTGTGATTGAAGGGGTTCCAGAATCCGAGCACCCAGGGCGGCACGCCGGCCTTCTGCGCGTCCTCCATCTCGTCGGTCTCGGTGTCCGCGGACGGCTCCCCGCGCGAGAGCCGCGCGGTCGTCGCCAGCGACGTGTCCACCGCCTCCAGCCCGGCGGGCAGCGGGATCTCCAGCGCCACGTTGGTGCGAGCCGACGGGGTGCCCACCCGGACCTTGATTCGCACCAGCTCACCGGCCCGCACCGAGCGGAGCTGACCTCCACCGCCGTAGGGCTCGATCCACCGCTGGACGACCAGCCCGCGCTCGAGCGCGTTGCGCGGCATCTCCGCCGGCGCGTACCGGAGCACGGCGGTGTAGGAGAGCATCCCGGCCTTGCCGTCGCGCAGGAACTCGAAGGCCGCCATCTTCCCCAGCGCGGGGAGCTGCGCCATCGGCAGCACCGTCCGGCGCACCTCCATGCTCCGGCCGCGGAAGGTGGAGTCGGCGACCTGCTTGCCGCCGAGCATCACCTTCCCCACGAAGTCCGGCGCGTCCTTCTCGCGGGTGCGGACGACCTCGGTGAGCGCCAGCAGCGCGAAGGCGGATTCCTGCGTCGTCTTGTACCGGCCGTCGGTCCCGCGAGCCTGCACCAGGTACCGGGCCATCTTCCCGACGTAGGGATGGTCGGGGGTGACGTCCACCAGCGTCTGGAGCGCGATGGCCGTCGTCCGCAGGTCGCTCGACCAGTCGGACTGGTAGGTCACACCGCTCATCTCCTCGAGGTGGAGCGCGCCGGACTCCTCCTTGGCCCGGTCCAGCAGCTCGGTGGTGAGCGACCGCGCCGCGGCCCGGTCGCCTCCGCCGATCCACAGCGCATCGGCCAGCATCGCCTTCCCGTAGGCCGGAAGCTCCTTCCGGCGGGCGAAGAGCGCGGTCGCGCTCGAGGCCTGGGGCGCGCGCGTCCGGGCCAGGGCGTAGAGGGCGAAGGCCCGCGTCCCCGGGTCCACCTCGTGCGCCCACCACGAGCAGCTCGGCACGTTCCCCGCCGCGACCCGGCCGAGGAACTGCTGCCCGCGCCGGAGCGCGTCCCGGTCCACCGGGTAGCCGACCTCGGCCGCGCGCCCCAGGGCGAGCACCGCGTAGGCCGAGCCGTGCGGCGAGCTGCAGCTGTCCGAGCTCCAGTACCCGTAGCCGCCGTCGACGTGCTGCAGCGCCTCGATGGCCTTCACCGTCTTCGCGGCCACCTCGTCCGGGTCGGTCGTCCCCCAGCGGGCGATCGCGTCCTGCCCCACCCAGGCGCGCGCGGTGTCCGGCTTCCAGGGCAGCTTGAACACGCCGTGCAGCTCCCGGAGGGCCACGAAGGGCACCAGCCGCGAGGACATCTGCTCGAGGCAGCCGTAGGGGTAGTCCACCAGCTGCCGCATCGCCTCGCCGTCGCCACCCAGCACCGTCGAGGCCATCGTCACCTCGAGACCGCCGACGTCCGGACGGACGCCGGCGGGCGTCGACAGCTGCTCCCGGGCGGTGTCCTTCGTCTCGCCGGCCAGCGCCACCGCCTCGATCTGGGTGGGGATTCGCACCGGGAGCCGCTGCTCCACCGCGTCCTGCTCGCCGCCGCCGCTCACCGCGAAGCGGAGCACGGCCTCGCCCGAGCCGTCCGCGACGTAGCGGAACCGGACCTCGCGCGGCTTGCCCTTGGGCAGCGCGACCTTCCGCTTCGTCTCGCCCTGGAGCTTCAGCGGTCCGGTGGCCGACGCCGTGACCTCGACCTCGGTGATCTTCCCCGAGGGCGCGTGGACCACGACGCCCGCCTCGACGGTGTCGCCCACGCGGGCCAGGCGCGGAAGGGCCGGCATCGCCAGCAGCGGCTTGGCCACCTGGATGCTGCTCCCGCCCTTCCCTCCGCGATCTCCCCTGTCGATGGCCAGGGCCATGATCCGGTAGGTGGTCAGGTTGTCGGGCAGGGTGAACTCGACCTCGGCCCGGCCGTCAGCACCGGTGACCACCGTTGGCGCGAAGAGGACCGTCGTCTTGAACTGCGAGCGAATCCCCCCGCCGCCCTCGGCGCCGCCGCCTCCGCCGGTGGTCATGCCCTTGTCGGCGTAGACGGTGCGGCGAACCAGGTGGATGAGCGGCTCGCCGATGCGCACCGACAGGCCGCGCTCGGGCTGGAGCGCGTCCAGCGGATCCGGAGCCTCGTACCCGGTGAGGCGAAGCACGCCCTCGTCCACCGCCCACACCGCCACCTCGGCCGGCACCGGCGCTCCCTTCCAGTCCGCCGTCCGCAGCGCCACCTTCACCTTCTCGCGTGGGCGGTACAGGGTCCGCTCCGGAGTGACCTCCACGGCGAGGCGCTTGCTCTTCCGTTCCACCTTCAGCTTCGCGTAGCCCACCCTGACCTGGGGTCTTCCAGGGTCCTCGCCCGCGTCCTGGCCGTCGGCCTGGGGCACCCGGCCGCGCACCAGCACCACGCCGACGTAGACGTCCGGGATGCCCGCCTCGCCCACCGGCACGTCGAGCGTCGTCGCGGCCCCGTTCAGGGTCACGTGGCGGGCCGAGCTGACGCCCTCGCGCTCGACGGTCACCACCGCCTCCGCCGTGGGGAACGGGCTCTTCACCAGGAGCTTCGCCGTCTCCCCCACGTCGTAGACGGCCTTGTCGGTGACGAGGTCGATGCGATCCGAGTCGTTGCGCTGCCACGAGACCCACCCCTCGCCCACCACGTAGAGCGACGTCCGGGTGGTCTGGGTGCGCTTCTGGCCGTCGGTGACCTCCGCCTGCGCGATGTGGAAGCCGGGCACCTTGGCGGTGAAGGTGCAGGCCCCGGGCACCTGCTCGACCTTCACGGTGCAGGTCGCCACCTGTTCCTCCACCGGCTCGCTGAGGGTCTCCCAGCGGTCGCCGGCGGTCTTCTTCCGCACGAACTTCCAGTCGCGCCGCAGGACGGAAATATGGACTTCGGCCTTCTGCCGCTTGCCGTCCGGAGCGACCGCGACCACCTCGAGCGCGACGGGCTTCCCCACCTCGGCGAAGCCGTCCACGCTCCGCTGGCGGATGCCCGCGTAGAGCGCCGCCGGGTGCACGTGCACCTCGGCGCGGTTGGCGATGCGCTGGCGGTTCACGTCCGCCACCTCCGCCTCGAGGGTGACGCGGGCGCTGCGTCCGCCCGGGCTCTCCACCTTGCCGGCGTCGACCTCGAAGGCTCCCTGGGCGTCGGTCTTGCCCTCGCCCGCGCCGATGACCTCGGTGCTCGGCGCCGGGTTCTCGTCGCTCCACTCCCAGGTGGCGATGCCGAACGCGAAGCCGGGGTTGTCGGGAGGCTGGAAGTCCTCGGTGGTGCGGGTGGCGGTCCAGCGGACGGTCGACCCCGGCATCGCGCCGCCGAACAGGTAGCGGGCCAGCACCCTGCCCTGGAGCGACTGGCCGGACACGAGCGCGTCCGATGTCGCGGTGACGTCCACCTTGAACTGGGGCGGCCGGTACTCCTCCACCCGGAAGGTGCCGCTCGAGGACACCTTGTCCGAGGTGACCTCGGCGACGGCCCGCACGAAGTACGTTCCCAGCGGGGCGCCGGCCTCGATCGGGACCTCGGCGGAGAAGGTCCCGAAGTCGGTGAGCGGAAGTGTCCGGGTCCAGATGTCCTTGCCCCGTGCGTCGGTCACCGTCACGTCGGCGTGCGTCCCCTTCGCGGGGGTGGTGACGACGCCGAGGCGCCGGTAGCGGAGCATGCCCTTCACGAAGACCGTGTCTCCCGGCCGGTAGATGCCGCGCTCGGCGGTGACGAAGGCCATCGACTGAGGCCGCTTCCCGTCCCAGGCCCCCTCGACCCCGAAGGCCCAGGGGCCAAAGCCGCCGGACCAGTCGGCCAGCGTGACCCCGGTGTCACCGTCCAGCGTCGCCGCGACGAGCGCGAACCCCGGACCGCCGTCGAGGTCCCTCTGCCGGCGGGTGCCCTTGCGAGGACCGAGCAGGGTGGACAGCCCGGGAACGCGCCCGAGCCCGTCGGCGTCCGACTTCCCCTGCCACTGCACGGCGCCGGCGCCGTCGTACAGGGCGAGGCTGGCTCCGGGGACCACCTTGCCGTCGGAGACGCGGGTGACCCAGACGATGCCCGAGGTCGCCCCGAGCTTGGTGTGCACCGCCAGATCGGTGATCTGACCCGTGACCTGCTGCGTCCGCTGCCAGCCGTACTTGGGGCTGATCTCGGTCGCGGTGGTGGCCAGGTGGAAGATGCCCGTTCCCTTTCCGGCGAGGAGCTCACGGACCTTGATCGGCCGCGTGCCGGGCAGGTTGTGCGTGCCCTCCAGCTCGAGCTCGCTGCCGAGCGGCTGGCCCGCGGGCGTCGAGCGGGAGCCGCTGCGGTTCGCGAGGAAGCGCGCCAGCTCGGCCGGGGTCAGCGGCCAGACCTGGATGTCCAGCGAGGTCACGTTGGTGAACCGGACCGGGAGCGTGCCGTCGCCCTTCGCCTCCAGCAGGGCGACGTCCGGCCCCAGCTCGTACTCGGGACGGAGGTCGTCGGTGCGGGCCTGGCCCTTTGCCGCCGGAGCGGTCTGACCGAACTCGTCGGTCACGCCCGAGGCGATGGTGATGGTGTAGGTCGTCCCCGGACGGAACTTCCCGGGCAGCGCCGTGTACGGGTTCTTCCGGTCGCCGTAGGCGTCGTGGCTCTCGGTGTGGTTCCAGTCGATCTCCACCGCGGGCGTGACGCGGAGCCGGGCCTTCAGCGAGGCGACGTCGAGGCGGTTGGTGCTCTCGAGGACGAGCGGGCCGTAGGGGCAGTCGTATCCGCCGTGGCAGGCGTGGACGCCCTCGATGCGCGCTGGCCCGTAGGTCCGGTAGGGAAGGCGCACCTCCTGCTCCAGCGTGAGCGGCCCTTCCTTCGCGCGGAGCGTGGGCGCGATCACGACCTCGAGGTCGGTTGCGAGCGGCAGCGGCTTGCCGAGCTTCACCGTGACCTCGGTCCGGCGCGAGGCGAAGAAGTTCTTTCCCGGGCGCTCCACCTCCTCCGCCGCCACGGGTGCCGGCCGCGTGCTGACGGTGACGGGCCACGACGTCCCCTCCGGACCGACCCGGACCGAGATGGATTTCTCGGGCTCGACGACGGGCTGGTTGAGGACCAGGACGAGGTCCTGCGACGGCTTCAGCCACCGCCAGCTCGCGGCGGGAGTGGCGGATTCCAGCTTCGGACCCGGGGTGTCGAACGACCAGCTGTAGGCCTCGCGAAGGGTCGAGCCGTCGACGCCCTTGAGCCCGGCGGGCACCGTGACCGTGAACCGGGTGGCGAAGGGAAGCGGCGTCCTCGGGACGAACTCGACGCTCGCCGAGCCGATCCACCGCCACTCGCCCTCCATCGCCGGGCTCAGCGACGCGGGCGGGGCGAGCGCCTTCTGCTCCTCGACGGACATGAGAGCGACGACAGGTCGGGAGAAGGTGATGGTGGGCCGTGCGTCCGCGCCCACCACCTCGTGCGGCCGGGAAGCCACGACGGTGAGGCCCGTGGTCGGGAGGGCCTCGGGGGCGATGGACAGGGCCGGCGGCGGCGGGAGGGGCTGCAGGGGCGGCTGCGCGGGCCCGGACTGCTTGCCCTTGCAGGCGACGAGCGCCGCGACGGCGAGCGCGGCGGTGCAGACGAGACGGGTCGATCCAGCCCTCACGCGTGGCTCCTCCCCGGAGCTCCGCGATCGCGTGCCCCGGGCCTATTCTGCGCTGGGGCGAGCGGCCCGGTGTCGATGAAACGTCGCCCGCGCACCCCTGCGCCGAGGTGAGTGCAGCCGCCGGGCCAGCAACGTCACCGCGTCCGGAGCGCGTGCTCGATGCGGCGGTCGGGGACGATCCAGGTGAGCGCCACGCCGGCGTAGACCAGCTCGGAGACCCAGGGGTGAACGAACGCCAGCGCGATGCCGAACCCGTAGGCCACGAGCGCGAGCTTCTCCTTGAGCTTGCCTCCGAGGGCCCGGGCGAGCTCGGAGCGAGGGCCCGCGCGGGCGAGGATCGCGCGCTCGAGCACCCACCACGCCAAACCGCAGAGCAGCAGGACCACTCCGTAGAGCGCGGCCGGCCACGGGGCCCGCGGGTTGTCACCCACCCAGGCGGTCACCACCGGGACGAGCGAGAGACAGAAGAGGAGCGCCAGGTTGGCCCACAGGACGCCGCCGTCGACCTCGCCGGTGGCGTGGAAGAGATGGTGGTGGTTGGTCCAGTAGATGCCGACGTACACGAAGCTCAGCACGTAGCTGAGGAAGACCGGCACCATCGGCCGCAGCGCGTGCAGATCGCTGCCGTGAGGCACCTTCAGCTCGAGCACCATGATGGTGATGACGATGGCCAGCACGCCGTCACTGAAGGCCTCGAGGCGCCCCTTCGTCATCGGCTCACCCCACCAGGACGATGGTGGCCGAACGCGCTCCGTGTGCGCCGATGACCAGGGCCTGCTCGATGTCCGCGGTCTTCGAAGGTCCGGCGATGAAGAGGCCGAAGCCGGGGGCCCCGAGGTGAAGCCGCGCGTAGGCGTCGTGCATCGTGTGCACCAGCTCGCCCGCAGGGACCACCAGGACCAGGTGCTGGGTCACGAACAGGACGGCCCGGCGCTGCTTCAGCACGGCGTCGGTCATCCACACCGCGCCGTTCTCGGCCACGCCGAACTCCCCGGGAACCACCGCGAGGTCGACCCCCTCGAGCAGGTGCGGATCCGCCACCCCGTCGAGGTCCAGGGTGCCGCGGATCACCTGGGGGACCAGGGAGACGATCTGCCGGGCGGATTGCACGACGGAAAGCTCGCGGAGCGCCGCCGCGGCCTCCGCCAGCCCGGGCACGCGCAGGCAGGTCCCGGCCACGTCGGTGACGCTCTGGGCGAAGCGGGCCGGGAGGTCCTCGAAGCGCACCGGCGAGGTGGGCACGTCGGGCAGTGGCGCCTGCGGGCACCGCGCCTGTCGGAGGCGTTCGAGCACGGTGTCGCGGCTAGACCCCACGCTTCCCCCTCCACTCCTCGCGGAAGCTCCGTGCCGGCAACGGCGGGACCTCGCGCTCCCGCCCCCAGCCGCCGGAGAGCGCCCTCAGGACCCCCGCCGGGAGGAGCCGGCCGAAGAACCGCACCATCTTCCCCGCGAGCCGGTACATCCACGGCCGCCGCAGCACGAAGCTCGCCACCGCCGCACCTCGCCGCTTCGCCGCCGGGGTGAGACCGCGCACGTCGAGCTCGCGGCGCCAGGCGAGGAGCTGGCTGTGGAGGTCGATCCGGACCGGGCAGACGTCGCTGCACGAGCCGCAGAGGCTGGAGGCGAAGGGAAGCGCCGCGTTGCGCTCCATGTCTGCCGCCGGCGAGAGCACCGACCCGATGGGGCCGGGCACGGTCGTCCCGTAGCTGTGGCCGCCACTCCGCCGGTAGACCGGGCAGGTGTTCATGCAGGCGCCACAGCGGATGCAGCACAGCGCCCGCCGGTGCGTCTCGCTAGCCAGGAGCGTGCTCCGGCCGTTGTCCACCAGGACAATGTGCAGCTCGCCTCCCGGGCGCGGGCCGTGGAAGTGCGAGGTGTACGTCGTGATCGGCTGTCCCGTGCCGCTCCGAGCGAGAAGGCGGAGGAAGACCGCGAGGTCGGCCGCCCGCGGGACCAGCTTCTCCACCCCCATGCAGGCGATGTGGATGGGGGGAAGCGAGACACCGAGGTCGGCGTTTCCCTCGTTGGTGCAGACGACGAAGCCGCCGGTCTCGGCGACGGCAAAGTTCACGCCGGTGAGCCCGGCCTGGCTGGCCATGAACTTCGCGCGCAGGTGCTGGCGGGCTGCCTCGGTGAGCTGCTTGGGGTCGGAGAGTCCGGCCGGGGTGCCGATGGTCCGGTGGAAGAGATCGCCGATCTCCTCCCGCTTCATGTGCACCGCGGGAAGGACGATGTGACTGGGGGGCTCGTGCGCCAGCTGGACGATGCGTTCGCCGAGGTCGGTGTCGACGACCTCGATCCCGGCCTTCTCCAGCTCGGGATTGAGGTGGCACTCCTCGGTGAGCATCGACTTGCTCTTCACCAGCCGGGTGACGCCCCGCTCGCGGAGGAGCCCCAGGACGATGGCGTTGTGCTCGGCGGCGTCCGCCGCCCAGTGCACCCGGGCTCCCAGTGCCAGGGCCTTCCGCTCGAACTCCTCGAGGTACTCCGGGAGCCGGGAGAGCGTGTGGAGCTTGATGCGGGAGGCGGCGTCCCGGAGGGCCTCCCAGTCCGGCACCGCCTGGGCGGCGCGATCGCGCTTGGCCCGGACGTTCCAGACCGCGGCGTCGTGCCAGTGCAGCCGGGCGTCATCCCGGACCAGCCGCTCGGCAGCGCGGGCGTGCGCGTTCATGGGCGCGAGCGACTTTCGTCCGGGGCGCCCCGAGGTGCAACGATGAACGAAAGGACCGCCGGCCGTCCGGGTCGGATGGCTATTCTCGGGCACCCGCCGTGAGCCGCAACGCACGCATCGCGCTGGTCGCCAGCCTGCTCGTCCTGGCGGTGCTCGTGGCCGCGACGCTGATGGCCGAGCCGCTGGTGCACCCTTGCCCGGGCGAGATCGAGCAGTGCGGGCGGATCTGCGCGGGCCAGACGGTCGGCCATCTTCCCTGGCGATGCGTCCGCGTCGCTCACTGCGACTGCCCGAAGCCGATCCCCTGGCCCCACCGGATGCGCAGCCGCTGAATCCGGAAACTGAGGTCCGAGACCTCGAACGCAGCGACATTGCTCGGCGTCACGCCGGGGCACCGCTCGGTGAGGACGCGGCAGACATGGCCGTGTCGAGGACCTGGGCCACGTGGAGGAACTGGAGCGGAGAACCGTTCCGGCGGGCGATCCCCTCCAGGTGCATGAGGCAGGACATGTCGACCGCCGTCACCACCTGGGCGCCCGCCTTCGTGTGATCCGCGACCCGGTCCCGCCCCATCGCCCCCGAGACCGCCGACTCGTCGACCGAGAAGATGCCTCCGAAGCCGCAGCACTCGTCCGGGCGGGTGAGGTCCACCAGCTCGATCCCCTCCAGGGAGGAGAGCAGCGAGCGCACCTTGTTCCAGGGCTGGATGATCCGCTCGCTCCCGCTGCCGAGCCGTAGCTCCCGGAGACCGTGGCAGCTCTGGTGGAGGCCCACCCGCCGCCGGAAGACTCCGGTCACGCTCCGGATCCCGAGCACGTCGGTGAGGTACTCGCAGAGCTCGTAGGTGCGCCCGCCCACTGTCTCCACCCGCGGATCGTCCGGCAGCACGTCGTGGTAGTGGTGCCGCACCATTGCCGTGCAGCTTCCCGACGGGCAGACGACCTGCGCGTACCGCGCGAAGACGTCGAGGTGATGTTGAGCCACGGGAGCGGCGGCCGAGGTCGCCCCGGCGTTGGCCATCGGTTGACCGCAGCAGGTCTGGTCCTCGGGGAACTCGACCGTGACTCCCAGCCGCTCGAGCACCCGCGCCGTGGCATGTCCCACCGCCGGGTAGAGCTGGTCCACGTAGCAGGGGATGAACAGACCGACCGGATCCATCGGGACCGGACTGTCGCGCCCGGCGTCCCTGGGCACAACGTCCAATGCCGCCCGATGCGCCCGGGGAGGCAGGCTCGGCCCCCATGCGAACCCACGTCCGGACGACGCTCGCCGCATGCCTGCTTCTCCTGTGCTCCGTGGCGATGGCCCAGGGGACCGACTACGGCACGCAGTCCCCGCAGGAGGCTCCGGAGCCGCCGCCGCAGCCCAGCCTGGTGCGCCGGTACGCGGTGGGGCCCCGGTTGATCATCGCCCCGGGCGTCTTCATCCCCTCGTCGGGGAGCGCCGGGTTCACCCTCGGCGTGGTGGGTGGCTATGGCTTCGACCTCGGCCCGGTCATCCTCACGCCGGGCGTGATGGCCCAGGGCAGCTGGAGCTCCGACTGGAGCGTCTACACCGGCCTCGGCGGGCTTCGCGTCACCCTGCCGGTCGGAAACTTCGGGCCCTATGTCGAGGGAGGCATCGGCTACGGCCACGTGGGAGGCCCGTTCGGTTACTCGGCGGGCGGGCTCGCGTTGAGAGCAGGAGCCGGATTCATCCTGTTCTTCAGCCCGTCCTTCGCGCTCGGTGTGGGCGTGACGTACGACACGATCCTGGACACCCCGTACAAGAGCTGGGGAATCGCCCCGCTCATCCTCTTGGCGTTCTAGCTGGCGTCCTAGGCCCGCGGTCGTAGTTGGCGGCCAAACTTAGGACACCGTCCGTGCAACAACGCTGATAGACTGGGGTCTTTCTTATTGCCGCCCCTCGGGCGCGGCCCGGCTTTCCCCCGAATTACCAATCTTCAGGAGCCTCCGTGACGACAGCCCTGCAGCCCACCGTGGCCGCGCCATCCATCGATCTCGCCACCCCCAACGGGAAGAAGCTCCCGATGGCCTCCTTCGTGGAGCAGTACGTGAGGGGCGAGCTCCAGGTCAGCGGGGATCTGCAGACCTTCTTCCGCCGGAAGGAGGACGTCCTCAACTACCGGCTCACCTGGGAGCAGATGAAGTTCGTGGTCGGCGGGTTCATCCCCTCCGTCCTGATCCACACCCAGGCGGCGGACCGGAAGACGGTCACCGGCCACTACGACCGGGGGAACGACTTCTTCAACGCCTTCCTCGGCGACATCATGATCTACACCTCGGCCTTCTTCGAGAGCCCGGCGGACTCGCTCGAGGATGCGCAGCGGCGGAAGCTCGAGGTCGTCGCGAAGAAGATCCAGCTCAAGGCCGGCGAGAAGCTGCTCGACATCGGCTGTGGCTGGGGCACGCTGGTCGCCCACATGGCCAAGGAGCACGGGGCCGACGCCACGGGGGTGACCCTCGCGGCGCGCCAGGCGGAGTTCGGCACCGAGCGCATCGCCAAGTACGGCGTCTCCGACCGAGCGCGGATCCTGACGATGGACTACCGGGACATCCCCAAGGAGAAGTGGAACAAGATCACCGTGCTCGAGATGGCGGAGCACGTCGGCATCCGCAAGTTCCAGACCTTCATGCGGCAGCTGAACGGGATGCTCGAGGAGGACGGCATCCTCTTCCTCCAGATCGCCGGCCTGCGCCGGAACTGGACGGCCGAGGACTTCACCTGGGGCATGTTCATGTCGAAGTACGTGTTCCCTGGCGCGGACGCCTCGATGCCGCTCAGCTTCGTGTGCAACAACCTCGAGCGCGCGGGCTTCGAGATCCACAGCGTGGAGAACATCGGGATCCACTACTCGATCACGATCGACCGCTGGTACCGGAACTGGCTCAGCAACCGGGAGAAGATCGTCGCGAGCTACGGCGAGCGGTGGTTCCGGTTGTGGGAGATCTTCCTCGCCTGGAGCGTGATCATCGCCGAGCGCGGTGGTTCCACTGCGTTCCAGCTGGTCTGCAACAAGAACCGCTCGGCCTTCGACCGGAAGCGCTGGATCGGCGAGAAGGGCCGTCTGGTCGATCCCCGGAAGAACTGAGGCGACCTGCCGGACGTTTCGGCGCGCGCCGAAGCATCCGGAGCGTTCCGGAGATAGGTTCGCGGGCGATGGACGACGACCTTCGCCCCGCGAGCCGCCTCGACATCGCTGCCGCCGCCGCGCTGCTCTCCGAGCCTGCGCGGGTCTCGATCGTCTCGGCCTTGATGGACGGTCAGGCGCGTCCGGCCACCGAGCTGGCGCGCATCGCCCGGGTCTCCCCATCGACCGGGAGCGAGCACCTGGCGCTGCTCACCCGCGGCGGGCTCCTCCGGGTGGAGCAGCACGGGAGGCACCGCTACCACCGGCTGGCGAGCGATGTGGTGGCCCGGGCGTTCGAGAGCCTCTCCCTGCTCACGACACGACCCGAACGGATCCCGAGCATCGATCCCGGCGATGCGGCGTTCCGCCGGGCGCGCACCTGCTACCGGCACCTCGCGGGTGAGCTCGGGGTGGGGCTGGTCGATGCCATGATCGAGCGCCGCTGGCTGCGGCGGGAGGGCACACGCTACACGCTGACCGGCACCGGCCAGCGGAGCGGCGCCACGCTCGGGCTATTCGAGGAGGCCGATGTGCCGCTCGAGGGACGCGCGTGCCTCGACTGGACGGAGCGGCGAGACCACCTGGCCGGACCGCTGGGCGTGGGGCTGACCAAGGGACTCCTCGAGCTCGGATGGATGCGGCGGAAGGCCGGCACCCGGGCGTTGAGGGTCAGCGTCGAGGGTGCCCGAGCGTTCCGGGACACCTTCGGGATGTTCGTCGAGGCCGGCTGATTACGCCTACCGCTTCGACGCGTACGGGGTGATCTCCGTCTCGCGGAAGAAGTAGGCGATCTCGATCTTCGCGTTCTCCGGGCTGTCGGAGCCGTGGACGGTGTTCTTCTCCACGTCGGTCGCGAAGTCCTTCCGGATCGTTCCCGGGGCCGCGTTCGCCGGGTTGGTCGCGCCCATGACCTCCCGGTTCTTCGCGATGGCGTTCTCGCCCTCGAGCACCATCAGCACCACCGGCCCGGAGGTCATGAACGACACGAGATCCTTGAAGAAGGGCCGCGCCTTGTGGACCGCGTAGAAGCCCTCGGCATCACGCTGCGACAGGTGCTGCATCCGCATCGCGATCGGCTTGAGACCCTTCTCCTCGAAGCGTCCGACGATCTTCCCGATGATGCCCTTCTCCAGTCCGTCGGGCTTGATGATGGAGAGGGTGCGCTCAGTTGCCATGTCCGTTCCGTTCCTTCGTGTCTAGCGTCGACCGCGCTGCAGCGCGGCCTGCAAGGTGGTGCCGAGCTCGGCCGGCGAGGGCGCCATCAGCACCCCGGCCGCCTCCATCGCCTTGATCTTCTCCGCCGCGGTCCCCTTCCCGCCGGCGATGATCGCCCCGGCGTGACCCATCCGCTTTCCGGGCGGCGCCGAGACGCCGGCGATGAACCCGGCGATGGGCTTCTTGAACTCCTTGCCGATGTACTCCGCGGCCGTCTCCTCGGCGCTCCCGCCGATCTCGCCGATCATGATGACCGCGTCGGTCTCGGGGTCGGCGTTGAAGAGCTTGAGGCAATCCACGAAGTCGGTCCCGTTCACCGGGTCACCGCCGATGCCGACCGCAGTCGACTGCCCCAGCCCGAGCTGGGTGAGCTGGTACACGGCCTCGTAGGTCAGCGTCCCCGACCGGGAGACCACGCCGATCCGACCCGGCTTGTGGATGTGGCCGGGCATGATGCCGATCTTGCACTTCGCGCCCGGGGTGATGACCCCGGGGCAGTTCGGGCCCACCAGGCGCACCGGCCGGCCCTGCAGCGCCCGCTTCACCCTCACCATGTCGAGCACCGGGATGCCCTCCGTGATGACGATGATCAGCGGCACACCCGCGTCCGCCGCCTCGAGGATCGCGTCCGCCGCGAACGGCGGAGGGACGAAGATGACGCTCACGTTCGCGCCGGTCTGCTTCACCGCGTCGGCGACGGTGTTGAAGATCGGCACCCGGTCCTGGAACTCGGTCCCGCCCTTCCCCGGCGTCACGCCCGCCACGAGCTTCGTCCCGTAGTCGAGCATCTGCCCGGCGTGGAACGAGCCCGCCGAGCCGGTGATGCCCTGCATCAGCACCCGGGTGTTCTGATCGATGAGGATGCTCATGACACCTTCTCGCCCCGGGCCGCGGCCACAGCCTTCTCGGCGGCCTGGCGGAGATTGTCCGCGGAGATGATGGGCAGGCCCGACTTCCGGAGGATCTCCTTGCCCAGCTCGACGTTCGTCCCCTCCAGCCGGACCACCAGCGGAACGTGGAGGCGGACCTCGCGCGCCGCCGCCACCACGCCCTCGGCGATGACGTCGCCCTTCATGATCCCGCCGAAGATGTTGATCAGCACCGCCTTCACCGCCGGCGAGCTGAGGATGAGCTTGAAGGCCGCGGTGACCTTCTCCTTGCTCGCCCCGCCGCCCACGTCGAGGAAGTTCGCCGGCTGTCCCCCCACCAGCTTGATCGTGTCCATGGTGGCCATCGCCAGGCCGGCGCCGTTCACCATGCAGCCGATGTTTCCGTCGAGCGAGATGTAGGCCAGGTCGTACTCCTTGGCCTTCGCCTCGATGGGGTCCTCCTCGGCCGCGTCGCGGTACTCGACGATGTCCTTGTGCCGGTAGAGCGCGTTGTCGTCGAAGTTCAGCTTGGCGTCGAGCGCCATCACCGAGCCGTCCTTCAGCAGGACCAGCGGGTTCACCTCGGCCAGCGAGGCGTCGGTCTCCACGTAGCAGCGGTAGAGCGCCTTCGCGAAGGCGACGAACTTCCCGATGCTGTCGCCCTTGAGGCCGAGCCCAAAGGCGAGCTTCCGGGCCTGGAAGTCGGCGAGCCCCACCACCGGGTCGATCGTCTCGACGAGGATCTTCTCCGGATGCTTCGCAGCGACTTCCTCGATCTCCACGCCGCCCTCGCTGGAGGCCATGATCGACAGCCGCGACGCCGCCCGGTCCAGGGTCATGCCCAGGTAGAACTCCCGCTCGATGGGGAGCCCCTCCTCGACGTAGACCTTGTTGACCTTCTGCCCCTCCGGGCCCGTCTGGTGGGTCTTCAGCATCATCCCCAGGATCTGGGAGGCGAGGGCCTTCGCTTCCGCGGGGCTCCGGGCGAGCTTCACGCCGCCGCCCTTGCCGCGTCCGCCGGCGTGGATCTGCGCCTTCACCACCACCACCGGAGTTGCCAGGGAGGTCGCCGCCTTCTCGGCCTCCTCGGGCGTGGTGGCCAGGATGCCGCGGGGCGTGGGCACGCCGTACTTCCGGAACAGCTCCTTGCCCTGATACTCGTGGATCTTCATGGGATGTTCGCCCCGGGGGGCGCGCATGTCTCACGCAGAAACCGGGTCGAGGCAAGGGGGAAACGCACCGCGCCATCCCGGCACGACCTTTCCCGACCTGGACGGGGGCTCGGACCCTAGGCTGGCCCGCCGACCGCGGCCTCGCTCTCCTCGTCCTTGAAGAAGAGGTCTTTCACCACCAGCCGGGTCACGTCGCGGTTCATCGACGCGATCGAGGTGGTCAGCGGAATCTCCTTCGGGCAGACCTGAACGCAGTTCTGCGCCTTCCCGCAGTCCTGGATGCCGCCCGGGCCCATGAGGCCGCGGAGCCGATCGTCGGCGTGCATCGCCCCGGTGGGGTGGAGATTGAACAGCCGGACCTGGCTGATCGGAGCCGCGCCCATGAAGTCGTTGTCCTGGGTGATCTGCGGACAGGCTTCCAGGCAGCTGCCACAGGTGATGCAGGTGGACAGCACGTAGCGCTGGGCCTGCTCGCTCTGGCTCTGCCTCGGGCCGGGGCCGATGTTGTAGGTGCCGTCCAGCTCGATCCACGCCTTCACCCGCTTCAGCGACTCGAACATCCGGGTGCGGTCGACGCAGAGGTCCCGCACCATCGGGAACTTCCGCATCGGTTCGAGGGTGATGGGCCACTCGAGCTTGTCCACCAGCGCCGAGCAGGCCATCCGCACCTTGCCGTTGACGTTCATCGCGCAGCTGCCGCACACCTCTTCCAGGCAGGCCGCGTCCCAGGTGACCGGGGTGGTGGGCTTCCCCGCGGCGTTCACCGGGTTCCGCTGGATCTCCATCAGGCAGGAGATGACGTTGGCACCCTTCCGGTACGGCACCCGGAACTCCTCGAACCCGCCGGGGGCCGAGGCGCTCTCCTGCCGCCAGATGCGGAAGGTGACCCACTTCTCCGCCGCCTCCGCGCGGCGCTCGGTGTTCAGACCGACCTTGGTGGCTTCGTCCATGGCGTCGTCCGGTCCTCAGGCGTACCAGCGCGGCTCGGGGTCGAGCACGGGCGTGGGGATGTCCTCGTAGGTGATCTCCGAGCCCTGCGGCGTCCACCGGGCGAGCGTGATCTTCGCCCACTTCTGGTGGCGCTCCTTCCAGGCCTTCATCCACTCGGGATCCTGGGTCGGGTCCCTGGTCTTCGGCTCGGGGAGCTGGAACTCGGGCTTGTAGTGCGCGCCGCGCGACTCGTCGCGGAGCAGGGCGGACTTGGTGATGACCTCGCCCAGGGCGAACATGTTCCAGAGCTGGTTCACGAAGCTGAGCGGCCGGTTGCTGCTGTGCCCGTGGTCGAGGACGTTGATCCGGTTCCAGCGGTCCTTCAGCTCGGCGAGCTTCTCCAGGGTCTTGCGGAGGCGGTCGTTGCGGCGGACGACGGTGACGTTCTCGGTCATCACCTCGCCGAGCTCGCGGGCCAGGACGTAGGGGTTCTCGGCCCCGTTCATCCGGTCGATACTCGCGAAGCGCTCGGCCCACTGCTTCTTGGCGTCCTCGAACACGGTGGAGGCGACCGAGGTCGACCCCTTCGCGACGTTCCTCGCGTAGCTCATCATCGCGGGCCCGCCGATCATCCCGCCGTAGATGCAGGAGAGGAGCGAGTTCGCTCCGAGGCGGTTCGCACCGTGGTACGCGTAGTCGGCCTCGCCGGAGGCGAACAGGCCGGGGATGTTGGTGGCCTGGTTCTTCGGGCTGGCGGGCAGCGGCTCGAGGTTCGGCCCGGCCTCGAAGGTCACGTACAGCCCGCCCATCGAGTAGTGCATCCCGGGGAAGATGACCATCGGGTGGCGGCGCGGGTCGTCACCGACGAACTTCTCGTAGATCTCCATCACGCCCTTGATCTTCGCGTCGAGCGTGGAGGCCGGGATGTGCGTGACGTCGAGGTACACGCCGTCGCGCCCACCCAGGCCCATCCCCAGCTCTCGGCAGACGTGGAAGATCTCCCGCGTCGCCACGTCCCGGGGAACGAGGTTCTTGTACTTGGGGTACTTCTCCTCGAGGAAGTACCAGCGCTCCTCCTCGGGGATGGACAGCGGGTCGCGGGTGTCGCCCTTCTTCTTCGGCACCCAGACCCGGCCGCCCTCGCCGCGTACGGACTCGGACATCAGCCGGAGCTTGTCCTCGCCGGGGATGGAGGTGGGGTGCACCTGGATGAACTCGCCGTTGGCGTAGATCGCGCCTTCCAGGTACGCGCGGCCGGCGGCGGTGCCGGTGTTGATGATCGAGTTGGTCGAGCGTCCGAAGACGATGCCCGGACCTCCGGTGGCCAGCATCACCGCCTCGGCGGGAATGGCCCGCACCTCCATGGTGCGGAGGTCCATGGCGACGCTGCCCACGCAGCGGCCCGACCCGTCCTTCACCATCCCCAGCCACTCCCAGTACTCGAACTTGGTCACCTTGCCGTCCGCCTCGAAGCGGCGGACCTGCTCGTCGAGCGCGTAGAGCAGCTGCTGCCCGGTGGTGGCCCCGGCGAATGCCGTCCGGTGGTGCAGCGTGCCGCCGAAGCGGCGGAAGTCGAGCAGACCCTCCGGCGTGCGGTTGAAGGGCACGCCCATCCGGTCGAGCAGGTAGATGATGCCCGGCGCGGCGTAGCACATGCCCTTCACGCTGGTCTGCTCGGCGAGGAAGTCGCCGCCGCGGAGGGTGTCCTTGACGTGGATGTCGGGGTGGTCGCCCTCGCCCTTGGTGTTCACCGCGCCGTTGATGCCGCCCTGGGCGCAGACGGAGTGCGAGCGCTTCACCGGGACGATGGAGAGGAGGTCCACCTTGTGGCCGGCCTCGCAGAGCTTGATGACGGTCATCAGGCCCGCCAGCCCGCCGCCCACCACCGTGAATCGCTGTTCCGACATGAGTGGGTGACTCCCTGAATCAGCCGATGGCGCCGAAGCGCATCTGGAAGAGGATGGTCAGCATGTCGGATCTCCTGAATACTTCCCGCGGCGAGACCTGGCCATCGTTGGGAGCCCCATGAAATCAGGGGCTTTCATGGCGGACAGGAGCCGGCCTGTCTTCCAGCAGCGGCACAGCGGAGGCAAGCAGATTCCGGCCCGGGACGTCCGGGATCGGTCCGTTCGTCCGGCGGTCCAGGGCGACGGCCGGCCCGGCCCCGACGTCGACCCGTGCGAGCAAGCAGCCGCCACCGCCGCTGCGAGGAACACCGCGGCGGTCCGAGGGACCATCCCTACAGCTTCACCTCGTCCACGGTCTTCTTCACCGAGGTGAACGACTTCTGCAGCTCGGCCTTCTCCGCGTCGTCGAGCCTGAGCTCGATGATCTTCTCCACGCCGCCCGAGCCGATCTGCACCGGGACGCCCATGAAGAAGCCGTTGATCCCGTACTGGCCCTCGAGGAGCGCAGCGGCGGGGAGCACCCGCTTCCGGTCGAAGATGAAGCTCTCCGCCATCGCGATCGCCGACGCCGCCGGAGCGAAGTACGCCGATCCGGTCTTGTAGAGCGCCACCAGCTCTCCCCCACCCTTCCGGGTCCGCTCCACGATGGCGTCGAGCTTGTCCTTGGGCAGCATCTCGGTCAGCGGCACGCCGCCCACCGTCGAGTGCCGGAGCAGCGGCACCATGTCGTCCCCGTGGCCGCCGAGGACCAGCGCCTCGATGTCCCGCATCGAGACGTTCAGCGCCTCGGCGACGAAGAACTTGAACCGCGAGGTGTCCAGCACCCCGGCCATGCCGATGATCTGATGCTTCTTGAAGCCCGTGATCTTGAAGAGCGCGTAGACCATCGCGTCCAGCGGATTCGCCACGTTGATCACGAAGGCGTTCGGGCAGTGCGTCTTCACGTTCGACGCCACGTCCTTCATGATCTTGAGGTTGACCTCGAGCAGGTCCTCGCGGCTCATCCCCGGCTTTCGCGGCATGCCGGCGGTGATGATGATGACGTCGCTGCCGGCGACGTCCTTCCAGTCGGTGGTCCCGGTGACGCGGCAGTCGTACCCGTCCACCGCCGACAGCTGGTTGATGTCGAGCGCCTTGCCCTTCAC
>Ga0105239_10002919_pt1 | contig 21354 bp, 18 predicted proteins | sample KBSC44metaG_FD_92761 | JGI IMG/M metagenome (GOLD analysis project Ga0105239, IMG submission 92761) | Corn rhizosphere microbial communities from Kellogg Biological Station, Michigan, USA - KBS C4-4 metaG | ecosystem: Host-associated > Plants > Roots > Rhizosphere > Soil | place: Michigan, USA... | reverse complement strand
GGTCAGGGCGCTGCGATAGAAGCGCAGCTCGGCGCGCCCGTCCGCATGGGTCCAGCGTGCGCCGAGCTCGGCGTCCTTCGAGGTCTGCGGCTGCAGGATCACGTTCGGCGTGGTGAAGCCGAACTCGTCGACGTTGGCCAGCCGGAAGCTGTGCCCATAGCGGCCGTAGGCGGCGAAGCCGCCGCCCAGCGGCTGCACCAGCCCCAAGTCCCAGGCGTGCTGGTCCTGGTCCTCCGAGACAGCGCTGTCGGTGTTGCTCTTCTCGATCCGTTCGGTGCGCCAGCCGGCGCTCAGCCTGGTGCCGCCGGGCAGGGTCAGGTCGTCCTTCAGGTAGACCGCATGCGAGCTCTGCTGCGCATGGCCGCCGAAGGCGCCGCGCACCTGGCGCTCCCAGTCGCCGCGGTCCCAGCCGATGACGAAGGCGTTCGCGAACCGGCCGAAGCTCATGCTGTTGCGCGCGCGTGCCGCATAGGTCTTCGCGACGATGTCGTAGGCGTAGACGAAGCCGCTGCTGAGGCTGTCCAGGCCCTTGTCGCGATGGCCGACGTCGAAGGCCAGCTTCCAGTCGCCGAGCGTGGCTTCGGCGAATGCGCCGCTGCTGCCGTTGCGGATCGAGGCGTGGTCGTCGGGCGTGTTCGTCTGATGCGGGTCGGCCGCGTACTGTTCGGCGGTCAGCGAGCCGGGCAGGCCGGTGTCGAGATAGTCCTCGGCATAACGCGCGCCGATGCGCAGCCAGTCGCCGCGCCACTGGCCGGCGAGCGAGAAGCCGTCGACCTTGGACTTGAAGTTGTCGCGGTGATTGTCGCTGTCGCGCTTGTTGCCGCTGAGGTCGAGTGAGAAGCCGCCGTTCACCAGCGTCGCCCCGGCGCGCGCCTCGCGCGTGACGAAGCTGCCGCTGCCGAGGTAGACGTCGGCATGGTTCTGGCGCGCGACGCCGGCGCCGGCCTTGGTCGTGATCACGATCGCGCCGCCGGTCGCGCCTTCGCCGTAAAGCACCGAGGCATTGCCGCGGATCACTTCGATGCTCTCGACCGCATCGATGGCGATGCCGGCGAGCCGCGTGCCGCCGAGGTCGGCCTCGTTGATCTTGATGCCGTCGACGATCACCGCCTGGTTGTTGTCGGCGGTGGTGCCGAAGCCGCGCAGGTCGAGCGCGTAGTCGCCGCCGCCGTAGAGGTCGAGCCGGCCGGGCACGCCCAGCAGCTTCATGATCGCTTCGTTGACGGTGGCGACGCCGGACTCTCGGATCGTCTCGGCCGTCAGCACGCTGACACCGAAAGGCAAGGTCGCCGGGTCTTCGGGAAAGCGCGTCGCGGTGACGACGACCGGCTGCAAGATCACCGCGGCAGCGCCCGGCACGGCCTGCTGCGCCTGGAGGGCGGACGAACTCATGGCCAGGACGGCGCAGGCGATGCCCGATGCGGCGATGGATGATCGCGCGGTCGGAGAGTACGAACTCATGGTGAATGCTCGGACAAGAATGCACGCGGCCCGCTTCCCCGCGGGCGCTTGCGGTATGGCCGCAGCTTCATTGGCTGCGGCCTCTTTGCTGGCCGGTATCCGGGCTGGCGGAGCGACCCTTGCGACCTTCCCAGAAGCCGGAGCTTCCAGTGGTTGCGTGCGCAAGAGCGGCGTCGTGAGACGCGTCCGCTGACCGTTGCGGGGGCAGCGCAGGCCGGAGTCCTTCCCGAGGGGCGATTCCTTCTGCTTCCCGTTTAACTGCAACGGCTTGAAGACCGTCGCGAGCACCAACAACGTCGATCGTATCAGCCGGCCGGAGGCCCGCGGCCGACGCCTACAATCGTTGGACTGACGAGGAGATCATCGCGCCATGTCGACCCTGGAAGACCTCGCGGACCGCGTCGAGCGTTTGCTGCTCAGACACGACGAACTGAAACGCACCAACACCTTGCTCGAACAACAGCTGGCGAGCGTCATGCACGAGCGCGACAGCATGCGCTCGCGGCTCTCCGCGGCGCGCTCGCGCATCGATGCGCTGCTCGAGCGCCTGCCACGCGAACCGGCCGCACCGGCCGGCAGCGGCGAAGCGGCGAAAGGTCAATCTTGAAGCAGCTCGAAGTCACGATCATCGGCCAGAGCTACATCCTCGGCTGCCCCGAGGGCGGCGAAGCGGATCTGCTCGCCGCAGTGGCTCAGGTGGACCGCGAGATGTCCGCGATCCGCGATGCAGGCAAGGTCAAGGCGCGCGAACGCATCGCGGTGCTGGCGGCCCTGAACCTGGCCTACGCACTGGCGCAACGGCCCAGCGCAGAGGCAGTCCAAGGCACCGGCGGAACGGCCGCGCAGACGCCGGTTCCGGCCGACATCGAGGCCTTGATCAAGCGCATCGACCATGCGCTCGAAGAGGACGGCCAACTCCTCTGAATCTGCAGGTTTTTGTGTTCGCCGGCGAGGTGTCGGCGCGTAGAATCCGCCCGGTCCGTTGCATTCGCGTGAGTTCTATATTTCCTTGAACCGATGCTCTCGCGAGCCGGGCTTGGAACATAGCTAGGCAGGTGTGATCGTCTCGCGTCAGATGAACCCGAAGCCTTGCTGACCTCGCCCACCTGAATCCCCTGGGTTCAGGAATGCGGCTCACGGCTTGCGACGGACACCTTTCCATCATCTCTTGCATCGACGCACCCATGGTCCAGCGTTACTGGCTGATGAAGAGCGAGCCGAGCGAGTGCTCGATCGACGATCTGGCCGAGGCGCCGCACCAGACCGTGCCCTGGGTCGGCGTGCGCAACTTCCAGGCGCGCAACTTCATGCGCAACGAGATGCACCTGGGCGACGGCGTGCTGTTCTATCACTCGTCGTGTCCGCAGCCGGGCATCGCCGGGCTCGCGGAAGTCTGCTCCGGGGCTTATACGGACGCGACCCAGTTCGACCCGGAGAGCCCTTACTTCGATGCCAAGTCCAGGCCGGAGAAGCCGCGCTGGCTGCATGTCGACGTGAAGCTGGTGCGCAAGACGCCGCTGCTCTCGCTTGCCGACATGCGCGTGGCGCCGACGCTCGCGACGATGCAGGTGCTGAGGCGCGGCAACCGCCTGTCGATCACGCCGGTCACCGAGGCCGAATGGGCCGCGGTGCTGGCGCTGATCGATCAACGGTAGAAGACGCGCCCGAGCGCCTGGCCGCCCGAAGCGGGGGCGACAACTAGACGGGTTCGAAGCGGATGCTGGCCAAGGCGACGTGATTGCCGCCGCGGCGCTGTGCCTCCGACAAGGCGCGCTCGGCGGCTTCGATCAGCGCCTCCTGTGAATCGGCGGTGTGCGGGAAGCTGGCCACGCCCATCGAGACCCTGAAGCCGATGTCCTTGCCGTTCAGCACCACGAGCTGCGCGGCGCACTGGCGGCGCAGGCTCTCCATGCGCACATGCGCGGTGGCGAGGCCGACACCCGACAGCAGCACCGCGAAACGCGTCGCGGTCAGGTGGCAGGACGAGTCCATCGCGCGCGTGTTGCCGCGCAGCTGCTGCCCGAGCGCTTCCAGCACGCGGGACTCTGCTTCCGCGCTGCGCTCGGGCGCGGCGTCGATCGCGATCATCACCAGCGCGAACTCGCGGTGCTCGCGCGACGAGAGATCGATCTCTCGGCGCAGCAGGTCGTCGAAGTAGGCGCTGTTGTAGAGGCCGGTGGTGTCGTCACGCAAGGTCTTGTCCTGGCCTTGGCGGCGCAATTGTTCGTTGGCACGCTGTTGCTCCTCGAGCTGGCTCAGCGCCTGGTTGAGCTGGGCTTCGAGACGGCGCTGCAGGCTGAGATCCGTCCACAGCGCAGCCAGCAGACGCGGCGCGCCGCCATCCGCGGGCTCGAGCGGCAGACGCATCACGCTGAACTCGCGCCGGCCGTTCGGATGCTCGAGCTTGTGCTCGCTGACCATCACCTCGCGCTGCGCCGCAACCGTCTGCTCGACGCTGCGCAACGCCGGCCATTGACCGGCCGGCAGCAGATCCGCATCGGCGGCGCCGATCACCTCGGACACGCTGCGGCCGAACAAGGCGGCCATCGCCGGATTGACCCACAGGTACTTTCCGTTGGCGATCTCCTTGATCGCGAAAGGCAGGCGGCCGCGTTCGGCGTGGGCCAGCAACAGCTTGCCCCACGCGGCGGCGGAGAAGCCCAGCGCATGGCTCAGCGAAGGATAGGACGACTCTACGCCGGCATCCTCGATGTGCTGCAGTTCGGGCGGGCTATCGGTCATGAGGCTGTGACTCTGGAGACGGGCCGGGGACACCAGCTGTTCGCACTATCTTGGTCCCCGGGATCAGGTGATGCAAGCAACTTGGCGCCTAGCGCACATCCCTCCCTAAGTTGAAAAACATCATAGCGTCGAGGCGGGGCCCGAAAGTCCGGAAAAGCGCCGATTTACCCGCCCAGGCGCAGCGACGGCTGGCCGGGCAAGGCCTTCTCGTCCAACTCAGCCATCGGCCGGAGGCCGATGGCGTTCGCCAGGCACGGACAGTCCGCAGGGACTGTCCGTGTCCGGGCTCACCCCATCAACACTTGCATGCTGCGTTCGTACTCGGCTGTCAGGCGGTCGAAGAGCACCAGCAGGCCCTCGCTGCTCTCGCCGAGCTGGCGCTGGCCTTCGAGGCCGCCGACTCCGGCCAGCGCGGCGGTGAGCTGGCCCCAGGCCTCGGAGGCCTCGTCGAGCAGGCCGCGGATCTCCCGCGTGCTCAGCGGCGCGGCGGCGAGGTAATCGAGCGTCTGCTCGAACATGGCGCGGGTTTCCTCGGCTTGCACACGGCGGACCTCGGCATCGTCGCCCGTCACCAGCACGCCGAGCAGGGCCTGCTTGGCCAGGCGCTGCGACAGCATGCGCTGGCGTCCTGAGACATTGATGACGTGCAGCGTGGTCGCGCTCGCATGTGTCTCGAGGTTCAAGGTCAGCTGGTCCGCCTGGACGAGGAACTGCTCGGCGAGTGCGTCGATCTCGGCGAGCCGCGAGGTCTGGATCGGCGGCGCGAGCGCCGGCTTGAGCCGCCCCCAGGCTGCGAGAACCGCCTGCACCAGGTCGCCGAAGCTGGGCTTGGAGAGATTGCGCGTCAGCACCGCGAGGTTGTCCTCGACCCGCTCGAAGGAATCAGCGAGGCGCGCCGCGCTGCGATGCGGCTCGACGCCGAGCGCGATCAGCGCAACCGTCTTCACCAGCCGCTGCGACAGCATGCGCAGCTGGCCGGCGCGATTGACCGCGTCCGCATAGTGCGCCGCATCGATGACCTGCTGCGAGACCTGGCCGACCCGCTGGTGGCTGTGCATCGAGGCCGTGCGCAGCAGACGGAACGCATCGTCTTCCGACATCTGGCGCGCGCGCATCAGGATGCCCTTGGCGCGATCGACCAGCTTGCGCTCCTCGAAGCGATGCGAGACCTCGGCCAGTTCGTGGCGCAGCGCCTGCTCGTGGCGAAAGCGTGCCTGCGCGCCATGCACCAGCGCGCGCAGCCGGTGCATGCCGTAGCCGTTGATCACGTAGGCGTGCACGCCCGCCGCAATGGCACGCTCGATCTTCGCGGCATCGCCATCGGTGGTGAAGACCAGCACCGGGCATGGCGCGGTCGCCGCGAGCAGCTGGAGGTCGCTGAAAAAAACGGCATCCGGCTGGCTCTCGAAGCACACCAGCACGTCGGGCGGCGTGCGCACCGCCTCGCGCACCATGTTGCTGCGCGTCACGGCACCAAGCACGTGAATTCCGACGGCGGCGAGGTCCGCGGCGAGCGCGGGCGCACCCGCGGTCGGGAGCGACATCACGAGCGCGGAAGTCATAGCGAGCACTGTCTTTTCATAGGGAAGATCGGCATGGCCGCGTCCTTGCAATTTGCCGACCAGCCGCGGTCTGGCACACGGCTTGCGTAGTTACCCTCAGGTGCAGCGCCGCACCTGACTTCCGCGTATGCACTGCGGGTCGACTCACGATGCCGTGAGTGTGATGTGCCTCCAATTCCGGGCATTGCCCGGAGTCGCCGTCTCTGGAGAGCTGCTTCATGTCCGACTTCAAGGTCTTCGTACGTTCCGGCCACTGGCCGACCTTGTTCGCGTCCTTCCTCTACTTCGATTTCACCTTCGCCATCTGGGTTCTGAACGGTGCGATGGCGCCGTTCATCAGCGAGAGCTTCGGCCTCGACGCCGCCCAGAAGGGCTTCATGGTCTCGGTGCCGATCATCGCCGGCGCGCTGATGCGCTTCCCGCTCGGCGTGCTCTCTCAATACATCGGGCGCAAGAATGCCGCGATGGTCGAGATGGGTCTGATCATCATCGCGCTTTTCTACGGCTACAGCTTCGTCAATACGCACAACGAGGTGCTGGCGATGGGCGTGCTGCTCGGCATCGCCGGCGGCAGCTTCGGCGTCGCGCTGTCGCTCGGCTCGGGCTGGTTCCCGCCGAAGTACAAGGGCCTCGCGATGGGCATCGCCGGGGCCGGCAACTCGGGCACCGTGCTGGCGGTGCTGTTCGCGCCGCCCCTGGCCGTCAAGTTCGGCTGGACCACGGTCTACGGCCTGGCCGCGCTGACCATGCTGGTGCCGATGATCGTGATGTGGTTCTGCGCCAAGGAACCGCCGGACCGCGAAGAGCATCAATCCTTCCGCGAGCACATCTCCTGCCTGTTCGAGAAGGACGGCTGGGCCTTCAGCCTGATCTACGTGATCACCTTCGGCGGCTTCATCGGGCTCGCCAGCTTCCTGCCGACTTATTTCTACGACCAGTTCAAGGTCACCAAGGTCGAGGCCGGGCAGCTGACGATGCTCGCCACCCTGATGGGCTCGGCGGTGCGCGTGGTCGGCGGTTATGTCTCCGATCGCATCGGCGGCATCAACACCTTGAGCGGCGTGCTGATCCTGGTCTGCATCACGCTGGTGCTGTGCGGCCTGGCCAGCACCTCGGTGGCGATCACGACCCTGCTCTTCATGCTGTGCTTCGCGGCGCTCGGTGCCGGCAACGGCGCCCTGTTCCAGCTGGTGCCCTTGCGCTGGCCGGTGACGACCGCGGTCGCGGGCTCGATGATCGGCGAGATCGGCGCGCTCGGCGGCGGTTTCATCCCGAACGCGATGGGCCAGTCCAAGCAGCTGAGCGGCAGCTACTTCTGGGGCTTCGTCGCCTTCGCGGTGCTCGCCGCTGCAATGCTGCTGATGCTGCGCCTGGTGCAGATCCGCTGGACCCGCACCTGGGCCGAAAAAGGCGGGCGCGCACGCAGCGCGCCGGCGGTGTCGGACACGCCCGACTACGGCAGCGCCAAGCTGCGCTCGACCAGCAAGCCATTGCACCAATGAGCCCGCCGCTAGTCTCGCGGCGCTCAGCGGGGCAGGAACAACAGCCAGTAGATCAGCAGCGCGTTGAAGAGCAGCGACGCGCCGAGGGCGATCTTCCACAGCGCCGTCGGGTCGCGGGTGATCAGCGGCGTGGCGTGCACCGCGGCGAGCGGGCGCGAAGCGCCGCGTTCGAGCGCGACCACCAGCTCTTCGGCGGTGCCGAAACGCTGGCGGCGTTCGAGCGCGACCGCCTTCAGCACCACGTGGTCGAGCCAGATCGGCACGTCCGGGCGCAGCCGCGACGGCGGCTTCGGGTCGCGCCGGTAGCGGCCGGTCTGGTAGGGCTCGATCTCGCCGTAGGGCAGCTTGGTGGTCAGCCACTGGTAGAGCGTGACGCCGAGGGCGAAGACGTCGCTGGCTTCATCGGCCACCGCGGGCTCGGGGCTGTCGCCCCATTGCTCGGGGTTCATGTAGCTCGGCGTGCCGCCATGCAGCTGGCGGATCGCCTTCGGATCGCTGCCGGAGACGGCCACGCCGAGGTCGAGCACGCGCCATTGGCCGTCGTCGCCCAGGTAGAGGTTGCCGGGCTTGATGTCGCGATGGATCACGCCGTGGCGGTGCAGGCGGGCGAGCGCGCGGGCGACGGCGAGCGCCGCGTGGGCGATGTCGGCGACCTCGAATCGATGGCCGCGCGCCAGCAGGTCCTCGAGCGTGTCGCCGGCATGCCAGTCGAACACGGTGTAGAGCGCGCTCGGCTCGGCCGGCTCGTGCGAGCAGATGAAGCCGGCCTCGCCGCGCGGCGGCATGCGCTCGGCCACGCGGCTCGCCAGCCAGGCCTCGTGCGCCAGCATCGCGCGTTCCTGCGCATCGCCGGCGCGCGATTCATGCAAGGTCTTCAGCACCACCAGCGCGCCGTCGGCACGGCTGCGCGCCTGGTAGAGCCGGTGCACGCCGGTATCGGCGAGCGGCGCGGTGATCAGGTAGCCGTCGAGCGTGTCGCCGACCTTCAGCTTGCGCGGCGGCCGCAGGCCGCGGCCGCGCAGCAGCGAATCCTCGAAGCGGCCGGCGGCCAGGCCTTGCACACGCAGCACCAGCGCGCTGGCGTTGTCGCGCGTGCCGGCCGCGATCGCGGCGTCGACGATCGCGCGGCTCGCCGCTTGCGAGCTGCCGGCGGTCGCGAGCGCGTTCAGCTGCGCGCGCGACAGCACGCCGTGCACGCCGTCGCTGGTCAGCACGAAGACATCGCCGATGCGCAGCTCGCCTTGCTCGAAATCGATGCGCACCCAGTCGTCGAGACCGACGGCGCGGGTCAGCCGGCTGCGTTGGAAGGCCTCCTCGAAGGCGTGGTCCTGCGTCAGCTGCACGCAGTCGCCGCCGCGCAGCAGCCAGGCGCGCGTATCGCCGACGTGCGCCACGGTCCAGGCCTGGCCGCGCAGCACCAGCACGGTGAGCGTGGTCATCGCCAAGGCCGGCTCGTTGCGGCGGATGCCCTGGCGGCGGCGGTTGTGATCGGAGAGCCAGGCGTTCTGCGCACCGATCAGCCGATCCAGCACCACGGTCGTGTCCCAGGTGTCGGGCGCGCCATGGAAATCGCCGACCACGCTCATCACTGCGGTCTGCGCCGCCTCGCGGCCGGCGCCGCCGCCGCTCACGCCATCGGCGATCGCGGCGATCAGGCCGCGGCCCTCGTCGCGCGGCCCGGGGCGCACCGCGGCGGCGAAATCCTCGTTGACAGGCCGCGGGCCCTGGTGGCTGAAATGCCCGATGTCTACGTCAAAGCTCAACTGGAATCCTCCGTGCTGCGCACTGCGGAATTCGCCCTTCGGGCGGCCGTGCGGGCTCATGCCCCGGAAGTATCGGTTAGCAATTTCTCTCCCTTGATGAACCTCGATCGGAGTCCCCGATGAAGAAGATGAAACTCGTGATGGTCGGCAACGGCATGGCCGGCGTGCGCACGCTCGAAGAGCTGCTGAAGATCGCGCCCGACCTGTACGACATCAGCGTGTTCGGCGCCGAGCCGCACCCCAACTACAACCGCATCCTGCTGAGCCCGGTGCTCGCCGGCGAGCAGACGCTCGACGAGATCGTGCTGAATCCGATCGCCTGGTACGAAGAACACGGCATCAAGCTGCACCTCGGCAAGAAGGTGGTCGACGTGAACCGCGCGCGGCGCATCGTGATCGCCGAGGACGGCACCGAGGAGCCCTATGACCGGCTGTTGATCGCCACCGGCTCCAACCCCTTCATCCCGCCGCTGCCCGGCAAGGACCTGAAGGGCGTGATCGCCTTCCGCGACATCGCCGATACCCACGTGATGATCGAGACCGCGAAGACGCACAAACACGCGGTCGTGGTCGGCGGCGGCCTGCTCGGGCTGGAGGCCGCGAACGGGCTGATGTCGCGCGGCATGGACGTGACCCTGGTGCACCTCGCGCCGTGGCTGATGGAGCGCCAGCTCGACGACGTGGCCGGCGGCCTGCTGCGCAAGTCGCTCGAGGAGCGCGGCATGAACTTCCGCGTCGAGACGCAGACGCAGGAGCTGGTCGGCGGGCCGGACGGGCGCGTCACCTCGATCAAGTTCAAGGACGGCAGCGAGGCGCCGGCCGACCTCGTCGTGATGGCCGCCGGCATCCGCCCGAACACCGAGCTGGCGCAGAAGATCGGCCTTCACTGCGGACCGCAAAAAGGCGGCGGCATCGTCGTCAACGACACGATGCAGACGATCACCGATCCGCGCGTCTATTCGGTGGGCGAATGCGCCTCGCACCGCGGCATCGCCTACGGGCTGGTGGCGCCGCTGTTCGAGCAGGGCAAGGTCTGCGCGACGCACCTGGCGGAATTCGGCATCGGCCGCTACACCGGCTCGACCACCTCGACCAAGCTGAAGGTCACCGGCATCGATCTCTTCTCCGCCGGCAACTTCATGGGCGGCCCGGAGTGCGAAGAGATCGTGATGAGCGACCCGTACGGCGGCGTCTACAAGAAGCTGGTGCTGCAGGACGACAAGCTGGTCGGCGCCTGCCTGTACGGCGACACCGTCGACGGCTCGTTCTACTTCAAGCTGCTGCGCGAAGGCCGCAGCATCGCCGATATCCGCGACAAGCTGATGTTCGGCGAATCGCACCTCGGCGACTCGGGGCACGCCGGCCAGAACAAGGCCGCGGCGATGGCCGATGCCGACGAGGTCTGCGGCTGCAACGGCGTCAACAAGGGCACGATCTGCAAGGCCATCAAGGAGAAGGGCCTGTTCACGCTCGAGGAGGTGCGCAAGGTGACCAAGGCCAGCGCCTCGTGCGGCTCGTGCACCGGCCTGGTCGAGCAGCTGCTGATGTTCACCGCCGGCGGCGACTACAGCGCCGCGCCGAAGAAGAAGGCGATGTGCGCCTGCACCGATGCGAGCCACCAGGACGTGCGCGACGCGATCAGGAGCGAGCATCTGCTGACGATCGCGTCGGTCTACGAGCGCATGTCGTGGCGCACGCCGAACGGCTGCTCGAGCTGCCGCCCGGCCGTCAACTACTACCTGATCAGCACCTGGCCGAAGCAGGCGAAGGACGATCCGCAAAGCCACTTCATCAACGAGCGCAGCCACGCCAACATCCAGAAGAACGGCACCTACTCGGTGGTGCCGCGCATGTGGGGCGGCACCACCAATTCGTCCGAGCTGCGGCGCATCGCCGACGTGGTCGACAAGTTCAAGATCCCGACCGTCAAGGTCACCGGCGGCCAGCGCATCGACCTGCTGGGCGTGAAGAAGGAAGACCTGCCCGCCGTCTGGCAGGAGCTGGGCATGCCTTCGGGCCACGCCTATGGCAAGACCTTGCGCACCGTGAAGACTTGCGTCGGCAGCGAATGGTGCCGCTTCGGCACGCAGGATTCGACCAAGCTCGGCATCGATCTGGAACGGGCCCTCTGGCGCATGTACGCGCCGCACAAGGTCAAGCTCGCGGTCAGCGGCTGCCCGCGCAACTGCGCCGAGTCCGGCATCAAGGACGTCGGCGTGATCGGCGTCGATTCCGGCTGGGAGGTCTACGTCGCCGGCAATGCCGGGATCAAGACCGAGGTGGCGCACTTCTTCTGCAAGCTGAAGACGGCCGAGGAAGTGCTGGAGTACGCCGGCGCCTTCTTGCAGCTTTATCGCGAGGAAGGCTGGTACCTGGAACGCACCGTGCATTACGTCGCCCGGGTCGGCCTCGACTATTGCAAGGCGAAGGTCCTCGACGACGCGGCGAACCGCAAGGCGCTGTGGGAGCGGCTGCAGTTCTCGCTCGACGGCGAGCCCGACCCGTGGTTCGAGTTCGAGAAGGCGGGCGTCGATGCGCGCCAGTTCCAACCGGTGGGGGTTCTCTGAGATGAGCAACTGGAAAGTGTTTTGCAAGGTCGAAGACATCCCGGTGCTGGGCTCGCGCCGCATCGCACGCCCGGGCAGCACCGACGTGGCGATCTTCCGCAACACCGAGGACAAGGTCTTCGCCTTGCTCGACCGCTGCCCGCACAAGGGCGGCCCGCTGAGCCAGGGCATCGTCTTCGGCGAGAGCGTCGCCTGCCCGCTGCACAACTGGACCATCGGCCTGGCCGACGGCTGCGCCAAGGCGCCGGACGTCGGCTGCACGCAGCGCTTCGCGGTGAAGGTGGAGGACAGCCAGGTGATGCTCGATACCGACGAGTTGTCGACCTTGGCGCTCGGGCAGACCGTCGTGGCCGACGTGGTCGCGGTCGGCGCCGAAACTGCCGCGGCCGAGCGCCCTTCCGTCTGAGCAGGCCAGCGCAGTGACCGACACACGATCGACCTGCCCCTACTGCGGCGTCGGCTGCGGGGTGATCATCGAGAGCCAGGGCGCGCAGATCACCGGCGTGCGCGGCGACCCGGATCACCCGGCCAACTTCGGGCGGCTGTGCACCAAGGGCAGCACCTTGCACCTGACTGCGGCGGCCACGGTGACGCAGCACACCCGGCTGCTCGTGCCGCAGCGGCGGGCGCAGCGCGGCGGGCCGCTGCAGGATATCGGCTGGGACGAGGCGATGGACGAAGCGGCGCAGCGCTTCGCCGACGTGATCCGCCGCGACGGGCCGGATGCGGTCGGCTTCTACCTCTCCGGCCAGCTGCTGACCGAGGACTACTACGTCTTCAACAAGCTGGTGAAAGGCCTGCTCGGCACCAACAACGTCGACACCAACTCGCGGCTCTGCATGAGCAGCGCGGTGGCCGGCTACAAGGCCACGCTCGGCGCCGACGCCCCCCCGTGCAGCTACGAGGACTTCGACCACGCCGAGACGGTGTTCATCGTCGGCTCGAACATGGCCTTCGCGCACCCGATCCTGTTTCGCCGGCTCGAAGACGCGAAACGCGCGCGGCCGCAGATGAAGATCATCGTCGCCGACCCGCGCCGCACCGAGACGGCCGAGATGGCCGATCTGTACCTGCCGATCCTGCCCGGCACCGATGTCGCGCTGTTCCACAGCCTGCTGCACCTGATGCTGTGGGAAGGCCTGTGCGACCACGGCTTCATCGCTGCACACACCAGCGGCTTCGAGGCGCTGCGCGACCGGGTGCGCGATTTCACGCCGAAGGACACGGCCAAGCTCTGCGGCGTGCCCGAGGCGGATCTGGTGCAGGCGGCGCGCTGGTTTGCGGGCGTTCGAGCCCCCGGCGCGGACGCCGGCGGACGGGGCCCCACGCTGTCGCTCTACTGCCAGGGCCTGAACCAGAGCAGCAGCGGCACCGCGAAGAACGCCGCGCTGATCAACCTGCACCTCGCGACCGGCCAGATCGGCCAGCCCGGCGCCGGCCCGTTCTCGCTCACCGGCCAGCCGAACGCGATGGGCGGGCGCGAGGTCGGCGGCATGGCGAACCTGCTCTCCGGCCATCGCGACCTGGGCAATGCCGAGCATCGCGCCGAGGTCGCGGCCCTGTGGGGCGTCGACTCGGTACCGGCAACGCCGGGCAAGACGGCGGTCGAGATGTTTCAAGCGGTCGCCGACGGGCAGATCAAGGCGCTGTGGATAGTCTGCACCAACCCGGCCCAGTCGATGCCCGACCAGGCCACGGTACGCCGCGCGCTGGAGCGCGCCGAGTACGTGGTTGTGCAGGAAGCGTTCTCGACCACCAGCACCTGCCGCTACGCCGACCTGCTGATCCCGGCGACCACCTGGGGCGAAAAGAGCGGCACCGTGACCAACAGCGAGCGCCGCATCAGCCGGGTGCGCCCTGCGGTGCCGGCGCCCGGCGAGGCGCGCGACGACTGGGCGATCGCGGTCGAGCTCGGCCGGCGGCTCGAAGCGCGGCTGCGCCCCGGCGCGGCGACGCTCTTCCCCTACCCCGACGCCGAGTCGGTGTGGAACGAACACCGCGAAAGCACGCGCGGCCGGGATCTCGACATCACCGGCCTGAGCTATGCCCGGCTCGAAGCCGGGCCGGCGCAATGGCCCTTCCCCTCAGGCGCGGACGAAGGCCTGGCGCGCCTCTACGCCGACGGCATCTTCCCGACCGCCGACGGCCGTGCGAAGTTCGTCGATGCTGCCTACGTGAAGCTCGCCGAGCCGCGCGATGCGCGCTATCCGTTCTCGCTGACCACCGGCCGGCTGCGCGACCAGTGGCATGGCATGAGCCGCACCGGCACGATCGGCCGGCTGTTCGGCCACGTGCCCGAGCCGGTGGTCGACCTGCACGGCGCCGACATGGCGCGGCTCAAGCTCGCCGAAGGCGACCTGGTGCACCTCACGTCGCGCCGCGGCTGCATCACACTGCAGGCACGCAGCAGCGAACAGGTGATGCCGACACAGGCCTTCCTCGCGATGCACTGGGGCGACGACTACCTCGGCGGCCACACCGGCACGCTGGCCTCGGCGCTCGGCGTCAACGCGCTGACCACGCCGGCGTTCTGCCCCCAGTCCAAGCAGCCGGAGCTGAAGCACACCGCGGTCAAGGTCCTGAAGGCCGAACTGCCCTGGCGCCTGCTGGCGCTGGCCTGGCTCGACGAGGCGGAGGCCCTGGATGCGCGCCACGCGCTGCAGGCGCTGATGCCGCGTTTTACTTTCGCCAGCTGCGTGCCCTTCGGCCGAGAGCGCCCGGGCGTGCTGTTCCGCGCCGCCGATGCCGAGGCCGCGCCGCAGGAACTGCTCGAAGAGATCGAGTCCCTGCTCGGCCTGGCCGGCAAGCAGGTCCTGCACTACAGCGACAAGCGCCGCGGCCAGCGCCGCAGCGTGCGGCTCTCCGGCAGCGGCGAAGGCGCGCGCATCGAAGCCCTGCTGCTCGGCGGCGACACCAGTGCCGAGGCCTGGGTCAAGGCTGTCTTGCAGGACGAGCAGCCCGCTCAGGCCTATGGCCGCCTGCTGCTGCTGCCCGGCGCCAAGCCGCCGGTGGCGGTGGCGAGCCGCGGCAAGCAGGTCTGCACCTGCTTCGACGTCACCGCGCCGGAGATCGAGACCACCTTGAGCCGCCTCGAGGGCGATTCCGACGAGCGCCTCGCCCGCTTGCAATCCACGCTGAAATGTGGAACGAATTGCGGCAGTTGCGTTCCAGAATTGAAGCGGATGATCCGCTTGCAGGCCGTACCAGCATGAGGCTCGTGATGAAGCTTCGGCTGCTTGAAACCGTCGTTGGTGAATCGGCGCCCGCAGAAAGCGCCATGGGCCCGGAACTTGCGGAAAGGCCGGGTCAGAGGACAGACATGAGCATCGCCAAATACATCAAGGAGATCGGCCGCGGCAAGGAAGGTGCGCGGTCCCTGGGCTACGAGCAGGCGCACGACCTGATGTCGCAGGTGCTCGATGGCCAGGTCACCGATCTCGAGGTCGGCGCCTTCGCGCTGGCCATGCGCATCAAGGGCGAGACGCCGGAGGAGCTGGCCGGCTTTCTCGATGCGGTGCACCGGCGCTGCGTGCCCTTGCCGACGACGCAGCCGGTGATCCTGCTGCCCTCCTACAACGGCGCGCGCAAGCTGCCCAACCTGACGGCGCTGCTCGCGCTGCTGCTGGCGCAGGAAGGCATCAAGGTGCTGGTGCACGGCCCGGCGCGCGATCCGAACCGGGTCACCACCGCCGAGGTGTTCCATGACCTCGGGCTGCCGTTCGCGCGCGACATGCAGGAAGTCGAAAACGCCTGGTCGCGGCGCGAGCCGGTGTTCATGCACATCGATGCGCTGTGCCCGCCGCTGGCCAAGCTGCTCGAGGTGCGCTGGCAGGTCGGCCTGCGCAATTCGGGCCATACGCTGGCCAAGCTGCTGAACCCGCTGCCGAACGCGCCGAGCGTGCGCGTCGTCAACTACACGCACCCGGAATACAACGAGCTGCTCAGCAGCTTCATCGCCCGCAGCGGCGCCAACGCGATGCTGATGCGCGGCACCGAAGGCGAGCCGGTGGCCGACCCGCGCCGCCTGCCGCGTCTCGATGTCTATCTCGGCGGCAGCTTGCAAAGCGAACTCAGCTGCGTCGCCCACGAAGGCGTGCTGACCGAATTGCCGGTGCTGCCGCGCACCACCGATGCCGCGACGGCCGCGGTCTACATCCAATGCGTGGTCAGCGGCGAAAAACCCGCGCCGACGCCGCTGCTGCATCAGGTCGACCTGCTGCGGCGCGCGCTGGCCAAGCTGCCGCTGGCTGCGGTGAAAGAGAAGTCTGCATGAAAACATCTGTCTGCACGCTGGTCGGGGCAGGCCCCGGCGACCCGGAGTTGCTGACGATCAAGGCGCTCAAGGCGATCCGCGCCGCGACGGTGCTGCTGGTCGACGACCTGGTCAGCGACGCGATCGTCGCGCTGGCGCGGCGCTCGACACGCATCGTGCACGTCGGCAAGCGCGGCGGCTGCCAGAGCACGCCGCAGGCCTTCATTGAAAAGCTGATGATCGCCGAGGCGCACCGAGGCGAACGGGTGGTGCGGCTGAAGGGCGGCGACCCGTTCATCTTCGGCCGCGGCGGCGAGGAGGCGGAGACGCTGCGCGCGCACGGCATCACGGTCGAAGTGGTCAACGGCATCACCTCCGGCCTGGCCGCGGCGACCTCGCTCGGCGCGCCGCTGACGCATCGCGCGCACGCCCACGGCGTGCTCTTCGTCACCGGCCACGCGCGCAGCGGCGGCGAGCCGCTGCACTGGCCGACGCTCGCCGCGACCGCGGCCGAAGGCATCACCCTCGTGATCTACATGGGCGTGGCCGAGGTGGCGCGTCTGCAAGCCGGTCTGCTGCAAGGCCTGCCCGCGTCGACCCCGGTCGCCGTGGTGCAGCACGCCAGCCTGCCGACGCAGCGCAGCATCGTCACCCACCTGGCCGCGCTCGCCGGCGAGGTCGCCGAGCAGCGCATCGCCAGCCCGGCGATCATCGTCGTCGGCGACGTGCTGCTCGGGCTGCGGCAGGTGAATCAATCCGGCGCAGAGCGCGCAAACCTGCACGCTGCCTGAGCATCGCCCCCCGCAAGGGGGGACTGGGCAAAGTCGCCGCAAACGGATAATCCCGCCTCGGCGCCGGATCGGTCCGGCGCACGTCCCCGGAGTGCCTCCATGCTCGACAAACTGAACCAGCTGTCCGAATCCCACGGCGCCCTGAAGCGCGGTCACGGTCTGGCGTCTGGCGTGATCGCGCTGATCCTGGCGGTCCTCTGCTTCCTCGGCGTGCTCGCTTTCCACTTCCCCGAGTACCTGACGACGCCGCAGCTGCGCAAGTCCTACAACGTCGAGGTGATGCGCGCGCTGCTGTACTGGTCGCTGGTGATCTCCGGCGGCATCGCCCTCTTCAACATCGTTTTCGGGCGGGTGCGCTGGCTCTCGCTGTGGGCCTTCCTGCTGATCGGCCTGGCACTCGCGCTCGGCGGCCACAAGGTGCCGGTCAACGACTTCCCGGACAACACGCCCTACATCGGCCTCGACTGGTTCATCCTCGACCTGCTCGGCTCTGCGCTGATCTTCGTCTTCATCGAGAAGCTCTTCGCGCTGCGCAAGGACCAGCCGGTGTTCCGCCCCGAATGGCAGTGCGACATGCACCACTTCATCGTCAACCACATGGTGGTCGGCTTCGTGCTGCTGGCGACCAACCTCCTGGTGCACAAGCTCTTCGGCTGGGCCGCGAACGACGGCGTGCGCGGCTGGGTGCAGGGGCTGCCGTTCGTCGTCGCGCTGTTCCTGATCGTGCTGGTGGCCGACCTGGTGCAGTACTGGACGCACCGCGCCTACCACGAGATCCCGACGCTGTGGCGCCTGCACGCGGTGCACCACAGCGTCAAGAGCATGGACTGGCTGGCCGGCTCGCGGCAGCACATCGTCGAGCTGCTGATCACGCGCACGCTGGTGCTGGCGCCGATCTACGTGCTCGGCTTCAGCAAGGAAGTGATCGACGCCTACATCGTGATCGTCGGCTTCCAGGCGGTGTTCAACCATGCCAACGTCAGCGTGCGCCTCGGCCCGCTGCGCTACATCATCGTCACGCCCAACTTCCACCACTGGCACCACTCGCAGGACGACGAGGCGATCGACAAGAACTACGCAGCGCATTTCGCCTTCCTCGATCATCTCTTCGGCACCGCGGTGCAATCCGATCGAAAGTGGCCGGAGCGCTACGGCGTGCAGGGCGACTACGTGCCGAACGGCTTCTTCAAGCAGCTGCTGTTCCCGTTCACCTGGAAGAGCAAGGCTTGAGCCGGACGGGGCGAGGGGGTTACGACGCGGTCGTCGTCGGCGCCGGAGCCGCCGGGCTGTTCTGCGCGGCCCAGGCCGGCCAGCGCGGCCTGAATGTGCTGCTGATCGACCATGCGGCGCGCGTCGCCGAGAAGATCCGCATCTCCGGCGGCGGCCGCTGCAACTTCACCAACCGCGACACCGCGCCGGCGCACTTCCTCTCCGAGAACCCGCATTTCTGCCGCTCGGCGCTGGCGCGCTACACGCCGGCCGATTTCATCGCGCTGCTGCAAAGCCATCGCATCGCATTCCACGAAAAGCACAAGGGCCAGCTTTTCTGCGACGAGTCGAGCGAGGAAGTGATCGCGATGCTGCTGCGCGAATGCCAGCTCGGCGAGGTGACACGCTGGCAGCCCTGCAAGCTGCAGGCGATGCGGCGCGCCGGAGAAGGTTTCGAGGTCGATACCGATCGTGGCGGCGTGTCGGCGGCGCAGGTGGTGATCGCGACCGGCGGGCTCTCGATCCCGAAGATCGGCGCCAGCGATCTGGGTTACCGGCTGGCGAAGCAGTTCGGTCATCGCGTCGTCCCGACGCGGCCGGCCCTGGCGCCGCTGACCTTCGACGCGGCGCAATGGGCGCCTTTTGCCTCGCTCGCCGGCGTGGCGCTGGAAGTCGGCGTCGAGAGCGGCAAGGAGGGTCGCTTCGTCGAGGACCTGCTGTTCACGCACCGCGGCCTGAGCGGGCCGGCAATCCTGCAGATCTCGAGCTACTGGAGCCCCGGCGAGGCCTTGACGATCGACCTGGCACCCGGCCGCTCGCTCGCGGAGCGCCTGCTTGCCTCGAAACAGAGCTCGCGCCGGCAGCTCGGCAACGAACTCGGCACCCTGCTGCCGCAGCGGCTCGCGCAGGCCTGGCTCGCGGACGACGCGGCCCTCGCCGCCCGCCCGCTGCCTGACGTGCGCGACCGCGACCTGCAGGCGCTCGCCGCCAGGCTGCAGCGCTGGCAGCTCACCCCCAGCGGCACCGAGGGCTATCGCAAGGCCGAAGTCACCGCCGGCGGCGTCGACACCCGCGAGCTGAGCTCGCAGACGATGGAGAGCAAGCTCTGCCCAGGCCTGCATTTCATCGGCGAAGTGGTCGACGTGACCGGCTGGCTCGGCGGCTACAACTTCCAGTGGGCCTGGGCCAGCGCCGCGGCCTGCGCCGCCGCGCTGAAGCCGGGGATGCGCGTCGGCGCTCTGGCATGAGATTGCACCGCGCAACGATCGGGCTATAATCGCAGGCTTTTCTGCCCACTAGCCGCGCCGCGACCCGGGGTTGCACACCAAACACCGCCGGGCACCGAGCGCAACCAATATCAGGACCCTACCGTTCAATGACTACGATTCGCGTCAAGGAAAACGAGCCGTTCGATGTGGCTCTTCGCCGCTTCAAGCGCACCATCGAAAAGCTCGGCCTGCTGACCGAACTTCGCGCCCGTGAGTTCTACGAAAAGCCCACCGCCGAGCGCAAGCGCAAGAAGGCCGCCGCGGTGAAGCGCCATTTCAAGCGCGTCCGCAGCATGCAGCTGCCGAAGAAGCTGTTCTGAGCGCCGAGGCTCGCCAGCGAGCCTCGAACCGGACCGAGCCTTCATCCAAGCCCGCGCTGGCCTGCCACGCGGGCTTTGTCGTTCCTGAATGGAGAATGTCATGAGCCTGAAAGACCAGATCACCGAAGACATGAAAACGGCGATGCGCGCCAAGGACTCGGCGCGCCTGCTGACGATCCGCGGCCTGCTCGCCGCGCTGAAGCAGCGCGAAGTCGACGAACGCATCGTGCTGGACGACGCCGCCGTGATCGCGATCGTCGACAAGCTGATCAAGCAGCGCAAGGATTCGATCGCGCAGTTCGGCACCGCCGGCCGCACCGACCTGGTCGAGAAGGAGACGGCCGAGCTGCAGGTGCTCGAAGGCTACCTGCCGCAGCGCCTCTCGGCCGACGAGATCGGCGCCGAAGTGGCGAAGATCGTCGCCGAACTCGGCGCCGGCGGCCCGGGCGACATGGGCAAGGTGATGGGCGCGGTGAAAGCCAGGCTGGCTGGCAAGGCCGACATGGGCCTGGTCTCGGCGGCCGTCAAACAAGCCCTGGCAAAGTGATGCGAAGGAAACTGCGATGAATGAACTGCAAGTCAACCGCCTCAGCGGCGATGTCTGCGCCGCGCCGCAGCTCGAACCGTCGGTGATGCAATCCGTCGCCGATGCGGGTTTCAAGAGCGTGATCAACAACCGCCCGGATTTCGAAGGCGGCCCGTCGCAGCCGACCAGCGCCGAGATCGAAGCCGCGGCGCTGGCGGCCGGACTCGCCTACGCCTATCTGCCGGTGCACCCTTCGCTGCACACCGCGGAGCAGATTTCGCAGTTCGCGACTCTGCTGAGCACCTTGCCGAAACCGACGCTGGTGTTTTGCCGTTCCGGTGCGCGCAGCACCAAGCTCTTCCAGGCCGCGCAGGCGATCTCGTCGGCAGCTCTGCGGCACTGAAGGCCCGTCGGCCAGCGCACGGCCGCTGCGAAGCGGCCGGGTGGGGCCGGTACTACCCGCCCAGATAGGCGGCAAGCACCTTCGGGTCGTCCAGCAGCTCGCTTCCCCGGCCCTCCAGCACGATGCGGCCGTTCTCCAGCACGTAGCCGTGCTGCGCGACCTTCAAAGCCTGGCGCACGTTCTGCTCGACCAGGAAGATCGTCAGCCCGTCGCGGTTGATGTCGCGCAAGGTGCGGAAGATCCCCTGCACGATGATCGGCGCGAGGCCCATCGAGGGCTCGTCGAGCAGCAGCAGGCGCGGCTTGGCGAGCAGGGCGCGGCCGATCGCGAGCATCTGCTGCTCGCCGCCGGAGAGGTTGCCGGCGACGCCGTCGATGCGCTCCTTCAGGCGCGGAAAAAGGCCCAGCACCCGCTCCAGATCGCCGGCAATGCCCGCCCTGTCCTTGCGGCGGTAGGCGCCGAGTTCCAGGTTCTCGCGCACCGTCAGCGTGGTCAGGATCGCGCGGCCTTCGGCGACCTGCACCAGGCCACGCTCGACCAGCTGATGCGGCTTCAGGCGGCCGATGTCTTCGCCGTCGAAACGCACCGTGCCGGCCTTGGCCTTGACCAGGCCGGAGAGCGCCAGCAGCGTCGTCGACTTGCCCGCCCCGTTCGCGCCGACCAGCGTGCGGATCTCGCCGTCACGCACGTCGAAATCGATGCCCTGCACCGCCTCGATGTGGCCGTAGGCGACTTCCAGCCCGCGCACTTCGAGCAGACTGGCGGTCATGACTGCCCCCCGATCGTCGGGTACGCCGATCGACCTTGCAGGCCGCGCCGGACCAGTGGCCCGGCCCCTCGCCAGGCACGAGCGGTCCACTGGACTGTTCGTGTCCGGGCTCGGCCCCCCAGGGGGGTACGGGCCGGCTTGGCGAACTGAGGCCGGACACAGACAGTCCCTGCGGACTGTCTGTGCCTGCCGAAGGCCATCGGCCTCTGGCCGATGGCG
>Ga0105239_10002918_pt1 | contig 21355 bp, 9 predicted proteins | sample KBSC44metaG_FD_92761 | JGI IMG/M metagenome (GOLD analysis project Ga0105239, IMG submission 92761) | Corn rhizosphere microbial communities from Kellogg Biological Station, Michigan, USA - KBS C4-4 metaG | ecosystem: Host-associated > Plants > Roots > Rhizosphere > Soil | place: Michigan, USA... | reverse complement strand
TCACTACTCTCAAGAAGTATTTGGACGCCGAGCGCATCCAGTACATCGTCATTTCGCATTCGCCGGCGTTTACCGCTCAGCAAATTGCGGCCTCGGCTCACGTCAAAGGGCGCGAGCTTGCCAAGACCGTGATGGTGAAGGTCGACGGCGTTCTTGCGATGGCCGTCCTGCCGGCTTCGCAAAAAGTGGATCTCGAGCGGCTGCGTGAGGCTGCCGGCGCCGAGCGGGTCGAGCTGGCCGCGGAGCGGGAGTTCCGTGACCGCTTTCCCGACTGCGACCTCGGCGCGATGCCGCCTTTCGGGAATCTTTACGGGCTGGATGTGTACGTGGCGGACACGTTGGCCGACGACGAAGAGATCGCATTCAACGCGGGCTCATTCACCGAGCTGGTGCGCATGACCTACCACGACTTCGAGCGGCTGGTGCAGCCCAAGGTGCTGAGGTTCGCGGTAGGGGTCTGAGCGGGGCCGTTATATTGCCCCATGCCTCTCCGCAGTTTCCATCCTGTCGTTGCGCGCTGGTTCGCCGAGCGACTGGGCCACCCGACGCCGGCCCAGCAACGAGGCTGGGAAGCCATCCGCGCCGGCAGGGACACGCTGATTGCAGCGCCTACCGGGTCCGGTAAGACTCTCGCCGCATTCCTCATCGAGCTGGATCAATTGCTCCGCGAAGACCTCGCCGGCACGCTCGGCGAGGAGACGCGCGTTGTCTACGTATCGCCGCTCAAGGCGCTGAGTGCGGACATCCATCGGAACCTGGCCGAACCTCGGCGCGAGATCAAACGGCTGGCGGAGGAGATGGGACTCGGGGCGCCCCGTATCACCGCCGCGGTGCGCTCAGGCGACACACCGGCCGCCGAGCGGGCGGCGATGCTCAAGTCTCCGCCTCACATCCTGGTGACGACCCCGGAATCGCTCTACCTGCTGCTTACGGCAGAGCGCAGCCGGTCCATGCTTCGCAGTGTACGCACCGTGATCGTGGACGAGATTCACGCGGTGCTCGAGTCGCGGCGGGGAACACATCTCGCGCTCAGTCTCGAGCGGCTGGAGCACGTGGCCAACGGCCCGGTCCAGCGGATTGGCCTCTCTGCCACGGTCGAGCCTATCGAACAAGCGGCAGAGTGGCTGGCGGGCGGCCTGGCGAACGGGCCGGCGGTCGGACTGAACACCGGGCGCTCCGTGGAGGTGGATGGCCCTTCGGGCGCTGCACCTCCCGCAGCTTTCGCGGCGCAGCCCTCTGTTGCTGTGGCGGGAGCTGACGCGCCCTCCGGGCCACCCACCTCGCTCGTCGCGCCCCCGTCCTGGACTCCCGCCGGCCCAGCCGCCAGCCAGCCCGCCATCATCAACGAAGGCCATCGGCGGACGCTCGACCTCGCGCTTGAACTCCCCAAATCGCCACTCGAGGCCGTGATGGCCGGCGAAGTATGGGTCGAGATCTACGACCGGCTCGCCGAGCTGATCAAGGCACACCGCACGACGCTGGTGTTCGTCAACACGCGGCGCCTGGCGGAGCGGGTGGCCCGTCATCTGGCGGAACGGCTAGGGGAAGATGCGGTCACCGCCCACCACGGAAGCCTGGCCAAAGAAACTCGGCTCGACGCCGAGGAACGCCTCAAGGGAGGGAAACTCCAGGCTCTGGTCGCAACCGCATCGCTCGAGCTCGGCATCGATATCGGCCACGTGGATCTGGTCTGTCAGCTGGGCACGCCCCGGCGGATTTCGACCTTTCTCCAACGGGTCGGGCGGTCAGGTCACACCGTCGTCGGCATTCCGAAAGGGCGCCTGTTCCCGCTCTCGCGCGACGACTTGGTCGAGTGCACCGCCCTGCTCCATGCCGTCGGTCGCGGCCAGCTCGATCGTCTCATCGTGCGCGAGAAGCAGCTCGACGTGCTGGCGCAGCAGATCGTCGCCGAGGCCGCGTGCGAGGACTGGTCGGTGGACGGGCTCTTCGCGCTGGTGCGCAGCGCGTATCCCTATCGCCATCTCGAGCGAGCGGAGTTCGACGCCGTTGTAGAGATGCTGGCCCAGGGATTCACTACGCGGCGCGGCCGGCGGGCGGCTCTGGTACATCATGACGCCGTGAACGGGAGGCTGCGCGGCCGGCGCGGGTCGAGGCTGCTGGCGATTACCTCAGGCGGCGCCATTCCCGACACCGCGGACTACCGAGTCGTGCTCGAGCCGCAGGGCACCTTCCTCGGGACCGTCAATGAAGATTTCGCCGTCGAGAGCACGGCGGGCGACATCTTCCAGCTCGGCAACCTGTCGTGGCGGATTCTCCGGGTCCAGCAAGGGGTGGTACGCGTAGAGGACGCGCACGGTCAGCCGCCCGGGCTCCCGTTCTGGTTGGGAGAAGCGCCGGCGCGAAGTGTCGAGCTATCCGCAGCCGTCTCCGAGCTGCGGCGGGACATGGATGCGCGGCTCGACGATCAGGGCGAGGCGGCAGCATGGGTAAAATCGCTGCTGGCCCGCGGTGCATCCCCGACCACAGAAACGGCGACCCAGCAGCTCGTCGGCTATTTAGCCGAAGCGCGCCGCGCGCTGGGCACGCTGCCCACGCAGGACATCATCGTGGCAGAGCGGTTTTTCGACGAGTCGGGCGGGATGCAGCTGGTCATTCACTCGCCGTTCGGAAGCCGCATCAACCGTGCGTGGGGCTTGGCGCTCCGAAAGCGCTTCTGTCGCCAGTTCAACTTCGAACTTCAAGCCGCAGCGACCGAAGATGGGTTGCTCCTGTCTCTGGGCCCGCAGCACTCGTTTCCCCTCGAAAACGTCTTCCGATTTCTGCACCCCGATACCGTGCGGGACATCCTGGTACAGGCGCTGCTCGATGCGCCCATGTTCGGGACGCGCTGGCGCTGGAATGCCACGATCGCGCTGGCGATCCCGCGCAATCGCGGAGGCAAGAAGGTGCCTCCGCAGTTGCAACGGATGGAGGCGGACGATCTGCTCGCCGCAGCATTTCCGGACGCAGCAGCGTGTCTCGAGAACATCCCCGGTGATCGGGAGATCCCCGACCATCCGCTGGTGCGCCAGACCATCGAGGATTGCGTAGACGAGGCGATGGACCTCGGTGGCTTGATCGCTATCCTGCGGCGCATCGGCGGGGGTGAGATCCAGTGTATTGCGCGCGACTTGCCCGAGCCATCGCCACTGTCGCACGAAATTCTGAACGCGCGCCCATACGCGTTTCTGGACGATGCGCCTCTCGAGGAGCGCAGGACGCAAGCGGTGTATACCAGGCGGAGTCTCGAGCCATCGTCCGCAGACGACCTTGGCGCGCTCGATGCCGCCGCCATTGAGCGGGTTCGGTCGGAAGCATGGCCCGACCCTCGGAATGCCGACGAACTCCAGGACGCGCTTCTCACCTCGGGCTTCCTGACCGAAGCGGAGGTCGCGGCGACCCCGGGGGCGAACTCCTGGACGGAATGGCTCGGTGAGCTCGTGCACGCCGGACGTGCGCGAGTCGTGCAGATCACCAAGAAAGGGCCGGCGCTCTGGGTCGCGGCAGAGCGGCTTCAGGAGATTGATGCCGTACATCCCGGCTCAGCTCCTGGATCGCCGCTCCAATCCGCTCCGATGCGTGAGCTCGCCCTCCGCGAGCTCCTTCGCGGCCGGCTCGGCATTACCGGGCCCACGACTGCGGCGGACCAGGCGAGCGCCCTCGCGGTTTCGGAGGCGGATGTTTTCATCGCTTTGGTGGCGCTCGAAGCAGAGGGCGTCGTCCTGCGTGGGCATTTCATCCCGAAGGCCGGTGATGCGACGCCTTTGCTCGAGTGGTGCGACCGGAGGCTGCTCGCGCGGATCCATCGTTACACCCTCAACCGGCTTCGCGCCGAGATCGAGCCGGTTTCGGCGGCCGATTTCATGCGCTTCCTCTTTGTCTGGCAGCGGGTGGATCCGGAGCACAACGTCGCGGGGCTGGCGGGTCTGGCAGGCATCGTCGAACAGCTCGATGGATTCGAAGTGCCGGCGGGTGCGTGGGAAGCGGATGTGCTTGCATCCCGGTGCGCCGAGTACGACCCCGCCCTGCTGGACACCCTTTGCCTGACAGGGCGGGTGGCCTGGGGCCGGACCAGCGGCAGGAACGGATCGGAGAACGGCAACGCGCCCGCCACGCGGTCGGCGGGTCCGATCCGGACGACGCCCGTCGCCCTGTTTCTTCGCGAGACCGCACAGTATTGGCTCCCGCTAGCGGCTCCGATCGACGACGCGGCACTGTCCGAGTACGGCCGGCGGGTGCATGAAGTGCTGGCGCGGCGGGGAGCCTCGTTCTTTCACGAGCTGGTGAGTGGATCGGGACTTCTGGCGACGCAAGTGGAGCAGGCCCTGGGTGAGCTTGCCGCCCTCGGTATGGTCACCTCGGATGGCTTCGCCGGGCTCCGCGCGTTGATCACACCGTCTGCCAAGCGGAAACCCCTGGTTGCCGCGCCGAGGCGGCATCGGACGGTGCCGTTCGGGATCGAAAGCGCCGGTCGGTGGGCGTTGCTCGCAGGACATCCTGATCCAGCAACCGAGCAGCAGCGGCTCGAGCACCGGGCCCGGGTGCTACTCCGGCGATATGGAGTCATTTTCCGCCGGTTGCTCGAGCGGGAAGCGAACGCCCCGCTCTGGCGTGATCTGCTGTTGGTGTATCGCCGGCTCGAGGCCAGAGGCGAGATCCGGGGAGGCCGCTTTGTCGCCGGAATGGCCGGCGAGCAGTTCACGTTGCCCGAGGCGGTCGGCCAACTCCGGGCCACCCGGAGAGACCCGGGTCAGGGTCGCCTCGTGGGCCTGAGTGCCGCCGATCCGTTGAACCTGACCGGCATCGTGACTCCGGGCGAGCGGATTCCGGCGCTGGCTACGAACCGCATTCTGTTTGAGGACGGCGCGCCGGTACTCGCCCGCGTCGCCGGCGAGAACCGGGGCCTCACTCCGGACGCGGCCGACCGGATGACGAAACTGGTGCCCGCCTTGATCCGTCGGGGAGTTGGGCCGGCGCTCCGGGCTCAGCTCGCGCTGACCGGGGTGCCGGCTGCCGGGGCCATCCTCGAGCGTCACCCAAGACGGCGGTCGCGCCGGGCCGCAGCCCCGACACCGCCCGCGGCTGTCTCAGAAGAGACCCCCGCAGGATCGGATTCGCGCTAGGCGGTTCCCGCCCCAAGCCACTTTCATCGGAGCAAGCCCATGCCAGCCGTGCGGTGCCGTTCCCTTGCCAGCCGGTGTTTCGCCGGTGGCCTAGCCGTGTTCGCCGCGGCGCCCCTGGCGGCTCAGATGCCGCCCGTCATACCGGTGGAGCAGTTCTTCGACAGCCCGCAGATCGCCGCTGCGCAGATCTCGCCCGACGGGCGCTGGCTCGCCTACCTCAAGCCGTACCAGGGAAAGCTCAACGTTTTCGTGCGGGCGGTGGGAGCCGACACCACCAAACAAAGGCGGCTCACGGCGGACACGGTGCGGCCGATCCGGCAGTACTACTGGTCGGCCGACGGCAAGAAGGTGCTGTACCTGCAGGACAAGGGTGGCAACGAGAACTTTCACATTTTCTCGGTCGGGGTCGACGCAGCCCCCGGAGACGCCCGCGATCTCACGCCGTACGAGGGCGCCCGAGCATTCGTGGCCGACGTTCCCCGCGATCTGCCCAACCGGATATTCATCGCTCTCAACAAGCGCGACCCCAGTGCCTTCGACGCTTACTGGCTCGATCTCGACACCGGCAAGCTGGAGTTGGCGGTCCAGAATCCCGGCCGTTTCGCCGCATATCTCGTCGACCGGGCGAATCAGGTCCGAGTGGGTCTGGCGCAGGGTCCGGCGGGCGAGAACGAAGTCTACGTGCGAGCCGATTCCACCAAACCGTGGCGCCTCCTGGTCAGCTACCCGGCGACCGAGAACGTCCAACCGCTCCGGATGAATCCCGACGGCCGGCACCTGTACATGATCTCGAACCACGGCGAGACCGACTTGAATCGCTTGGTATCGCTGGATCTGGAAAGCGGCGAGGAGCAAGTCGTCCACGAAGACCCCGAGCACGTCGCCGAACCGTTTGCCAACAACGAGGTGCTCTTCGGCGAAGGCACCGACTCCGTGTTCTGGACCGCGTACAACGCCGACACGGTGCGCATCTATCCGCGGACGAAGGCGATCGCTACCGATCTCGCCAAAGTCCGCCAGCTCCATCCCGGAACGCCCACAGTCACCTCGATGACCCGCGACGAGCAGCGCTGGGTGGTGGCCTTCGACGCGCCGACCGATCCCGGAGTGACGTATCTGTACGACCGCACCAGCGGCAAAGGAACGTTTCTATTCCGGCCCCGGCCCTGGCTCAAGCCGGCCGAGCTTGCGGCCATGAAGCCGGTTGCGTTCCCGGCGCGTGACGGTCTCAACATTCACGGTTACCTCAGCACACCCAAAGGCGTCCCCGCGCGCAACCTTCCGATGGTGCTGCTGGTCCACGGCGGCCCGTGGGCGCGGGACGATTGGGGCTACCAGCCCGAAGCGCAGCTCCTCGCCAATCGCGGCTATGCGGTCCTCCAGATCAACTACCGTGGCTCGACCGGGTACGGGAAGCGGTTTTACAACGCCGCGGTGAAGGAATTCGCCGGCGCAATGCACAACGATCTGATCGACGGCGTGAACTGGGCGGTGAAGCAGGGCATCGTAGACCCGCACAAGATGTGTGTCTACGGCGGCTCGTACGGTGGGTATGCAACCCTGGTGAGCGTGACTTTCACGCCCAAGCAATTCACCTGCGCGGTGGACTATGTCGGCCCGTCGTCACTGATCACACTGGTCGAGTCGTTCCCGGCGTACTGGCGGCCCTTCCTCGAGGGAAGCTGGTATCGGTTCGTAGGCGATCCGGCGAAGCCCGATGACCGCAAGGACATGTGGGCCCGATCGCCGTTGTCCCGAGTAGACCAGATCACGACGCCGCTGGTCATCGTGCAAGGCGCCAACGACCCGCGAGTCACCAAGAAGGAATCCGATCAGCTCGCGGTTGCCCTGCGTCAGAGGGGTGTGAAGGTGCAGTACCTGCTGGCTGCGAACGAAGGACATGGATTCCTGAACCCCGACAATCGGCTGGCGCTGTACCACACGATGGAGCGGTTCTTTGCGCAGTACTTGAAGGGCCGCGTCCAGGCCAACACCCCGGCCGGCGTGGATGCACGGATCAAGGCGATGACGGTGGACGTGGATACGCTCAAAGCCGGACCGGGAGGACAGGACCGAGCCGCGACGCGATAGCCCTAGACCAGCGCTTCGGTCGGCCCTATCGTTGGAGCCTGCTGGCTCACCCCTCGTCCCGGGCAGACTCCCCATGGCCGACCGCCGCGCCGAGCTCGAGCACGCGCTGAGTGGTCGTTATCTGCTCGAGCGAGAGCTCGGGCGGGGCGGCATGGCGATCGTTTGGCTGGTGCACGACCTGCACCACGACCGTCCCGTCGCCCTCAAAGTGCTCGACCCCGCGCTCGAGCAGTCACTCGGGGTCGAGCGCTTTCAGCGGGAGATCCGGCTGGCTGCCCGCCTGCAACATCCCCACATCCTGTCGGTGTACGACTCGGGCGAGAGCGCGGGCCTCCTCTGGTTCACGATGCCCTACGTCGAGGGCGAGTCCCTGCGCGATCGGCTCCGCCGTGACAAGAGCTGCCCCCTCGAGCAGGCGTTGCGGATCACTCGCGAGGCGGCCCAGGCGCTCCAATACGCGCACGAGCACGGGGTGATCCATCGGGACGTGAAGCCCGAGAACATCCTCCTGACCCGGGACGGCAATACGCTGGTGGCCGACTTCGGCATCGCTCGGCCGTTGGAGGCGACTCCGGCGACAACCCAGCTGACCGTCGCCGGCCTCGTGATGGGCACGCCGAGCTACATGAGCCCCGAGCAGGCGACGGGCGCCACTGATGTCGACGGCCGCAGCGACATCTATTCGCTCGGTTGCGTGCTGCACGAAATGCTCACCGGCAGTCCGCCCTTTGTCGGTCCGACGGTGCAATCTGTCATCAGCCAGCATGTCACCCAGTCACCGCCGTCGATTACCGCATCCAACCGCACCGTCCCCCCGCCGATCGAGCGGGCCGTAGCCAAGGCTCTGGCGAAAACACCCGCGGATCGATTCCCCAGCGCGGCGGAGTTTGCTGCCGCGTTGCAACCGAGCGGGGCGGCGCGCGGCTTTCGGAAGCGTGAGCCGCGGGGCCTCGTCTTGGCGGGAGTGGGTGCACTGTTCGCTACGGCGCTCATCGGCGTGGGACTCTACGCCACCCGCCACCGCCAAACGTCAGGCCAGACCCTGGCCACCCGTGGCACCACCCTGGCGTCCGGGTTCAATCGCAAGCTGAGCCAGCTCACCTTCGGCGAGGGCGTGGAGGAGTGGCCGGCCTGGTCGCCCGACGGAAAGCGGTTGGCGTACGTCGCCGAGGGCAACGGATTCAAGCAGCTCTTCATTCGCACGCTGGCGACGGGGTCGGAGCAGCAAATCACGCGGGACCTGCGGGACCATATTCTCCCCACCTGGTCACCCGAGGGAGCGCGGCTTGCTTTCGTGCGGGCCCGGGCTGACTCGGGAGCCCTGGACCCCAGCGATCTCGACGGCTGGTTCTACGAGGGCGGAGACGTCTGGACCATCGATCTCGCGTCCGACAGCGCGAGCAAGGTGGTAGATGCCGCCTTCGGACCCGCCTACAGCCCCGACGGAACCCGGCTGGCGGTGGATGCAAGCTGGGCCGGGCCGCAACGCATCTGGGTAGTGGACGCCAACGGTCGCAATCCCCGCCAGATCACCACCGACTCGAGTGAGGCGGTGATCCACGCGAAGCCGCAGTGGTCGCCCGACGGCACCAAGATTGTGTTCCGCCGAATCGAGAAGACCAAATCGGACATCGTGGTCGTGGATGTCGCCTCGCAAGCGATGACCCGGGTGACGGACGACAATGTGGTCGATCTGGATCCAGTCTGGTCGCACGACGGGCACGAGATCTATTTCAGCTCGTATCGGGGCGGCAGCATCAATCTCTGGCGAATTCCGGTCGGAGCCGACGGCCGCCCTACCGGCCCACCCGATCAGCTCACCACCGGCGCCGGCGAGGACGTGGAGCCGGCCATCGCGCCGGACGGGCAGCGCATTGCGTTCGGAGTCCGGGGAATCAACTCGGATATCTGGCGACTGCCGGTTGCGCCTGAAACCGGCCGTCCGACCGGTCAGCCGTCACCGGTTCTCGAGACAACGCGAGTCGAAAGCCGGGGAGCTTGGTCGCCCGACGGCCGGATGATCGCGTTCAATTCGGACCGGCTCGGGGAAATGAACCTTTGGATCCGTAATCTGGCGGACGGGTCCGAGAGACAGATTACGCGGGGGCCCGGCGGCGACTATCAACCGAATTGGGCCCCCGACGGTCGGCGCATCGCGTTTTTCTCAGCCCGCGGCGGCAACACCGATATCTGGGCCGTCGATCTAGCCGACGGGAAGCTCACCCGGCTGACCGACAACCCAGCCCTCGATACCAACCCGTTCTATTCGCCGGATGGGAAGCAGATCGGGTTCATGTCGGACCGGACCGGGCGGTCCGAGGTGTGGCTCATGAACGCGGACGGTTCGAATCAGCGGCGGCTCGCGTCGGTAGGAACCTGGGGGCATTTCCTGCGGTGGACCAAAGACGGACGCGGGATCGTGTTCCGGTCGGAGAGCGCCGCACCGGTACAGGTGTATCGAGTGTCCGTTGCGGACGGAAGCCTGAGCCGCCTGCCCGACGTGTTAAGCGGCGGGCACATGTCGTTCTCGCCGGACGAGTCGATCATCCTCGATGTGCAGGGCCACAAGACGCTCTGGGCCTATCCAGTAACCAGCCAGGCGCCGTACAAGGTCTTTTCGTTCCCCGCCGCCGATGTGCGGATCGACTATCCGGTATGGTCGCCCGACGGCCGATGGGTCTTATTCGACCATGCGGCGCCGCGCGGCGGCGATCTGTGGATGCTGGAATTGGCTGGCGGCAGTTAGCTATTAGCTATCAGCCATCAGCTATCAGCCTTAGCTGGAGGTCGCCGGCGAGTCAATCACGGACGACCGCCGCCAGACGGCTGATCGCTGATCGCTGCTAGCCGCTAGCTACTGCCCAGCCTCCTCCTCCTCTTGCACCGACCCAATCGCTGCCTTCAGATCCGTCGCCAGCGTCCGCTCCCGCCGTAGCACCTCCACCAGCGCCTCGGCTTGCTTGATCTGGAAGGCCAGCGCACCGGCCCGCTCTATGACGTGATCCACGACGGTCCGCTGCGCCTGGAGCGACTCGACGGTCGAGCGAACGTCAACCGCCAAGGCCTCGGCGCGCGCGAGCCGCTGCTCCGCCCGCTCCAGCTGGCGACGGCGTGACTCGAAGCCGTGGAGGGCATCCTCGGCGGCCTTGAACTGCGCCTGGGTGTCCTGCAGCAGCTCTCTGGTCTCCTCGACCTCCCGCCGCGCGGCGCCCAGCGCCTGTACGTGCTCCACGGCGCGCTCGGCCATGCCGAACACATGCTTCACCTGAGCCTCGAGCGCTTCCACCGCCCCCTGTCTCGCCAGAGTTTGCTCCAGCGCGCGGGCGGCCTCGGCCTGGGCCGACTCCCACTTGGCCAGCAGCTCCTCGAAGTGAGTGAGCTGGCGGTCGATGCTCTTCAAGGCGGTGGCCCGCGTCTCGAGCTCACCCGAGACCCGCTCCAGCTGGCCCGAGCGGCCCTCCGCATCGGTCAGCGCGACGCCGATCGTGCGGGACACCTCCTCCAGCTGTTGGGCCACTGCGGCCGTTTCCTGCCGCAGGGTCGAGGCTCGAGTCAGATGCTCGGTCGCCCGGTCGAGGGCGCCCTGCCGCTGTTCGATCTCCTGGCCGAGCAGCCGGATCCGCTCCTCCAGCTCATCGAGCTGCTGGGTCCGCGCCTCGAGCGCCCGCACCGAGTCGTCGATCGACCCGATACGCTCCTCTGCCCGACCCACCGAGCTGGTCACCTCACCGATTACGTCGGATACGCGCTGAGCCTCATCCGCCTGGCGCGCCAACTGGGTGAACCGGGACTCGGCGCCGTCCATCCGCGTGCGCAGGCTGTCGGTGCGAGCCTTGAGATCGGCGCTGTGGGTAGAGAGCTCCGCCAGACGGCTGTTCACCGTCTCGACCAGCTCCCGCCGGGCCTCGATCTCCTCCATCGCGGCCTTGACCTGCTCGACCTCGTTGCGAATCCGCTCGACGCCAGGCTCCATCCCGCTCAGCTCCTTAGCCTGCGCCTGGACCTTGCGAGTCCAGATATCGGCATTGGCGAGCCAGGTCTGGGTCTCGGCGTGGGTCTCCCGCAGGCGAACCATCTCCTCGTATGCCAGCCGCATTTGCTCCAGCCCGTCCGCCATCATTTCGCTGGTGCCCTTGAGCGCGCCGAGCTGCTGGGTAACGTCGTCCACCTGAGGCTTCATCTCCTCGATCCGCTGCATCCGAGTCGAGACCTCGGCCCCCAGCGCCTCGAGCCGCTCGGCATCCTGTCGCATGATGCCGATGCGCCGCCCTTCGTCGGACAGCCGGACCAGCTCCGCGGCCAGGTGCGCGGCCTCGTCGGTCGCAGTCCGTACCTGAGCTTGCACGGCGGCGGCGCCTTGGCTGGCCGCGTCCAGGACGGCGAACCTCGCCTCGCACTCCTTGACCGCCCCTCTCAGGTCCGCGATCCGCTCGCTGACCGCGTGCAACCCGCGATTCTCCAGCTCGAAGCCCTCGCTGCTCTTCCGCATCTGCTCCCGCAGGTCAGTCAGCGCCTGACGAGCAGTGCGCTGTCCCTCGTCCAACTGCTGCTGGCCTTCCAGCAGCTCGTCGTTGCGGGCGATCACCTTGCCCTGCACCGCCTGGACCTCCGTGAGCTTCGACTCGATGGCGCCGAAGCGGCGGATCTGCTCTTCCTGGCGGCGGAGCCAGACGTCGAGCTCACGATCCAGGCGAGTAAGCTGCGAGATCTGGGTCGCCGCCCGGTCGACCGCCTCGCGCTGCTGCTCCAGCGTCGCCGCCTTGTGGGCGACCTGGTCCGCCAGCGCCTTGAGCACGGCGAGCTGGTGCTGAACGTTGGGAATCGCATCGGTCGCGTGGGTCAGCGGCTCGAGCGCCCGCTCCACGCTCAGGACCCGCCGGGAGACTTCCTCCAGCCGGCTGGCGGCCGCCTGATGGTCCTGATCGAAGGCTTCGAGTCGGGACGTCGTGTGACGATGGGCCTTCAAGGCGTCATCGTGCTGGGCGCGCATCCGGGCGACCCCATCCGCCAGGTCCACCAGCTGGGTCCGAAGGGTGTCGGCATCGCCGCGAAGCGAGGTCATCGGACCCTCGAGGCCGAGAAACTTCTCCAGCTCGTCTCGAAGCAGGAGCGCCCGGTCCAGCTTGTCGCTTACCGCGCCGAGCTGATTCTGGATCCGCTGCACGCTGTCGTCCGCGTGTGCCAGTTGGGTCTCGGTGCGGGCCTGTGTCTTCGCCACTCGCTCAGCCTGCTCCTCCGCCGCGGCGAACCTGGACGCGAGCTGCTCCACTCCGGCCAGCCGGCTCTCGACCGTAGCGAATCGTTCCTCCATGGCTGCCAGCGCCACTCCCGTCTCGGTGATGTTCGAGACCGCCCGCAGCTGCTCGGCCGCCTTTTCGGCCCGTACGACCAAGGCCTCCAGCGCCGCATACTCCCGGGGATTCACGGCGGGTCGATCGGAACGTGACCCGGCGGCACCGGCCGCCGCCTCATTGTCAGAGCGGCGTAGACCTTTCAGGAACGTGACCATGGTATTGACTCCGACGGGAAGCGCGCGGACGCGTGGTGAAGATTGGACTCAGGCTGGACTGGCGACCTGTCTGCAACGGGTATGCCCAGCGGTAAGCCGACTGCTGTGAGTCGAGCAAACAGGCTCGCGCGGCCCAACTCCAAGCGCAGGCTGGAGATGCAAAGCGACGGCCGATCGGCCCGAAGCAACCCCTACGTGGCTATTGGGGAGCGACGGTTGGCGACGTGCCAAGGTACGCGCAGGTCGCGGCAATGCGATGCAGGCGCAGCAACGGTGGCCGCACCGGTGAGCTGATCGAGACCGCTACACCGATTGTGGGGCAGCATCTGGACCACGCCCAGCGATTGCAGAAGAGGCTTACGAAGGCCGCGTAGCCGGGCCGGCGGCGGGAGCTCCTTCGAGTTCTTGCCGTACCAGGCCGATGAGAGCTTCGGGGGTGAACGGCTTCTGAATGAACGCCGCCTCGGGCGCAAGCAGCCCGCGCCGGGCAATCTCTCCATCCGGGTAACCAGAGGTGAAGATCACCCGGGTCGCGGGTGCCACGTCTGTAATGCGCGCGGCAACCTCGAGGCCGCTCATGCCGGGCAGGACCAGATCTATCAAGGCCAATCGAATGGGCCGAGGGGCCCGATGCAGCAGGTCGAGCGCGTGGGTGCCGTTAGCGGCCTCCACCACAGTGTAACCTGCTCCTTCTAAGGCGCGCCGGGCGATCTGGCGAACTGCGTCGTCATCCTCCAGCACGAGGATCGGCTCGCCGGAGCCCACTAGCGCCGCGACCGACTCGACCGGAACGGAACGGCCAAGCTCCTCCCGCGAGATACCCTCGCCCGCGGCGGGTAAGTAGATCTTGAAGGTCGATCCCTGCCCCGGCTCACTGTAGACCCAGATGTAGCCCTCGGATTGCTTCACGATTCCGTAGACCGTGGACAGGCCGAGCCCGGTACCCTGCCCGGTCTCCTTGGTCGTAAAGAAGGGCTCGAATATCTGTGCCGACGTCGCTCGATCCATCCCGTGCCCGGTGTCGGTAACCGCCAGGACCGCATACTGACCAGGCCGAATGCCGGCCTCCGGTTTGAGTCGGACGTATGTGGAGGTCAGTTCCGTGCGGCGCGTCTCTACGGTAAGAGCGCCGCCGTGGCCCATCGCGTCCCGAGCATTCAAGGCGAGGTTGAGCAGGACCTGTTCCAACTGGCCAGCGTCCGCGCGAATCTGCCCCACATCGGGTCCCGGCCGAATCGTGACGACGCAGTCCTCACCCATGACCCGTCTCAGCACCGGCTCCCAACTCTCCACGAAGTGATTGAGGTCGAGCAGCTGGGGCCGCATCATCTGCTGCCGGCTGAACGCCAGCAGCTGGGCGGTGACCGCCGCGGTTCGCTCAGCGGCTTTCTGGATGTACTCCAGATCGCTTCGGATCTCCGGGCGGAGGTCGGGACGGCCAAGGATCAGCCGGGTGGCGCCCAGAACGACCGTCATCTGATTGTTGGCCTCGTGCGCCACGCCGCCGGCCAGCCTACCAACCGACTCCATTCGGTGGGCTCGGCGGACCCGGTCCTCCGAGAGTCGGCGTTCGGTCACGTCCATGCAGAGGCCCGTCATGTAGCGGACCCGTCCCGCTTCGTCCCGGCCCACCTGTCCCTGATCGGCGATCCAGCGCGTCCGTCCCCCGGGCAGCAAGATGCGAAATTCGTAGTCGAGGTCCCCGCCCTCTGCGATCGCTCTTCGAATGGTCTCATCGACCTGCGGCCGGTCATCGGGGTGAACTAGCTTGATGAAGTCGTCGTAGGACGAAACAACCTCGCCGGGTTCGAGCCCGAAGAGCGCTCGCAGGTTCTCGTCCCAGCTCAACGAGTTGCTGTCCACCGACCAAAACCAGATTCCCATTCGTGCGGAGTCCAGGGACAAGCGCAAGCGTTTCTCGCTCGCCTGCACGGCCTCCGTGGCCCGGCCCCGCTCTGCATTCACCGCGCCGGCAGCGACGAGACCGCTGACTGCCAGAGCGGCAAGGTATAAGGTGAGCGCGAAACGGGTGGCGACGATGGAGTCACTGATGAAGGGGCCGCCGCCCTCGGCCGTGTGCCACACCGCCACGGCCGCGACCACGAGGGTCAGCAGCGTCGAGCCTCGCGGCCCGAAGCGGAGCGCAGCCCAGACGACGAACGGAAAGAGGAGATAGGGGTAGTCCAACTGGCGAAGCAGCGGAAACGGGACCCACTTTCCCAGCACCAGCTCCGCCGCGGCCGCCGTGCCGAGGCAGAGGATGGCGAGCTCCACGATCGCACGGGCGCGGTCCCACTGCTTCGCATCGGCCCAGGCAAACAGAAACGACGCCACCACCAGGGCACCCAGCATGTCTCCGGCCCACCACACCGCGATCGCCTCGGCGCCGGCGCCCGGCAATGCACCGGCGAGTGCCAGGCTTCCCACCCCAATGGCCGCGCTGACGAGCGAGCCTACCGGCGCGGCTGCGAGAATGAGAGCCCGGATTTCCGGACCCTGATCGAGCCGGGGGCGAGCACCCGATGCCATGCGCAAGAGATACGTCGCCACGACCGCTTCGAGAGTGTTGCCGACAGCGATGCCAAGTGCTGCTGGAAGCGGAATGGATGTGCCGGCGTTGGCGAGGAACGCCCCGAGGGCGACACCAGGCCAGTAGCGATAGCCGAGCAATGTGAGGGCGGCGAATGCGATACCGGTGGGAGGCCAGACGAGCGAGATGCTTTCGCCGATGGAGGCGAAGCGGAGGCCAAGCCGCGCAGCCAGGTAGTAGATCCCGGCCAGGAGCGCCAAGCGGACGAGATACGCCGTCCAGGCGACACCCGGGCCCGGACGCCGATTGCCCGGAGAGTCTTCAGACATGAGTCGGGGTGAGGATGGGCTGCAACTTCGGCCACGTCCCGCGTCGTGTCAACCAGCAAATGTGAATAGGGCCTTGCAAAGGCTTACGCCGCAATCGACCCGCTCGCGCCTACGCGGCCTGGCGGGTATCGTCCCAACCAGTGGGGAGACGGTATAGTCGGTACGTTTCAGACGGAGAGGGAATCAGGTGAAGACGCAGATCGTCATCTACGATGGCTTCGACGAGCTTGATGCCGTCGCTCCGTACGAAGTGCTCAGAGCGGCGGGCCGGCGTGGCGCGCCGTTCGAGGTAGAGCTGGCACACCTGGACGGACCCCGCGAGGTCCAGGGATCCCAGGGACTCCGGGTGCAGGCAACCGCCAGACTGGCCGAGCGACTCGATCTCCTGGTGGTGCCGGGGGGACGGTGGTCGGACAACGCCTCGCCGATCGGAGCGCGGGTGGAGGCGGAGCGTGGCCTGCTCCCGAAGGCGATCGCCGGGCTACACGATGGAGGAGCGACGATCGCCTCGGTGTGCACGGGGGCGATGCTCCTCGTGGCGGCAGGCCTGATGCGAGGACGTCCCGCAACGACCCATCACGTTGCAAAGTATGCACTGAAGGCGAGTGGAGCGGAGCTGATCGACGCTCGGGTTGTCGATGATGGGGAGGTGATCACAGCCGGGGGGGTGACATCCGGTCTGGACCTGGGACTCTGGCTCGTCGAACGGACTGCAGGGGCCGTCCTGGCACTCGAGCTGGAGCGGCATCTCGAATACGAGCGCCGGGGCACGGTGTGGCGGCGGGGAGCCCGCTGAATGAAGCTCGCAGCGCTGGTCGAGACGTCCCGCCGAGTGGCCGGGGCGAGCGGGCGATTGGAGAAGATCGGCTTGCTCGCCGGGTTGTTTGCCCGCACGCCTCCGGATGAGATCGAGTTCGCCACGGCATACCTCTGCGGCACGGTGCGGCAGTCGCGACTTGGAGTCGGCTGGGCCTCGTTGCGGAGCGCCATGGCTGACTCAGCGGCAGAGGCCCCGACCCTCGAGCTGTCCCAGGTAGATGCTGCCTTCGAGCGCATTGCGATCACGGCCGGGAGGGGATCCGCCCAGGAGAAGCAGCGCCTGCTTCGCGAGCTGCTCTCGCAGGCGACTCGGGAGGAGCAGGAGTTTCTCGGTGGCCTGGTGATGGGCGAGCTCAGACAGGGCGCCCTCGAAGGCCTGATGGCGGATGCCGTAGCCCGAGCCGCCAACGTGCCGCTAGAGCTGGTGCGCCGCGCGCAGATGATGGTGGGCGACTTGCCCAACGTGGCGCGGGCCGCCATGAGCGAGGGCTCGGCCGGCCTCTCGCGGTTTTCGATCCAGCTGTTCCAGCCGGTCCTTCCAATGCTAGCCGACACCGCGGACGACGAGGTCGCCGCGCTCTCGCAACTGGGTGAGGCGGCGCTCGAGTACAAGGTGGACGGCGCCCGAATTCAAGTTCACAAGAGAGGCGAGGACGTTCGGATTTTCTCGCGGCGGCTCAACGACGTCACCGACGCCGTGCCGGAGCTGGTGGAGGCGACCCGGCTGCTCCCGGCTCACGAGCTGATCATTGATGGCGAAGCAGCTGCGCTTCGAGCCGACGGATCGCCGCACCCGTTTCAAACGACGATGCGGCGCTTCGGTCGAAAGCTCGAGATCGATCGTGTACTGCGCGAGCTACCCCTGACACCGTTCTGGTTCGACCTGCTCTACCTCGATGGCGCTTCGATGGTGGACGAGCCGCTGGAGCGGCGCTTTGCCGCGTTGGCGGGAGTCGTCCCGGCGACGCTCGTGATCCCGCGCCTCGTGACCGCAGCACCGGACGAGGCTCGTACTTTTCTCCAGCATGCCCTCGCGGAGGGCCATGAAGGGATCATGGCCAAGGCTCCCGACGCGCGGTACGAAGCCGGGCGACGCGGGAGCCGGTGGCTCAAGATTAAGCCGGTCCAGACCCTCGATCTGGTGGTGCTTGCTGCGGAGTGGGGCCACGGTCGGCGGCACGGCTGGCTCAGCAATCTCCACCTGGGCGCTCGGGACTCGGTCCGCGGCGGATTCGTGATGCTGGGCAAGACATTCAAGGGGATGACCGACGACATGCTGGCCTGGCAGACCAAGCGGCTGCTCGAGCTGGAGGTCGCGCGCGACGGCCATACGGTCCATGTGCGGCCGGAACTGGTCGTCGAGGTGGCGTTCAACGACTTGCAGGCGAGCCCGCTGTATCCCGGTGGGCTAGCTCTCCGATTCGCCCGGATCAAGCGGTACCGGCCGGACAAGTCGGCTGCCCAGTCCGACACGCTGGAGACGCTCGAAGCCATCTACCGGCGCCAGACCGGACTCGAGCTCCCCGGCGTGACACCATGAGGTGCTAGTTCGTCGCACCGCCTGCCTCCCGGCGACTAGCCGAGTTGAGTCCAGGCGTTAGGATGGCGACCTTGCTGGTACGCGCCGGGCACTCAATCCCAAGATCAGAGTATCTGCACTCCCATTAAAGGATCGGCATGAGCATGTTCGACCCGTTCTTTGCCTGGGTGGACCGCTGGATCCTGCGCATCGACCAGCAGCGGAGTGTTCTGTTCCTGTTCGCCGCGCTCGCCGGGCTCCTGCTGCTCCAGATGTGGCCGGCTGCATGGATCGGCAACGAAGAAAACTACTTCCAACTGGCATACCGCACCTTCGCGCCCGAGAAGTTCTTCCAGTTTTCTGCAGTATTCGACATGTCCCGGGCCCGGGCCATCCCGCTCTACCTCCTGGGATCTGTAGTGCACCTGTTGGGCTACGACGGCGCGCACTCGGTCACTCGTATTCTCGTGGCAATCCTCTACGCTGCCGGCCTCGCCTACTTCTTCTCGGCTCTGCGCCTGTCGGTGTGGGACGCGCTGGTCATCATCGCAGTGTTCGAGCTGGCCGACGAGAATTTGATCGGCGGGGAATGGCTGTTCCAGGGAGTGGAATCGAAAGTGGTCGCGTATGCCCTGATGTTCTTCAGCTTTGGGCTCGCTCTCCGGCAACGCTGGACCGCGGCAGCGGTCGTCGGCGTGGCGGCGACGTACATGCATTTTCTGGTCGGCGGATTCTGGACCCTGATGCTGCTGGTCCAGCAGTGGATGGAGAAGAAGGAGCGACGCGACGTGCGTCGGTGCCTCGCGGTCTACGCCATTCTCACACTGCCTCTGGTGTTAGTCATCGCGCTGGACGAGCTCGGCGCGGTGACGGCTGGCGCGAGCCGACTGGCGGATCAGCTCTACGCGCAGCGGAATTCCTGGCACGTCGCGCCGTTTGGCAGCCGCTCCGACTTTTGGACCTGGACGCCAGGAGTCGCCAATACATTGGCTCTCTTGCTCGTCCTCGGCGCCGTCAGCTGGCGTTTTCGCGCCGGCTTCCGGCCGGCGGCTATAGTCTCCCGAACTGCCTTCTTCGGTTTAGCCTATCTGGTCCTCGCGCTTGTGGCGGCATTCGTGGATCGCCATACGCAGTTTCTTGCCAAGTTCTTTCTTTTTCGCCCCAGCTCCCTGACACTGCTCCTGGCCTTGACGGCCATCACCGCGCTGCTCAGTGAGCGCCTGCGAGACGACGCGGCGGCGCTAAAGGCCGGCGTCGCTCTGGCCCTGGTCGCCTCGTTCTCCTGGCGCGCCTTGAGGACCCAGGTAGACAGGTCACGCACCGAGCATCGGGTTCCGGAGCAGGACGCGCTGGTCGCAGCCGTTGTTTCGCACACGGCCCCCGGCGACATCGTCCTGCTCGAGCCGGGTTTCGAAGATCCGGATCACCTCAGGCTCCACCGTCTGATTCCGCGTCCTACGCTCGTGAGCGCGAAGTTCGTCCCCAGCAATCCCGCCGACATCCTGCGCTGGCACTCGTACGTAGACATCAGGGACCAGTTGTTCACCAAGGGTTGCGTGGTCCAGACCCAGGTGCCAGTCCGTTGGTTGGTGACCTTCAAGCGGGGGTCCGCCGCCCGGCTGGCTAACTGCGGGCCACCGGTGTGGCAAAAGGGCGACGTCGCGCTGATCGCAAGGCGTTAGGAGCACTTCTGGCTCTTGCGCCATCGTGCCTGAGCTAGTCCGTGTTGAGCAAGGGGCTGGGCTTCGAAACCCGGGTGCTCAGAGGAGTATGGCTTCGGGTTTGCTGGAAGCGGTCCCGACTTTGACTGGAGCCTTCGTGCCGGACCCCCAGCCGTCGAACATCGATCTGTCGATCGTGATGCCCTGCCTGAACGAGTCGGACACCATCGGGGCCTGCATAACCAAGGCGAAGGCCGCGCTGGCGACGCTCGATGTTGCCGCCGAGATCGTGATCGCGGACAACGGCAGCTCTGACGGATCGTGCGAGATTGCTCGCGGACTCGGGGCGCGGGTGGTTCCGGTGAGCGAGCGCGGCTACGGCAGCGCGCTCATGGGCGGCATTGCGGCGGCTCGCGGGCGCTGGATCATAATGGCCGACGCCGACGACAGCTACGACTTCGGCGAGGTCCCGAAGTTCGTCCCCCGGCTCCATGAGGGCTTCGACCTGGTCCAGGGTTGTCGTCTCCCGAGCGGCGGCGGACGCATCATGCCGGGCGCGATGCCAGCGCTTCATCGCTGGTGGGGCAATCCGATGTTCTCCGCGATCGCGCGCCGCTGGTTCGGGGTGCCCATCCACGACATCTACTGCGGGATGCGTGGGTTCACCAGAGACCTGTACCAGCGGATCGATCTACGATGCACGGGGATGGAGTTCGCCACTGAGATGGTCATCAAGGCGGCGCTGTTCAACGCATCGATAGCCGAAGTGCCCATCACGCTGTACCCCGACGGTCGCAAGAAGCACGCACCGCACCTTCGAACCTTCCGCGACGGTTGGCGGACGCTGCGGTTTTTTCTGCTCTGCAGTCCCCGCTGGCTGTACTTGCTGCCCGGCATCATCCTGATTCTTGTGGGCCTGCTGGGCTACGGCATCGCAATGCCGGGCTTGCGAATCGGAGGGGTGCATTTCGACGTGCACACGCTGCTGTTCGCGAGCCTGGGCCTGATCGTCGGCTTCCAGGCCGTAGTGTTTGGTCTGCTGGCCCGGATTTTCGCCACGACGAATGGACTGCTCCCCAAAGATCCCACGCTCGAGCGGCTGTACGGCGTCATCGACCTCGAGCGTGGGCTGCTGGCGGGCGCCGCCTTGTCAGTCGCAGGCGCAGCATTGCTCGCCGGCGCGGTCATCAAGTGGTGGGAAACAGGCTTCGGCCCGCTCGACTATCCCCAGACAATGCGCTGGGTCATCCCCGGTGCAACGGCGGTGACCATCGGCTGTCAGACGGTCCTGGCGAGCTTCTTCGCCAGCATGCTCGGTCTCCAGCGCCGCTGAGGCGAGCGCGAGCGGCACGGCCGCTGGGCTCCGTTCCGTCGGCGGTGATCTTGTAGAGGCGGAACCAGGGATTGGTGAAAACCAGAGTTAGCCGGGCTTGGTTCCTGTCGATGAACGCGTCGAAGCCATCGGGCTTGCGACCGTTGACCCCGTAGTCCAGCGGACCCTGAAGCACATAGGTCGCGCCGATCTGCCGCGCGTACCGCCACACCGCTTCGTCGTCAAATGGCAAGGGCCAAATCGCTGCCCGCCGTCCGGTGAACAGGGCGATGATGGTGGGCTTCCGGGCCAGCACGACCGCATCCGCCGGCAGCCTTGCTTTCATCACGTTGAAGACCTGGACGCTACGGCCGTCGGTTACCGAGAATGGTATGGGGCCGAAGTCTGCCCGGTAGTATTGCGCCAGGTAGAGGCCCCACAAACTGCCGACCAGAAGCGCCG